>LNFM01004794.1_pt1 | contig 24416 bp, 20 predicted proteins | sample 596031 | NCBI WGS metagenome assembly LNFM01 (sample SAMN04254537, study PRJNA301005) | activated carbon metagenome | isolation source: dual media filters at the Ann Arbor, Michigan drinking water treatment plant | place: USA: Ann Arbor | reverse complement strand
TCCGAGGCATTGAGGCTGTCTGCGATTACTTTGGGCTTGCAGCCGGTAAACGTTTTCTGCAATCTCCTGATCTTGAAACGGTCGGATCCGGTAGTGAGCGTGTACTTAGCATCGTGCAACGTCTAGGCGGTAGCGTCTACGTTACCGGTCACGGCGCACGAAACTACCTGCAACATCAGTTATTCGAAAAAAAGGGTATCGAAGTGCGCTACATGGATTACGCCAAAACCCCATATCCCCAACTCCACGGGGAGTTCACACCCTACGTCACGATCCTCGACTTGATTGCCAACACCGGTCCGCGCGGCAGGGATTTCATCCACTCCGGCACAAAAAACTGGAGGGAATTCGTCCAATGAGCGAGCCCGAAAAATTCCGCGCTGAAGTCGCGGCTAATATCCGCAGCCTCGGCGAGGACCGCGACGTCCAGGCACTTTCGCGGATATGGCTGCGGGAAATCACGCGCCACAAATACGCCTATAACTTTTCCTGGATGGGGCGGCCATTAATTCAGTTCCCACAGGATATGGTGGCGATGCAAGAAATAATCTGGAACACACGCCCGGACCTCATCATCGAGACTGGCATCGCGCACGGCGGTTCTCTGATTTATTACGCATCACTGCTGGAACTTCTCGGCGGGGATGGCCTGGTACTGGGCATTGATGTTGATATCCGCACACATAACCGGCTTGAGATCGAAAAACACCCGATGGCAAAGCGCATCCGCATGATCCAGGGATCTTCGATAGATCCGGATATCGCAAAGCAGGCCGCAACTGCGGCCGCCGGAAAGAAAAATGTGATGGTGGTTCTTGACTCAAATCATACCCATGAGCATGTGCTTGGCGAACTGCGGTTGTATTCCCCGCTGGTTACCCGCGGTTGCTACTTGGTCGTCTTCGACACCCTGCTTGAGGACATGCCGGATGATCTCGTTATGGACCGGCCATGGGGAAAGGGCAACAACCCGAAGACAGCAGTGCACGAGTTCCTCAATAGCAACGATTGCTTTGAAATTGACAAAGACTTGCAGCACAAACTACTAATCACCGTGGCGCCGGACGGTTACCTGCGCAGGACAAAGGACTGAATGGCGCCACGTCATTCCGCAGGCCGAGGATCTGCCCGGCCATCCCCGTTTCAAGCCTTATTGCGCCGCTTGAGTAATGGAGCGGAGCGCTGACATGGACTGCCGCCATTGCGGCGCGCCGCTCGCGCACACCTTCCTCGACCTCGGTTCAGCGCCGCCGTCGAATGCCTATCTTGAAACCGCCAGCCTGCACGCACCCGAAGCCCATTTCCCCCTCAAGCTGAAAGTCTGCAGTAGCTGCTGGCTGGTGCAGACCGAGGACTATGCCGGGGCTGAGGAACTGTTCGCGCCTGACTACGCCTATTTTTCCTCAACTTCCTCAAGCTGGCTGGGGCATGCCGAACGCTACTGCGCCGCGATAACCAGCCGGCTCGGCCTTGGCCATGACAGTCTGGTCGTCGAAATCGCCAGTAACGATGGTTACCTGCTGAAAAACTTTGTAGCCGCCGGCATCCCCTGCCTCGGCATCGAACCCACCGCTGGCACGGCGGCCGCTGCCGAGCGTCTGGGCGTGCCGGTGCTGCGCGAGTTCTTCGGCTCAAGCCTCGCGCGCCGGCTGGTCGAGGAAGGTCGGAGCGCCGACCTGATCGTGGGCAACAACGTCTACGCGCACGTGCCCGACATCAACGATTTCACGGCCGGCATGAAGGCGCTGCTCAAACCAGCCGGCACCATCACGCTGGAGTTCCCGCACCTGATGCGGCTTATCGAGCACTCACAGTTCGATACCGTCTACCACGAGCATTTTTCCTACTTGTCTCTGCAGACGGTTCAGCGCATCTTTGACCGCGCCGGGCTTGAGGTGTCAGACGTCGAGGAGATTCCCACCCATGGCGGCAGCCTGCGCCTCTACGGCGGCCACCCCGGCAGCCGGCCTGTTACCGCGGCCGTCGCGGCCCTGGCCGCCGAGGAACGCAGCCGCGGGTTGGACACGCTGGCACCCTACACCCGCTTCCAAGCGCAAGCCGAGCGCATCAAGGATGACCTGCTGCTGTTCCTGATCGGGGAGAAACGTGCGGGCCGGAAGGTTGCCGCCTACGGCGCGGCCGCCAAGGGCAACACACTGCTGAACTACGCCGGTGTGCGGCCAGACCTGCTGCCTTTGGTCTGCGACGCAGCACCGTCGAAGCAGGGCCGCTTCCTGCCGGGTAGCCGCATTCCAATCGTCAAACCCGAAGCGTTGGTCGATTATGCCCCCGACACAGTATTGGTGCTGCCGTGGAATCTGATCGAAGAGATCACCGGACTACTGCGCCCGCAACTCCCGCTGTCGACCCGGTTTGTGACAGCAGTCCCACGTCTGGAACAACGATGAGCATCCGCATTCCCTACGTAGAACCTTCGATCACCGAACTCGAAATCCGCTATGCCACTGACGCGGTGACCCATGGCTGGGGGGCGCGCTGTTATGACTATATCCACCGCTTCGAGGACGCTTTCCGGGCGCACCTCGGCGTACGGCATGCGATTGCGACAAGCAGTTGCACGGGCGCACTGCACATGGGACTAGCCGCACTTGGTGTCGGGCGCGACGACGAAGTCATCCTTGCCGACACCAACTGGATAGCGACGGCCGCCCCCATCACCTATCTCGGGGCCCTGCCCGTGACCGTCGACATCCTGCCCGACTCCTGGTGCATCGATCCGCGGCAGGTGGAGAAGGCCATTACGCCGCGTACTCGCGCCATCATTGCAACTCACCTCTACGGCAATCTCTGCGCACTCGACGAACTGCTCGCCATCAGCGAACGCCACGGCATCCCATTAGTGGAAGACGCAGCCGAAGCCCTAGGTTCAGTCTACAAAGGCCGTCGCGCGGGTTCGATCGGCCGTTTCGGCGTGTTCTCCTTCCATGGCTCAAAAACCGTCACCACCGGCGAAGGCGGCATGTTCGTCACCAATGACGATGGTCTTTACGAAACCATGCTGACCCTCAGCAACCACGGCCGACAGCGCGGCGAGAAGCGCCAGTTCTGGCCGGCGCGGATCGGCTACAAATACAAGATCAGCAATGTGCAGGCAGCGATCGGTCTTGCCCAGATGGAGCGTATTGACGCGCTGGTCTCAGACAAGCGGCGCGTTTTCGCGGAATATAGAAAAGCGCTTGCACACACCACGCTGCAGCTCAACCCGGAACCCACCCAGGACGCGCAACCCGGCTACTGGATGATGAACGCTGTGTTCCCCAAGAACGCGATGAACATGCAGCGGCGCGAGGTGCTGATCGCGGCGTTACACGAGGCCGGGGTCGATGCCCGCGTGTTTTTTTGGCCGCTGGGCTCTCTCGGGCTGTTCAGCCCCCGCCATGCCTGTCCAATTGCTGCCGATATCGCACAGCGCGCCCTGAATCTGCCTTCCGGTGCCGGGCTTTCTGCAGCGAGCATCCATGAAATTGCCAACGTATTATCAGCGGCGCTGGAGAGATGAACGAATCGTCAACCCCAGCTGGCTGTATCCATCAATTTTCAGCGGATGCCGGTTAGCCCTTTTGGCTTAACTTGATTGCTTGCTTGGTCAGCATGGCACGACAGATTGCCGGGAAGATCGGGTTCGTCTGGCTACAATTCGCGGCAACAGGGACAAGGCGTGAAGCCGGCCAGTATGTTGGTTGCATCGGGCCTTGAACACAGACTCTCTTGATCGATGTTTAAACCACCCCAATGATCAAAGATCGTAAGCCTGCCCTTCTTGCTTACATCGGAGTAGTCCACTACGCGCTCATGCGGCCGGTATTGACATGCACGCCATCACGAAAGCGCCCAAGCATCATCCCGGACATTTCATGCACACGACCTCACACTTTGCTCACCCGAGGCCGCGCGACGGGCCATACCGCGCGGCCTTGGCCAAGTAGGGATCACCTGACCACTTTGCAATTTCTCTAATGTCTGTTTTCAGAAATAATGTCATAGCCAATTACGCCGGCCGAATATGGTCAGGCCTGATGGCCTTGGTTTTTATCCCCTTCTATATTGATTCCATGGGGATTGAGTCTTACGGTCTGGTTGGTTTTTTCATTACGCTTCAAGTCGTGTTCTCCATTCTGGACATGGGTTTAAGCACGTCCCTGAATCGTGAACTGGCCAAAAGCGCAGCGGCTCGAAGTGATTCAGGGGACACCAGAAATCTGGTCCGAACACTGGAGATTGTCTATTTCTTGGTCGGCACCGGAATTGCGCTGATGGTAGCTGCCTTGGCTCCGTTTATCGCGAGTCACTGGATAAGCAGTAGTGCCTTGTCAACCCAAACCGTGACCGAGTCCATTCAACTTATGGGACTCACGTTGGCTTTCCAGTGGCCGTTCGCGTTGTATTCGGGCGGATTAATGGGGCTGCAACGCCAGGTGCTGCTGAACGCTACGACGATCGTAATGGCAACCCTGCGTTGGGGTGGCGCCGCGCTGATACTCTCTTTGGTCGCGCCGACCATACAGGCGTTTTTCATGTGGCAAGTGCTGGTGAGTCTGACCCAAACGCTGCTAACGGGTATTGCGCTGTGGAATAACCTGCCCAAAGCTTCCCACCGCGCACATTTCGAAAAAAATGCCTTGCTCAAAGTCTGGCGGTTTGCTGTCGGGATGACCGGCATCTCAGCCATGGCGGTCATACTCACTCAAATGGACAAGATCATCCTGAGCAAGCTGCTCTCCCTGGATATGTTCGGCTATTACACCTTGGCGGCAACGGTGGCATCGAGCCTTTATCTGTTGGTGACCCCGATTTTCTCCGCAGCATTTCCGGCTTTCACGCAACTGGTAGCCATTGGCGACGCTGCCGGCCTGAAAAACCGCTATCACCAAATCTGTCAGATTGCTTCTGTCGTGATTCTTCCTGCCGCGATTGTGCTGGCCTTGTTTTCCAAAGAAGTACTGCTTGTGTGGACTAACGACCCGGTCACCACTGCGAACACACATTTGCTCGTAAGCATCCTTGTTTTGGGTACGGCCTTGAATTCCCTGTTGAATATTCCCTACGCGTTGCAACTTGCGTACGGTTACACCCGATTTGCTTTTTTCGGGAATTTGATCGCCGTCGCTCTGCTGGCGCCGGCCATCGTTTGGGGGACGACGCAATACGGCGCCGTGGGCGGGGCGCTGGCATGGGTGGCGCTCAACGGCGGTTACGTGCTGATCGGAATGCCCATCATGCACAAGAGTTTGCTCAAGGGTGAACTAAAGCGCTGGTACCTGATTGATATCGGCCTGCCCTTGATTGCAAGTCTGGTTGTTGCGTTTACGATGCGTTGGTGGTTCCCCTCTGGTAATTCCACGACATCGATTGTGATCTGGCTCGCTTCCGTATCTGTAATTACCCTGCTTGCCGCGGTTGCGGTGACGCCATTTCTACGCCAGCGATATTTTCGTACGTAGGCCTATATGAACATTTCCAAAAAACCACTGATCTCCCTGGTCATTCCCACCAAGGAACGTTGTCAGACCCTGTATTACACACTCGAAACCGCCTTGCAGCAGAACTGCGACCGCTATGAAATCGTGGTGAGCGACAACTTCAGTCAGGACAATACCAGGGATGTGGCCCATGGCTTCGCTGATCCGCGCATCAAGTATTTCAACAGCGGACGGCGGCTGTCCATGCGGGATAACTGGGAGTTCGCCTTTGAACATGTGTCAGGCGACTATGTCATTTTCATAGGTGACGACGATGCAGTCATGCCGCAAGCGATAGATGCCTTGCTGAGCACCATCGAGCTTGACCCATGCGATGTATATTGCTGGCCTTCCCATGTGTACGTCTGGCCTATTGGACAAAACAAGTCTGTTGTCAAATACAGAGCCACTGAAACTCCGCCCTTTGACATGGAACTGAAATCGGTTGCCCGATTTGCAGCAAGTTGGGGGCTGTGCAACTATGCCGGGCTTCCACACCTGTACCATTCGGCAGTTTCCAGGAAGATTCTGGACAGGATAAAGTCAAGCACTGGCAGGGTCTTTCACACCACTTGCCCGGATGTCTTCATGGCTTACGCATTACCAGCTTTTTCCGAGAAAGCAATAAACGTTGGGAAATGCGTCACCGTGGTTGGACATTCGGCAAAATCCAACTCGGGGGCGCTAATGGCCAAAGACGGCAACGCCATCCTCGGGGATTTCGCGCAGGAGTACAAGGGCTACCAGATTCATCATTCGCTATGTCCCGAAGTGCCGTTCTTGATAAATCTGATTCCTGATACCGTTCTTGTGGCAATGGACATGTTCCCTGACGTTTACAGGGATGTGCCTCGTAACTACAGCGCCATCTGGGCCTACATGCACCGCATCGGCAAGTACGAAACCCTGATGGGTATCGTCGCCAGAAGAAACCGGATAAGACAATGCCATGATTTCAGCGCAATGCGGTTTCTGTTTTATGCGCTGGTTCATCATTATCTTGATTTGAAATCCAGACTGCTCCACAAAAAACTTGAAAAGTATGAAGACCGTTGTCCTGAAAATATAAGGGATTTTGTTAAGGTCATTAAGGAATGGAAATAGCCCCCTTCAAAGGCGCCTCGGATAACGTCCCTGTAACGGCACCGCTTGTATCGATAGTCATTCCCGCCTACAACCACGCCGAATCCCTTGACGAGGCGATCCAAAGCGTTCTGGCGCAGGATTTGCCGGTTGAGTTGATCGTTCTGGATGACGGCTCAACCGACAACACCAGTGCGGTGCTCACAAGCTATGGCAACCGCTTTCGTCATGAAACCCACGCAAACATCGGTCAAGCCGCGACCCTCAACAAGGGCTGGGCCATGGCTGGCGGAGACATTCTCGGTTATCTGAGCGCAGACGACTTCCTTTATCCCGGTGCAGTGCGCGCAGCGGTGTCGGCCCTTTCTGCGCAGGATGTCATCGTCAGCTACTGTGACTTCGATCACGTCGATCCCGAAGGCCGCAGGCTGCGAACCGTACGCAGGCCTGAATTCAGCATTGAACAAATGCTGACCACCCTCGACTGCCCTCCGGGCCCTGGTGCCTTTTTCCGACGTGATGCCTACGCCGCCACCGGTGGCTGGAATCCGCAGCTCCGGCAGATCCCGGACTTCGATTTCTGGCTGCGTATGTCGCGTCACGGCCGCTTTGTGCATATTCCTGAAGTGCTTGCGGCCTGGCGTGTGCATCCTGGTTCACAGAGTTTTGCTGTGGCCTCGCCTGACCGCGCGGAAGAATCGGTGAGAGTCATCACGGATTTCTTTTCGACACCCGGTATCGCCCCCCAACTTGTATCGCTGCAACCGCGGTCGATGGCGCGTGCCCATCTTTATTGCGCGCAGCTTCATGGCCGTGCCGGACGTTACCGCGCCGCCCTTTCCAATATCGTCAGTGCCCAGCAGCTGTACCCGGGCACCCTGCTGCAATGGCAAACCTGGCGCTCCACTGCCAATGCCCTGCTCAGCCGGCCGTTGCATCGCCTGCTCTGGCGTCTGCGCAACGGTGCCGGCGCAAAAGCATAAAATCGCGGCATGCACGATAAAGACCCCGTTACCGCACGTTACCTCAGCGACGATTATCTGCAGAGCAATCCATCCTGGGACAGCGAAGACTCGCCCTGGAAAGCGCAAAAGGTGCGGGAAATGCTTGCGGCCAACAAGCTGCAACCCGCCAGCATTGTTGACGTTGGCTGCGGCGCCGGCATCGTACTCTCCGAATTGCAGCGCCATTACCCGCAAGCCCGGCTGGCCGGTTTCGACATCGCCCCGGATGCCGAAAAGTTCTGGGCGCCGCTGCGCGCCCGTGGCATTGATCTTACCGTCGGTGATTTCACCGGGTTGTCGACCCCCACCTGCGACGTGCTGCTGGTGCTTGACGTTATCGAACACCTGCAGGACCCCTTCGCCTTTCTGGCCCGGATCCGCACAAAGGCGAAATATTGCGTATTCCACTTCCCGCTCGATCTATCGGCACTCAGCATCTTGCGCGAAACGCCTCTGCTGCACGTGCGTCGCAAAGTAGGCCATGTGCATTACTACTCCCGCGGCCTCGCGCTGGCACTGCTGGAGGATTGCGGCTATCGCGTCATTGATGCGCGTTATACCGGTGCCGCTTTTTCCGCGCCCCAGCGCACCCTGAGGACCATGATCGCAAGCCTGCCCCGACGTCTGGCCCGGTGGATCAGTCCACACTGGGGTGTCAGGCTGTTCGGCGGGGAAACCCTGATGGTACTGGCTGAGCCCGTGAGAACCGCTTGAGCCTCGTCATCCACGCCCCCAACGTACATCGCGGTGGCGGCAGGACGCTGCTGGTCGATCTGCTGCAAGTACTGCAGCACTCCGATAAATGCCTGGTGCTCGCCGACCAGCGGATGGAAACGCCACGCCTGCCCGACAACGTAAAAATATTGCGCTTTGCACCGACCATTTCTGGCCGCCTTTGCGCAGAATTCGCACTGCGGACCCATGCGACACCTGAAGACGTGGTGCTCTGTCTCGGCAACCTGCCGCCCCTGTTCCGGTTGCGCGCCCGGCGCACGGTGTTGTTCCTGCAGAACCGCTATCTGCTGGGCTCACTGAACACCGCGGAATTTCCGATTTCTACCCGCCTACGTATCGCGATCGAACGTTGCTGGCTGCGCGGTTCCGCCGGCAACGTACAGCAGATTTTCGTTCAGTCTCCGTCAATGGCTGATGCCGTTCGCGGCGCACTCGACAGGGATTGTGTTGTGGCGCCATTCGCCGCCAACGAGATGGCTGTCGAAACCCTGTCTTGTTCGGCAGCGGCTGCCGACCCCGGTGCTGCGGTGTTTTTTTACGTGGCGTCGGGGGAGCCACACAAAAACCATCGCCAGCTGGTGAAAGCCTGGACCCTGCTGGCCGCTGGCGGCCTGCGGCCCGTGCTGCGCCTCACGCTCAGCCAGCATGACAATCCTGAACTGCTTAAATGGATTGATCAGCAATGCCGACAGTACAAGCTACGCATAGAAAATGTGGGGCAAGTCGATGCCACCCGGCTTGAGGAACTCTACCGCGAGGCAAATGCGCTGATTTATCCGTCAACCGCAGAATCGCTGGGTCTGCCTTTGCTGGAAGCGCGTACACGCCAACTACCCATCATCGCTTCCGAACGCGATTTCGTGCGCGATATCGTGCAACCACAAGAGACTTTTGATCCCGAATCCGCACTGTCGATGGCCCGCGCAGTAAGACGCTTCCTGGGCGAGGATGAACCGGTAACAACCATTCGTACACCAGCCGCATTCCTCGACCTGGTACGCAGCTCCTGAGCAGCACCGAAGACAGCTTGCCGTCCATGAATTTTGTCTTCCCAGCGGCCTTTCTTGCCAACACCTTCGCGGTGACCGGCCTGATGATCGTGCTCGGCGTCACGGGTCAACCGGAACTGGCCGCCGATTTCGGCATCGTCCATGCCGCCACCGTCGCCCTGCTTCATGCTTTTTCGGGCAATGCCCGCAGCATCATCCTCAATCCCGGCTCGACCATCCCGGTCGCCACGGTGGTCGCAACGCGAGCAACCCTGCTGCTGCCATTGGGTTTGTTGTCCTGGCTCCTGAGTAGCCACCTCGCAGGGGTCGAGGCACTGCTCGCGCTGATTCTGGTGCTTCGGCGCTGCGCTGAATGGATTGTGGAGCCCCATCTGAGCGTAATGGAGCGGCACAACGAACAACGGCCAGTTGCACACTTTGTGGTGCTGCAAAGCCTCTTGTCGCTGCTTTGCGCTGTCTGGGTGGTAACCGATCTTCCGCAGCAGGCACTGGTGCTTGCTGCCTGGGCCAGTTCCCCGCTCTGGTTCAGCTTCTCCTTCTTGCTGCGCCAGCGATTCGGGATTGTCGCCAGCGGCCGCGGTGTGCTGCAATTGCTGCCCCACTTCGGCAGCACGGCAATCATCGGCATTTCCGTCTATGTCTTCCGGCTGTTGTTGCTGTTGCTGGTCGGCAAGGCTGTCGCTGGAGACCTCTACACCGCATTCGCTATCGGCGGCCTGCTCGGGTCGGTGTTCGCCCAGGCCCTGGGACCAACACTGGCTCTGCAGGAAGCCCGTGGCGGACAGGCTCCCCGATGGCTGGGCGTACTCCTCGGCTCCACCGCGCTCGGTGGACTGGCACTGTGCGCGGTTACGCTGCTCGAACCGGCACTGCTCGAAAGCAGCGGCAAGTCCGTCGCATTCTGGATGGCAACGGGAATGTCGCTGATCGGCGGATCGCTGATGGTAGTCGCCCAGCGAATCCGGCTGCGCATGCTGCAGCACCATGCCGACCAGGACGTATTCGGGCCGGATGTGCTGGCCAATATTCTGATCGTCGCAGCGGTGCCCTATCTGTATTACCTGGCGGGCGGAAATGCGCTGGCTGGTCTTTACCTGATCAGCGCGCTGCTGTCGCTGGTGTTCTACTGGAGCGCCAAAGCCGGCAGCACTTTTTTCGAGCGAGTGGCCCCGCTGAGAAAACCCATCGCACTGCTGTTGCTGTTTCCCCTGTTCTTCCAGCTCACCGGTCAGGTATTCCGCGCGCCGATGCACGACTACGACGCCGGCGGCAATCTGATGATGCTGCCGATTCCGCTGTCGGTGATCGCCTGTTACGGCGGCATCGTATTACTTGGCGGATATGCCCGGGCGCGGCTGTCCCTGACCGTGATATTCGCCACGTTCACGCTGATGCTGGTATCAAGCGCGATGCTGGCCTACTCCGGTGGCGGACAGGAGCAGGCCAAGCTGATCCTGTTGATCCAGTTCGTGCTGCCGATGTTTGCGCTGGTGCTCGGCCAGATCTTCCGCGAAAACGTGACCCTTGGAAGCATGCTCGCCCAAACCTTCCTCGGTGTGCTGGCGCTTCTGGTGCCGCTGCAGCTTCTGGCCACATGGCTGCAGGGTAAGCTGGTGGTCACACCCTATCTTTACCTGTTCAGCATCCACCAGAACCTGCAGTACGTGCCTTCGGTGTTCGTGGCGGCTTACCTGTTCGTGCTGTACTCCCTCTGGCATATTCCGCAACGGCGCACGCTGCTTGCGGTGCTGGGGCTGATGATGGCCGTCTACGTCGCATCAGCGGTGTCCACGCTGGGCATGCTCGCACTTGCAGCCGGGCTGGCCGGATTCACAATCCACACGACATTCAGGGAAGGTAAAGCCAGCCGGCTGGCTATGCTTTCCGTTGCCGTCGTCGTGCTGATGATTGGCTATTTTTCGATGGCAAGCGGCAAGACCATATTCGCCGCCAAATACGAGCTGGCAGAGCCGGTTTCGCAAAACGCGGTGGCGCTGCCGCATAACGTGCAGGAACGGCTGGGCTACTGGAAGTTTTTCAGCAATGCGATCCTCAGCGACGCACATACCGCCATACTGGGCCACCCCGCCCCTCCTGACCGCAATCAGATACGCAGCGCTCACAACTACTTTCTCGACTTCGCCTATAACTTCGGGCTTCTTGCCCTGTTACCGCTGCTGGGGCTGATCGCTTTCACAGCTTTAAAGATATGGGCCTTGCGTCGGCACATCCTGGAGTCATCGCCACTGCTTGGACTGACTGTAGCCGTGGCTTATCTGGTATTGCTGGACAACATGATCAAGGTCGGCATGCGTCAACCTTATCCCGGCATCATGACTTTTTTTCTGTGGGGTTTGCTGCTGAGTCATTTGCAGGCACCAAACAGCAACCGCCAACAGGACCACAATCAGTGATGAGGCGCATGTCTTGAAGCTGCTGATCGTCAGCCAGTATTTCTGGCCTGAATCTTTTCGGGTCAACGACATGGCCACGGGGCTGCGCGAACTGGGCCATGAGATTACCGTGCTGACCGGCATGCCCAATTACCCCGGGGGCAGCCTGTTCCCGGGTTATGAATGGTTCAAACCCGCAGCGGAAGAGCACGAAGGCATCCGCATCATCCGTGTCCCCCAGATCACGCGCGGCAGAAGCAAGGGCCTGCGGCTCGCCGCCAACTATCTGTCGTTTGCGCTGGCGGCCTGCGCCCTCGGTCCACTGCGCTGCCGCGGCCATTTCGATGCGGTGCTGATTTACCAACCCTCCCCCATCACTGTCGGCCTACCAGGCCTGCTGATGGCATGGCTGAAAAGGGCGCCTGCGCTGCTGTGGATACAGGACCTCTGGCCGGATACCCTGGAAGCGATGGGGTTTAACCCACGCGGCTCCGTTTGCCACCTGGCAGCAGCACTGTCCGGCTTCATACATCGCCGCTGCGATCGCCTGCTGGTTCAATCACCGGGATTTAGGCCCCGTCTGCAGGACCGCGGCATACCGGCATCGCGTATCGCATGGCTGCCGAATTGGGCTGAATCGTTTTACCGCCCGGTCAAACCCTCCATCCAGAATCATTCATTGGCCGGCATCCCGGGTTTCAAAATCCTGTTCGCCGGCAACATCGGCAGCGCCCAATCCTTTGAAACCATCATTGACGCCGCGCAGCGTCTCCGCGAAGTGCCGGACCTGCACTGGGTCATACTCGGTGATGGGCTGATGCGCGACCAGGTGGCTGCTGAAACTTCGCGCCTGGGTCTTGCTGATCGCTTCCATCTGCTGGGGCAGCGGCCAGCCGCGGACATGCCGGCCTGTTTCGCGCACGCCGACACGCTTCTGGTAACCTTGCGCGCCGATCCCGTGTTCTCGCTGACCATACCCAGCAAGATTCAGTCTTATCTTGCCTGCGCACGGCCGGTGGTGGCCTCGCTCGACGGCGAGGGCGCGGCAGTGGTCAGGGAATCCGGTGCCGGTCCGGTATGCGCCGCTGAAGACGGACCCGCACTGGCTGAAGCCGTGATGTCGGTGTACCGCATGAGCCCGGCAGAGCGCGCGGCCTGCGGTGAGCGGGGCCGGCAATATTACGAGCAGCACTTCGAGCGCGGCCTGCTGCTTGGCCGCCTCAACGACTGGATCAACGAATTGGGAAACGGGCGCCACGATGCGCATACTGATCATCGGCGGTGACGGCATGCTGGGCCACCGGCTGCTGCTGCATTTCAGTGTCCGGCACGACACCCTGGCCACCCTGCGCCGGCCGCTGTCCGAATACGCCAGCCACGGCCTGTTCAATGCGGCCAATACACTGGACGGTATCGACGTGCGCAATTTCGAATCGGTGCGCCGTGCCTTTGCGTCCTTCCGTCCGGATGCCGTGATTAACGCCACCGGCATCGTCAAGCAGCGCGCGGAAGCAAAAGACGCCATTCCCTCCATCGAGATCAACGCGCTGTTCCCGCACCGCCTGGCGCTGCTTTGCGCTGACACCGGCGTCCGTCTGGTGCACATGAGTACTGATTGCGTCTTCTCTGGCCGCAAGGGCGGCTACCGCGAGGACGACGTAACCGACGCCTACGACATCTACGGCCGCTCCAAGCTGCTCGGCGAGGTCGCCGAAGCACCCGGCATCACCCTGCGCACCTCGATCATCGGCCGTGAACTGTCTCGCAAGACCGGCCTGCTCGAATGGCTCATCGCCCAGCGCGGAAAAACGATCAAGGGTTATCGCCGCGCGATCTTCTCCGGCTTTACCACCCACGAGATGGCCCGCATCATTGATCGTGTGCTCAGCGGCCCCGGTCCGACGCACGGCCTCTACCAGGTATCAAGCACGGCAATCAGCAAATACGACCTGCTGTGCGCAATCCGCGATCGCATGGGCCTGGATATCAAAATCGAGCCCGATGACGCCCTTGCTTGTGACCGCAGCCTTGAGTCGCCGCGCTTTCGCAGCGATTTTGCTTATACGCCGCCGTCGTGGACCGCGATGATTGACGAACTGGCTTCTGACAAGGATAATGCAAGCCCATGATTTTAAAGAATAAAACTATACTGGTCACCGGCGGTACCGGGTCCATGGGCAAGACCTTCGTGCATCGCGTGCTTTCGGGCGAACTAGGCTTGCCGCGCAAAGTCATCGTCTATTCCAGGGACGAGGCCAAACAGCACGACATGCGCATGGCCTACCTGCACAAGACAGTCAGCACGGATGAAGTGATTTTCCGCAACTTCATGAATGTGCTGGAGTTCCGCATCGGCGATGTGCGTGATTTCACCACCGTCAGCGCGGCGGTGCGCGATGCTGACGTCGTGGTCAACGCCGCGGCACTGAAACAGGTGCCCTCCTGCGAATATTTCCCCGAGGAAGCGGTGATGACCAACTGCATCGGCGCCATGAACATCGTGCGTGCAATCCAGACCCACCGCTACCCGGTCGAAGCCGTGGTGGCCATCAGCACGGACAAAGCCGCCAAGCCGGTCAACGTGATGGGCATGACCAAGGCCGTACAGGAACGCATCTTCGTCGCCGCCAATGTGCTCAATCCTGATACCCGGTTCGTCGGCGTGCGTTATGGCAATGTGCTCGCCTCGCGTGGCTCGGTGATCCCGCTGTTCCACGACCAGATCCGCAACGGCGGCCCGGTCACCATCACCGCACCGCACATGACGCGCTTCCTGCTGAGCCTGAACCAGGCGGTGGATACCGTGTTCGCAGCCCTGAAGGGCGCCAAACGCGGCGAAATCTACGTGCCCAACGCGCCGTCAGCGACGGTCATCAACATCGCCAAGGCACTGATCGGCAATCGCAAGATTCCGACCAAAATCACCGGTGTGCGCCCCGGCGAAAAACTGCACGAAATCATGGTGTCGGAAGAGGAAGTGCACCACTGCGTCAAACGCGGCGCCTGGTACGCGATCCGCCCGATGCTGCCGGAGCTTACGGCAAAGCTCAAAGCGGAACCCAACGCACTGAAGCGTGAATTCAGTTCCGCCGACAACGTGCTGTCGCTGGCGGGCACGGTAAAACTCCTGAAGCAGCACCGGCTGATGCCCGGCGATGCCGGCGACGGCGGCGAACTGCTGCGCTAGGACCCTGCGATGAGCCTCAAGGTCATGACCATCGTCGGCACCCGGCCCGAGATCATCAAGCTCTCGCGCGTGATCGCCGAACTCGACCGTCACACCAGGCATGTGCTGGTGCACACCGGCCAGAACTACGACTACGAGCTCAACCAGGTCTTTTTCGACCAGCTGAAAATCCGCAAGCCGGACCACTTCCTCGACGCCGCCGGCAAAACCGCCGCCGACACCATCGCCGCGGTGATTTCCCGCGCGGATGCCGTTTTTGAACGCGAAGCCCCGGATGCACTGCTGCTGCTGGGCGACACCAATTCCTGCCTCGCCGCCATCGCCGCCAAACGGCGCAAGATTCCCGTGTTCCACATGGAGGCCGGCAACCGCTGCTTCGACGACCGTGTGCCCGAAGAGATCAACCGGCGCATCGTTGACCACATCAGCGACATCAACCTGCCGTACACCGAACATGCGCGGCGCTACCTGCTCGCCGAGGGCCTGCGCCCTGAAACCGTCATCAAGACCGGCTCGCCGATGCGCGAAGTCCTCGAGCACCACGCCGCCGACATCGAAGCCTCGAAGGTTCTGAAGCGTCTGAAGCTTGAGCCCAGCGGCTATTTCGTGGTCAGCGCCCACCGCGAGGAAAATGTCGACAGCCCGCGCAATCTCGAAAACCTGCTGGCCAGCCTTGACGCGTTGGCGCGCCGCCACCGCAAGCGCATCATCATGTCGACGCACCCGCGCACCCGCAAACGGCTGGCAGCGGTATCGAAACGCAAACTTCCGGCGCGCGTGGAATTCCTCAAGCCGCTGGGGTTTTTCGACTATGTACGCCTGCAGCGTGATGCAGCCTGTGTGCTGTCCGACAGCGGCACGCTGACTGAAGAGTCTTCACTGCTTGGTTTTCCTGCGGTGATGATCCGCCAGGCACATGAGCGCCCTGAAGGCATGGACGAAGGCACACTGATCATGTCCGGGCTGGAACCGGAACGTGTACTGGCCGCGGTCAAGGCCACTATCGCAGCCTATGCCGACAGGCCCCAGCCCTTCGCAACCGTGGCCGACTACCAGGCGGACAACGTTTCCGCCAAGGTGCTGCGCATCATCATGAGCTACACCGACTACGTAAACCGCACGGTGTGGTCAAAATAGCCGGCCCCGGACGCCGCATCCTGATCACCGGCGCTGGCGGCTTCGTCGGTCAGGCACTGACTGCAGCGCTGGACTCTTCAGGAGGGGACTGGATCGCCGCCACCCGCAAGGCCTCAACACAATTTGACGGCCGCCAGGTCGTCGTTGGCGATATCGGCGCGAACACCGACTGGAGCGCCGCACTGCGCGACATCGACTGCGTCATCCATCTTGCCGCGCGCACCCATGTGCTGCACGACGACAGCAGCGATCCTCTGGCCGCCTATCGCGAAATCAACCGCCACGGCACTGCGGTGCTGGCACAACAGGCTGCCGCTGCAGGCGTACGCCGGCTGGTCTTTCTGAGTTCCATCAAGGTCAACGGAGAAGCAACTGCAGGCCATCCGTTCTCCGAAAGAGACACTCCAAGGCCGGAAGACGCCTACGGAGTCACCAAGCGCGAAGCCGAAGACGCCCTGCATGCCGTCGCTTCCACAACCGGACTCGAAACCGTCGTTTTGCGTCCGCCACTGGTCTACGGCCCGGGCGTCAAAGGCAATTTCCTGCGCCTGCTGAGACTGGTCGAGTGCGGCATGCCGTTGCCCTTCGCATCGATCGGCAACCGTCGCAGCCTGATCTACGTCGATAACCTGGTTGATGCCCTGATCACCTGCATCGACGCACCGGCGGCACGGGGAAAAACCTATCTCGTCAGCGATGGTGAGGATTGTTCGACGCCAGCCCTGATTGCCGGCATCGCCGCAGCCATGGGCAAGCCTTCACGACTGTGGCCCTGTCCTGCGTCACTGCTTAACCTTGGCGCCACCCTGATCGGCCGGCGCGCCGAAGCCCTGCGCCTGACCGGCTCGCTGCAAATCGATGCCGGAAGCCTGCGCCGGGAACTCGGCTGGAACCCGCGATACACGCTGGATCAAGGACTTAGTGAGACAGTGCAGTGGTATCATCATCGGCGCCAAAAATGAATTACTTCGCGCCGTGTGGCCAGCCCTGTCCGTTTCCCTGATCGCTTTCGTCACCGCGGCACTGGCCGTGGGCTGGCTGGCGCGCTCCCGCGCTGCGCAGTTGGCGCTGGATGAACCGAACGCCCGCTCCCTGCACACCACACCGGTGCCCCGTACCGGCGGACTCGGATTGCTGTGTGGCATCGCAACAGGCTGGCTGCTGGCATCGGCACAGCTTCCGGGTCTTGTCTGGGCCGGACTGGCCATCGTGATCGTGGTTTCCCTGCTCGATGATCTGCGCGGGCTCTCGGCTGCGCTGCGTTTCACCACCCACCTGCTGGCAGCGACGTTCGCCGCCATCGCTCTGGTGGGTGTGGCTGATCTGCTGTTGCTGGCAGCCGCCGTGTTCGCGATAGGCTGGATGTGCAATCTGTACAACTTCATGGACGGTGCCGACGGGCTCGCCGGGGGCATGGCCACGTTCGGATTTCTCGCCTATGCACTTGCTGCATGGCTCGCCGGCAACGCCCAGTTCGCTTTGCTTAATCTCGCGCTGGCCACTGCCGCAGCAGGCTTTCTGGTGCACAACTTCCATCCTGCACGAATTTTTCTGGGTGATGCCGGCGCAGTGCCACTGGGTTTTCTTGCTGCGGTTCTGGGACTGGCGGGCTGGCTTCAGCGCGAATGGCCGTGGTGGTTTCCGCTGCTGGTGTTTTCGCCGTTTATTGTCGATGCAAGCCTTACACTCGTCCGTCGCCTGTTTGCGGGGGCGCGGATATGGGAAGCCCATCGTGACCATTATTACCAGCGCCTGGTGCTGCTGGGCCTGGGCCACCGCAACACCGCGCTGGCCGAATACGCCTTGATGGCCGCTTGCGCCCTGGCTGCGCTGTGGGGCATGACGCTCGAAACCGGCGGACAACATGTACTGCTTGGTGCTGCTGCGCTGGTCTATATCGGATTGATTGTGAAAATCACACTGGTCTGGCGCACAAGGGGAAAGGCACATGCCTAACCAGTTGCGGACGCTGCTTGCGGTATTGCACGACATGATTGCGGTATGCGCGGCCTGGCTGATCGCGTTCTGGCTTCGCTTCAATCTGGAACTGCCCGAGCCTTACGATGCGCAGGCTCAGCTTTCGCTGCCCTGGGTCGTCCCGCTTTATGGTGCCGTGTTCTATGTATCCGGGCTCTACCGCGGCATCTGGCGCTACGCAAGCCTGCCCGATGTCCAGCGCATCGTACTGGCGGTGGGCGGAGCCGCATTGGCGGTTCCAGCCATGCTGTTCATGCTGCAGTTGCCGGTGCCGCGTTCGGTGCTGGTCATGAGCCCGGTGCTGCTGATCGTTCTGATGGGTGGCAGCCGCATTGCATACAGGGCCTGGAAAGAGCGTCGCCTTGGCCTGCCGGTTGCAAGCGGTCGTGAACCCGTGGTGATACTGGGCGCGGCGGATACTTCGGCAAGTCTGGCCAAGGATCTTGCACGCAGCCCGCAGTGGCAAGTCATCGGCATCTTCGATGACAATCCCAATCTGCGCGGCCGCCAGCTGCACGGCATCACTGTTCACGGGCTGATCGCCGAACTGCCGGCGCTGCAACCCACATTGCAGGCACAACTCGCAATCATCGCGATGCCCGAGGCCGATCACCGCAAACGGAGAAGCGCGGTCGAAGCTGCGCGCGCGGCCGGGCTGCAGGCGATGACTGTGCCTTCATTCGATGACCTGGCCAGCGGCCGTGTCACCGTATCCCAGCTTCGCGAGATCGAGCTCGATGATCTTCTCGGCCGTGACCCGGTGCAGCTCGACACCTCCGGCCTGCATGGCTGGCTCGGAGGGCGCGTGGTGATGGTCACCGGTGCGGGGGGCTCCATCGGTTCCGAACTGTGCCGCCAGATTGCCCGATACCAGCCGCAACGCATCGTGCTCTTCGAGATGAGCGAATTTTCGATGTACACCATCGAACAGGAATTCCGCCAAAACTTTCCGCAACTGGCGATTCACTGCATCATCGGGGACGTCAAGGATACAGCCCGCGTACGATCAACGCTGGAAACCGAAAAGCCATCGGTGATCTTTCATGCCGCCGCTTTCAAACACGTGCCATTGATGGAGGGCGAAAACGCCTGGCAGGCGGTGCTCAACAATGTCCAGGGCACGCGTGTGGTTGCAGAAGCCGCCATTGCCGCCGGCATCGAAAAGTTCGTGCTGATTTCCACCGACAAGGCCGTCAACCCGACCAATGTCATGGGCGCCACCAAACGCCTTGCGGAGCTCCTGTGCCAGGCCCTGCAGCCCGAGCAGGGCACCCGCTTCATCACGGTGCGCTTTGGCAACGTTCTCGGCTCAACCGGCAGCGTGATTCCGCTGTTCCGCAAACAGATCGCAGCCGGCGGCCCGGTCACGGTGACTCACCCCGAAATTACCCGCTACTTCATGTCCATACCCGAAGCGGTGCAGCTTGTGATGCAGGCAGGACTGATGGGCAAAGGCGGCGAGATTTTTGTACTCGACATGGGTGAGCCGGTGCGTATTGCCGATCTGGCGCAGGACATGATCAGACTCTCCGGGCTCAGCGAAGATGAAATCAAAATCATCTATACCGGATTGCGCCCGGGGGAAAAACTGTACGAGGAAGTACTTGCCGCCGATGAAAATTCACTCGCCACCCCCCATCCCAAATTGCGTGTGGCAAAAGCTAGGACGGCAGAGGACGGGCTTCTCGATCTTTTCGACCAATGGATCCAAGGGGCGGACCAACCCAGATCCGGGGAGGTCAAGCGGCTGCTGTCCGCCTGGATCCCCGAATACCAGGCTCGCCAGTGATAAACGTCATACGTGCGGCGGCGGGCTTCGAGCATGGCGGCCGTGCTGCGGCAATCGCGCTGGGGGCGGCCATCCCCTGTTCCGTGGCGCTCGACAACCTGCTGTTGCTGGTGCTGCTGCTGTGCTGGCTCGCAGGTGGCGCGTACCGCGAGAAATGGCAGATGGTAGGCGGCAATCCGGTGAGCCAGCTCGCCCTGCTGCTGGCGTTGGTGATCCTTGCCGGACTGGCATGGTCTGAGGCCGAAGGGGCTCACAAAAGCGCGCTGAAATATCTCGACCTGGCATTCATTCCGCTGTTCCTGCATTACTTCCGCGATTCCGCAACACGACGCCTTGGTCTGATGGTTTTCGCAGGCATGTCTTTGCTGATCCTGGTGTTGTCGTTGCTGGTCAAGATCGGGGTTGTGCCTTTCGGCGGTGTCATTTCGGGTACGACAGACTCGCCCGTGGTCTTCAAATTCCGCATCACCCATAACTTCCTGATGGCTTTCGGCGCCCTGATTTTCGCTTGGTTTGCAATGACTGATCCAGCCGGGCCGCGCATTCGACTGGTCTGGGGGCTCATTGCTGTGCTGGCCATCTGTAACGTACTGTTCATGGTGGAAGGTGCCACCGGGCAGTTGGTGTTGGGTGCGCTGGCTTTTTGGCTGGCCGTGTCGCGACTGCCGGCACGTATGCGTGTGGCGGTATGGATTTCGGCCCCGGTCATCGCCGCCACTCTGCTGACCGTTCCCGGCCCGATTGCAACCCGCGCCGAGGTCTTCAAACAGGAAATCGCACAGTGGCAACCCGGCGTCGGTCAGCGCCACTCATCCTCGGGTTTGCGCCTTGAGTTTTTCGGCAACACCGCAGGAATCATCAGGGATAATCCGCTATTGGGTGTCGGCACCGGCGGCTTCGCCGCCGCTTATGCCCAGCGCGTCGCTGGCACCGACATGTTGCCCACGGCAAACCCTCACAATGAATACCTGATGATCGCGGCGCAGACCGGCATGATCGGATTGAGCCTGCTGCTTGCCCTGTTCATCGGGCAATGGCTGCTGGCGTCCCGCCTTGCCACGCCCATGGAAACCGGGCTCGCCCGCGGCCTGGTCATCGCCATGGCAATCGGCTGTCTGTTCAATTCCTTCCTGCTCGACCACGCCGAGGGCCTGTTCTTTGCCTGGATGAGCGGCCTGCTGTTCGCCGGTTATCGCCGTGATGCCAGCCCCGGGAAACCCGCATGAACGTCTCCGCCATCATCATCACCAAGAACGCCGAACCGACGATCCGCCGCTGCCTCGAATCCGTGGCCTGGGCCGATGAAATCATCGTCGTCGACTCCGGCAGCACCGACGCCACCGAGGCGATCTGCGCGGAACTTGGCGCACGCTTTTACCGCACACCGGACTTCCCCGGGCACGGCCCGCAGAAGAACCGCGCGCTGGACAAGGCCCGGGGCAACTGGATCGTGTCGCTCGACTCCGACGAATGGATGCCGGCTGAACTGCGCGATGAGGTGCAAAAAATCCTGGCGGCACCGGGCAAACATGCGGCGTACGCGATTCCGCGGCGCTCCAGTTTCTGCGGCCGCTTCATGAAACACTCGGGCTGGTGGCCGGATCACGTGGTGCGGCTGTTCCGCCGTGACGCCTCGCGTTTTTCCGAGGATCACACCCATGACCGGCTGATCATCCAGGGCACTACCGGCAAGCTGCGCCAGCCGATCATGCACGAAGCCATCACCGATCTCGACCAGATGATCGGCAAGATGAATCTCTACTCCTCGTCCTCCTCGCGCATGTTCCACAGGAACGGCCGCCGCGCTTCAATCTGGACCGCGCTGCTGCATGGCGGCTGGGCGTTTTTCCGCACCTACTTCCTGCGTCTCGGTTTCCTCGACGGCCGCGAGGGCTTCATGCTCGCTGTGGCCAATGGTGAAGGTTCGTATTACCGCTACCTGAAACTGATGCTGCTCGGTGAACAGTCCGATAAAAACAAGTGACCACCGCCGCCGTCATTACCACCACCTACAACCGCCCCGATGCGCTCGCCGCAGTGCTCGAAGGTCTGCTCGCGCAGGACATCAACGCCCACGACAGCTTAGAAGTGCTGGTTGCCGATGACGGCTCCACCGATGACACCCGCCGCTTGATCGAAGATTACGCACAACGCGCACCTTTCCCGCTGCACCACATCTGGCAGGAAGACCTCGGTTTCCGTCCTGGCGCCGCGCGCAACCGCGCACTGGCTGCAACCCAGTCCGAGTACATCATCTTCATCGACGGCGACTGCGTGCCGCCACCGGATTTTGTGCGCCGCCATCTTGCACTCGCCGAACACGGCCGCTTTCTCGGCGGCAACCGCATACTTCTCTCGGAAACCTTCACCCGCCGCGTACTGGCCGAACGCCTGCCGCTGCATGCCTGGGGCATCGGGCAATGGTTCAGCGCCTGGATAAGACGCGACATCAACCGCCTGCTGCCGCTGCTGCGCCTGCCCGATGGTGACTTCCGCCGCAGCAACCCGCGGCAATGGCAGGGCATCAAATCCTGCAACCTCGCCGCCTGGCGTGATGATCTGGTCGGGGTCAATGGTTTTGATGAAGCGTATTCGGGCTGGGGCCTCGAAGACTCCGACTTGGTGATCCGGCTGATCAATGCCGGCGTGCTGCACAAGAGCGCACGCTTCGCGACACCGCTGTTCCACCTCTGGCATCGCGAAAACGACCGCAGCCGCTTGCCGGAGAACCAGCGCCGCCTCGACGCGCTGCTCGGATCAAAGCGCACCGCGGCCGAACGCGGACTCGACCAGTATTCATGAGCGTAACCGCGCCGCCGCGCAACATCCTGGTCATTGTCACCCGTCGCATCGGTGACGTGCTGCTCGCCACGCCGCTGATCCGCTCGCTGAAAAACGCCTGGCCCGAAACACGCATCGAGGCCCTGGTGTTTGCCGGCACCCAGGGCGTACTCGCCGGCAATCCCGATCTTGATGCGATTCACGTCGTGCCCGAGCGGCCCGGCACTGCTGAGCACATCGCACTGATCACCCGGCTCTTTCGCAAATACGAGCTCGCGCTGTCGCTGGTACCCAGCGACCGGCCGACGCTGTATGCCTGGCTGTTCGGCAAAAAACGCATGGGCCTGCTGGTCGACTGGCCGAACCAACGCTGGAAAAGGCGCTTTCTTGATCACTGGGTGGCCTTCGATCCCGATGACACACACACGCTGCGCAACCATCTGGCGCTGACCGCTGCGCTGGACATCCCGGCACAATCAGAAGTGATTGTGTCGTGGAGTGACAGCGACCACCAGGCTGTTGATGCGCTGATCACAGGCCCCTGTGGCGCACTCGCCGTGCTCCATCCCTGGCCCAAGTTCCGCTACAAACAGTGGCGCGAGGATGGCTGGATCGCCGTCGCACGCTGGCTGATCGACAACGGTTTTCGCGTCGCACTCACCGGCAGCCCCGACCCCGCTGAAAAAGCCCATGTCGATGCGATTGCAGCACAGTTACCCGGCAGCATCATCAACGCCGCGGGACGTCTCACCCTGGGTGGCACATCGGCGCTGATCGCACGCGCACAGTTTTTTGTCGGACCCGACACCGCTGTGACCCATATCGCTGCCGCCACCGGCGTGCCGACCATCGTCCTGTTCGGCCCCACGGATCCGGTGAAATGGGCACCGTGGCCGAAGGGACATCCGCCGGGACACAACCCATGGCAACGGCTGGGCGACCAACGCGTCGGCAACGTGCAACTGGTGCAGGGCCGCGCCAGCTGTGTACCCTGCGGACTTGAAGGCTGTGACCGTCATCTCGGCAGCAGCAGCGACTGCCTGCAGCAATTACCCGCAGATCGAATAATTTCTTGTTTAAAAACAATAGCTTATGCAGAATCCCTCTGAAAACCCCGGCGCCGATCCCTATGTCACCACCTGTCCGGTCGGCTGCACGGCAGCAATCACGGAGACCGGCATCGTGGTTGCCGAAGGCGCACTGCGCCGCTGCAGCGGCTGCGGCCAGTTGCTGAGCCGCGCCAGCACTGCGCGTTACAACGAAACCATGGCGCAGTTCAACGCCGCGGATTTCAATACACCGCAGGGCCATGAACTCGAACGGCGGCAGACCGTGGCACGGCAACGCCTGTCGCGCATCGCGGCCCTGCTCGGCAAAGCCGCTGCGGATATCCGCGTACTCGATGTCGGCTGCTCGCGCGGCCAGTTCGTCGCCGCCGCCATCGCCGCCGGTTATCGCGCCGAAGGTGTCGAGCCGGCGCCGCGTATTGCCGAGGCGGCACGCGCCGCCGGTGTGCCGGTAAAGACCGGCCTGCTCGAAGAACAGAATTACCCCGATGGCAGCTTCGATGCGCTGACGCTGTTCGAAGTCATCGAACACCTGCGCGAACCGCTGCCGCTGCTCACTGAATGCCGTCGTGTGCTGAAACCCGGCGGCATCCTGCTGGTCAGCACCGCCAATGCCGAGAGCTGGACCGCCACCGCGATGGGCTCAGGCTGGGATTATTTCGACATGCAGAAGGATGGCGGCCACATCAGCTTCTACAACCCGAGATCGATGGCGAAAATCGCTGCCAATGCCGGTTTTGAAGTCGCCCGCCTGGACACCGCGCGGGTGAAAT
>LNFM01004793.1_pt1 | contig 24417 bp, 13 predicted proteins | sample 596031 | NCBI WGS metagenome assembly LNFM01 (sample SAMN04254537, study PRJNA301005) | activated carbon metagenome | isolation source: dual media filters at the Ann Arbor, Michigan drinking water treatment plant | place: USA: Ann Arbor | reverse complement strand
TCCGCTACATCAGCAAGAACGGCCGGCTCGACATCGAAGACGAGCGTGGAGAGACCATGCGAGGCAAGGACACCCTATACGACCTGGCGGATGACTGGCGCTTTGGCGGCACCTTGATCGACGACGCTGCTGAACCGAGCCAGCGACGCGAGGCCTTCAACATCATGCTGTCGATGCCGCGTGGCACCGATCCGCTGACGGTGCAGCGCGCGGCGCGCGAGTTCGCGCAGGTCGAACTGGCCGACCACAAGTACGTGATGGTGCTGCACGACCATCAGGCCAACCCGCATGTGCACATCAGCGTGCGAGCTGAATCCAAGCATGGCAAGCGACTGAACCCGCGCAAGGCCGATCTGCACCGGTGGCGCGAGACTTTTGCTGAAAAGCTCCGTGGGCACGGCGTCGAGGCCGAGGCCACACGACAAGCAACGCGCGGGCGCAGCCGGAACTACGACCCCTTGTGGCGGCTGAAGGCGCGAGAAGATGGTCGCCTTCGCACCAGCCGGCCTGGCGCCAAGAGCGGCGCACAGGCCCAGGCTACGCGGGCAGAAGCCGTCGAAGCCTGGATGCATGTGGGCCGTGCACTGGCCATGTCGGGCGACCCGGCGGATCGTGACCTGGCACGGTCCATCGCCACGTTCATCAAGGAGATGCCCGCCACGCAGGCTCCGGAAGTTCAGCGCCAGGCAACCGGTGTGACACCGCAACCGAAGCCGATCGACATCGGTCCCCGCCGCTGAGGCCTGCGGGACGGGGAAGCGCCCTGGGCTCCGGCTATGTCTGCTGCATCTCCAGCGCCGCTTGGTACTCGGCGCCGAAGTCCGCACCGGTGTCCATCGTGGGATCGATCTGCCGGAATGCCGTGTACATGATGGCCAGCAGGTGCAGGCCCGAAAAACTCCCAGGCAGCGCCTTCAGCGTGTACTTGTCGGTCGGGTCGTTGATGTCCAGGCCGTTGCGCCCGAGCATGGCGATTTCCAGCGCAATGGTCCGGCACTGCTGCGGGCCAAGCTGTTTGAAGGTCTGCAGCGCGCTCGAGATGTACATCATCACGTCCGGCCGGAAGCCGCCCACCGAGCTGGACTTCAGCCGCTTGTGCGCAAAGGCCGTACGGGCTCTCTCGGCCTGCTCGGCCATCGGCGAGTTCGGGTGCTCTTCAATGAAGCGCAGGTAGAGGCCGTCTGCTTCCTCATCGGCCTCTCGCGTGCTCAGTTGCTCCAGGGCGGTGGCCAGGCCGAAGATCGCCTGGGGATCGTCAGGCATCAGGTCCAGGGCTTGGCGAAGGTGGGTCACCGCCTCGTCGATGCGTTTGAATCCGATCAGCAGGCCGCCCAGGTTTCGGCGCGTGTAGCCATCGTCGGGATTGGCTTCGACCGCCTTCTCGAAGGCTGCGAGCGCTTGTTCCGGCTTGCGCATGCGGTGATACGCCGTGCCGATGCCGACCCAGGCATGGGCGTGGCCGGGGTCAAGTTGCACGGCACGCTTCAGCCGGATGATGGCCTCGTCGTACTGGCCCAGCTCGCTGTAGGCAATGCCCAGGTTGTAGAGCACCTCGGCATTGGCCGGTGCCGACTTGGTCAGGCTCTCAAGGTAGGGCACGGCCTCGGCAATCTTGCCGGCCTTCAGCATCGGCATCACGAAGTCCAGCGCCGACGCTTCCGCCGGAAACGCCATGACGGTGATTTCCTGGTCGTCCACCGTGACCATCGCCGTCTGACCCTGCGCCGCGTACTCGGCGGCGAAGTGCATCATGACTGCGGTCTTGAACGCGTCGGTTCCCACCTGGCGCGCGTCGGCCGGCAGCAAGTTGGTGTCGAAGCGGTGCAGCGGGATCGTGAATTCGGTCGACATGGGGATCAGGGCTTGTAAGGGATCCAGGCGTACCAGCCTGTCATGCCGATGGCCGCCGCCCAGGCGTCCACCAGGACTCGGTCGTGTGCGGCATCCGGCGGCACTTTGTCGAGGATGGCCAGGAGCTCGGCGCCGAGATCCAGCACGCCGGCAGCACGGTACGGGATCGCGTAGGCTGTCTTGCCCAGCAGTCGGTCGGCGAACAGCGCGTATGCCGCCACCGGGCCCAGCAGCGGCACCGGTATCGACATCTTCCCCATGCGCTTGGACAGCAGCTGCACGTTCTCCTGCTGCAGCGAGTCCATGCCGGCGGCTTGCAGTGCGCGCAGCTCGGGATCCTCCTCCGCCAGCCACTGGTCGATGCGCATGCCGATGGCATACGACCGAAGGTTCAGCATGGCCCAGTGCGCCGTCATCTCAGCGAACTGCGTCAGCGTCGACCGGGCGGCGCCGGCCTGAGGCTGTCCGGTGGCCAGAAGCTCCTCCACCTGACCGGGCGCGCTGCCGGTGCCGGCGAAATCGAAGCGCTCGGCTGGTGGCAGTTCCAGCAGGCGCAGCAGGTAGCCAGCTTGGTAGGCGACCCAGTAGTCCAGCGGTTCGTTCGTCGGCCGGTAGCGCAGCACGTGGGACGCGGCCCCGTTTCTGGACAACTGCAGGGTGGCGCGCAGCGTTAAGGCGGCGTCGGGCTTGAACTCGACGGGCCGGCCGCTCAGGGCCTCGATGCGCTGCAGCATGCCCAGCGTCTGTGGGCGAAGGTTCTTCATGGGTGGATTATCCGTGGCACGTCGATCGTGCCTTGCGGCGCACAAGGGCCCGCGCAGAATGACGGGCACGCATCGATCCGACCCCAAGGCTGCCATGGAACGCGTCCACATCCGGAAGCTGGAGTTTGAACAGGCTCATCCCGAGGACAGGGATGCCTTCAACGACTGGGAGGCACTCCCGACGCCGGTGACGCGTGCCGAAGCCGCCCGCGGCCTGCGGAAGTTGCGTCGACTCGGTCGGGTGCTGGTGGAAGGCTCCCACCGATACCGGCTGATCGGATTGAACACTGTGATCCTGCGTCCCCGCTGACGCGGCGGCCGGACGCGGTCAACCTATCCCGGCCTGCTGCAGCACCTCGACGAAGCCGCGGCTCATCAGCTCGAGTTCTTCCTCCGGGAAGCCAAAGCGCTCGAAAACTGCGTTCATGCCGCCGAATGCGCGGGCCATGGCGCCGGCCACCAGTTCGGCGTCCATCTCAACGGCGCCTTTACCGAGGTAGCGGCTCCCCGCCACGCAGGACAGCAGCAGCTTGATGCTGTCGTCCACCTGGTTGAAGAAGTACGCCCAGTACGGCCATTCGGCTTCCAGGCGGCGCAGCAGGGCTCGGACCTCAGGGATGTCGACCAGCTCGCGCGGGTCGTGGGTGTAGCCGTCCACCACCAGTGTCATCTGGCCGCGGTAGCGCCAGGCGTCCTCTCGGGTAGCCAGGAAGACTCTGAGGCGCGACAACACCGAGGCCAGATCGGCCAGGTCGACCTCGCGGCGCGAGATCATCAGCACGACCGGCTCAGTGACGCCTGGTCGGAGGTCGTGACGAGGACGCTGGGACATGGACACATTCTGCTGCAGGTGCGAACTCACTGCGTCGCAAGTCAGGCTTCCCAGGGAAGCGCCGGCCACGCCTGATTCTGAACTTGTTGCCCCAAGGTCCGTGCTGCCTGCTCTATGACGCACGATCTTGGAGCGACGAGCGGGACTCTCAACGAAGCCGTGTCAAACTGTACGAAGCAAGGGCGCGCGGCTCGTAGGCCAAGGTCGCCGCGACGCTCAGGGGAGGAACAGTGCTCGAGGTCATTTCCGCCGGACGAACGCTGCCCGCACCAGGGCAGCTCGTACAGGCCCGCAACCGCCGATTCGTTGTCACTACCGTTGAGGCCGGCACTGCTCCAGACGGGGTGGCGCCTCAGCACTTGATTTCGATGTCGTCTGTCGAAGACGACGGCCTCGGCGAGGAACTGCGCGTGGTTTGGGAGCTGGAGCCCGGCACCGCTGTCCTAGAACGCGCCTCGATGCCCGAGTTCGCCGGCTTCGATGACCCGGTCAAGCTCGATGCGTTCCTGAACGCCGTCCGCTGGGGCGCCGTGTCGCAGACCGACACCAGCACTTTGCAGGCGCCATTCCGCAGCGGCATCGAAATCGAAGACTACCAACTGGACCCGCTGGCACGAGCCATCCAGATGCCCCGGGTCAACCTGCTCATCGCCGATGACGTCGGCCTTGGCAAGACCATCGAATCCGGCCTAGTCATCCAGGAAATGATGCTGCGGCATCGCATCCGCTCGGTCCTGATCGTCTGCCCGTCCGGCCTGCAGATTCAGTGGCGCGAGCAGATGCGCGACAAGTTCGGCCTGGACTTCCGCATCATCGACAGCGATGCGATGAAGCAATTGCGGCGCAGCCGGGGCCTGCACGTGAACCCCTGGAACCACTACCCACGGCTCATCACGTCCATCGACTTCTTGAAGCGCGAGCGCCCGCTGCGGTTGATGCGCGAAGTGCTGCCCGGTGCGGGCGAACCGAACTATCCGCGGCGCTTCGACATGCTGCTGGTCGATGAGGCCCACAACGTAGCGCCGTCGGGCAGCGGCAAGTACGCGACAGATTCGCAGCGCACACAGGCTATCCGGTTGTTGGCGCCGCACTTCGAGCACAAGCTCTTTCTCTCCGCCACACCGCACAACGGATACCCGGAAAGCTTTTCGGCCTTGCTGGAGCTGCTGGACAACCAGCGCTTTGCTCGCGCCGTCCGCCCGAACCCGGAGCAGTTGGCGGCGGTGATGGTGCGCCGCATGAAACGTGAGTTGCCGCCCCGTTGGGATGGCACCCCTCGGTACGCAGAGCGTGTCATCGAAGCCCTCGAGGTGAACTACACCGATGCCGAGCGCCAAGCCCACCAGGACTTGAAGCGCTACACCGAGCTCCGAACCGCTGGCGCCCGCAACGACGGCGAGCGCTACGCCACCGAGTTTGTACTCAAGTTGCTCAAGAAGCGCCTCTTCTCGTCGCCCGAAGCCTTCCGCGGCACGCTGGCTAAACACGTGGATTCACTCGCGCGTGGGCGCCGCGCCGCTGCCACACCACCAACGCCAGGTGTGCTGCGTCGCATGATTGAAGGGCTGGACGACGAGGTGGACGTCGACAACGACGCCGAACGTGACGCCGCGGCCGAGGCAGCCATTTCGTCGTCTGCAGCGCTCTTCCGCCCTCTTGAGGCTGAAGAGCCCGAGCTTCTTGAGCGCCTGCGTGCCCATGCGGAACTGATGGCCGCCCGCGGCGACTCGAAGCTCGCGGCCTTACTGGCCTGGTTGCGCGCAAAGCTCATGCCCCAGGGTCAGTGGACGAACGAGCGCGTCATCCTGTTCACGGAGTACCGCGCCACGCAGAAGTGGTTGCAGGAGCGCCTCGTCACGGGTGGCCTCGGTGGCACGGGCCGAATCGCCCTCATGTACGGCGGCATGGCGCTCGACGAACGGGAAGCCGTGAAGAACGCCTTCCAGACTTCGCCTGAGCAGTCGGAGGTCCGAATCCTGTTGGCCACCGACTCTGCTTCCGAGGGCCTGGACCTGCAGAACCACTGCAACCAGCTTGTGCACATCGAGGTGCCCTGGAATCCCAATCGCATGGAACAACGCAACGGTCGTATCGACCGGCATGGCCAGCGACAGCCCCAAGTCTTCGTCCACCACTTCGTCGGCAAGGGCTACAAGCAGCGCGCACGCAATGCCCAGGAGGCCAACCCCGGTGACCTGGAAGGTGACCTGGAGTTCTTGCTGCGCGCCGCCCGAAAGGTGGAAACCATCCGGGAAGACCTCGGCAAGGTCGGCCCGGTCATATCGCGCCAGGTGACCGAGGCCATGTTGGGGCGCAGCCGGCGGCTGGATACATCCGACGCAGAACGCCAGTCCGAGCCCGCCCGGCAACTGCTGCGCGTGCGCCGCGTCGAAAACGAACTCAACACCCAGCTGGCCCGACTCCATGCGCAGCTGCTCGACACGCGCCGCGAACTCAATCTCACACCAGATGCCATCCAGGCCGTGGTGGTGGCCGGCATGACTCTGGCGGGACAACCGCCGCTCATCCCCGCGTCGTTGGCTGGCCTGTGGCCCGACCCGACAGGTAAACGGCAAGTCAGCCCCGTGTTTCGTCTGCCTCAGCTCGGCGGCACCTGGCAATCTGCCTACGAAGGCCTGGCTCATCCACACACGCATGAGGTTCGGCCCATCGTCTTCGACCACGCGCTGGCCCAAGGGCGCGATGACGTGGTTCTGGTGCACTTGAACCATCGCCTGGTGCAGATGTGTCTGCAGTTGCTGCGGGCGCAAATCTGGTCTTTGGGCGAGCGCAAGCTCAGTCGCATCACAGCGCGCCTCGTGCCCGCCAACACCACCGACGGTCCCGTGGCCATCGCCCATGCGCGCCTGGTAGTGCTGGGCGCCGACAACCAGCGCATTCACGAGGAGGTCATCTTCGCCGGGGGCCAGGTTCGCGAGGGCCGCCTTGTCCGCATCGACCGCATCGGCGAACTTGAGCGACTGGCTTCCTCCGGTCTTCCGCAGCCGGCTCCGGAAAGCTTCCACGCAAGTGTCGAGCCCCTCTGGCCCAATCATCGCGACGGCCTGTTGCGCGCACTTGAAGCCCGCATGCGCGACCGGACCAAGACCCTGCAGAGCCGGCTTGACGAACGTGCCGACGCCGAGGTGACAGCCATGCGCAGCGCCATCGGCGAATTGCTGGCCAGCATCCGTACGCAGCTCAACGACGTTCAGCCCCAGTTGGAGCTGTTCACCACCCCGGAACGCGAGCAGCTCGAACGCGACCGCAGCGCACTGGAACGCCGCCTCGCCGAACTGCCGGCAGAGATGCAGCGCGAAGAGCAACTCATCCGGAATCGCTACGCCAACCCGACACCGCGGCTCTTCCCGGTGTCTGTGACCTACCTTGTGCCGCAAGGCCTGGCTCATTGAGAAGCGCCTGACCATGTCTGTAGCCCGCCACCACAACGAATGGCTGTCACTGGTCGACATCTCTGGACCGTTCCTGTCACTCCCGGTGCTGATGCGTGTCTTCCCGCAGCAACTTGATGCGCTGGACGCTGACATCGCGCGCGACACGCGGCTGGCCTTTTCCGAATGGGAAGACGCCGAAGGCGACCGCACGGTGCACCACGCCTGGCTGCAGTTCGTGCTCGGGCGCGTGCTGCGGCTTCCGACCGAGGTGTTGTTGGAGGGCCAGGCGTTGCCACCGGGCTGCGAGTTCACAGTCGCCGAGCACGGCGAGACATTGCGCCCGCAATGGGCAGTCAAGCGTGCTGAAGACGACCGCCCGGCACTGCTGGTGGTCAGCTACCCCGGCGGCCAAAAGCTCAACGGCCCGGTGGCCGATGCGCGGTGGCGCACGGCCTCACCTGCCACCCGGATGATGACCCTGCTTCAGGGCACAGGTGTGCCCTTGGGCCTGGTCACCAACGGCGACGAATGGATGCTCGTGGCATCCCGCCCTGGCGAGGCCAGCACCTATGTCACGTGGGACGCAGCGCTGTGGAGCGAGGAGCCGCTGACGCTGCGCGCCTTCTGCTCGCTGCTGGGTGCGCGGCGTACCTTTGGCGCAGCCGAGGCTGACCGTTTGCCGGCGATGCTGGCTGAGAGCGCCCAGAACCAGCAAGAGGTCACTGATCAGCTGGGTTACCAGGTCCGCAAGGCCGTTGAAGTGCTGGTGCAGGCCGTCGACCGCATCAATGCCGACCGACAGGGGCAGTTGCTCTCCGGCATTGGCGAGAAACAGCTCTACGAGGCGGCGCTGACGGTGATGATGCGCTTGGTCTTCGTGTTCTCCGCCGAAGAGCGCGGCCTGCTGTTGCTGGGCGACCCGCTGTGGAACCGGCACTACGCGATTTCCACGCTGCGCGACCAACTGCGTGAAGTGCCAGATGAAAACCTGCTGACCCACCGGCACGACGCCTGGTCAAGGCTGCTAGCCACCTTCCGCGCCATCTATGCCGGCGTCGAACACGACCAGATGCGCCTGCCGGCCTATGGCGGCGCCTTGTTCGACCCTGACCGCTATCCCTTCCTCGAAGGCCGCGCTGCCGGCACACGCTGGCTGGACGTGCCGGCGCAGCCGCTGAGCATCAGCAACCGCACGGTGTTGCACCTGCTGGAGGCGCTTCAATTCCTGGAGATGCGCCTGCCCGGTGGCGGTACCGAGCCGCGGCGCTTGAGTTTCCGTGCGCTCGACATCGAACAGATTGGCCATGTCTACGAGGGCCTGCTCGACCACACCGCGCGGCGCGCGGCGTCCACCGTGCTGGGCCTGCGCGGCAGCGGTGGCGACGACATCGAAATCGAACTGACCACCCTGGAGTCCAAGGCCACCGAAAGCGAAACCGTGCTGGTGGACTACCTGAAGGAGCGCACAGGGCGCCAGGCGGCCGCACTGCGCCGAGACTTGAACCGGGGCGAGCCACCCAACCCGCTGGGCCTGCAGGGCGCCTGCGCCGGGCATGACGGGCTCTATGCACGCATTGCCAAGTTCGCGCATCTGCTGCGTGATGACAGCTCCGGTCTGCCGGTCGTTATCCATACCGGAAGCATCTACGTCACCAAGGGAACCGACCGTCGCAGCACCGGCACACACTACACGCCCCGCTCCGAGACCGAGCAGGTGGTCAAGACCACCCTCGACCCGCTGCTCTACGCTGGCGTGAGCGAAGGCATTGAGCCCAGCGCCCAGACACTCAGGCTACCGACCGAAATCCTGGCGCTCAAGGTCTGTGACCTGGCGTGCGGTTCTGGCGCCTTCCTGGTGCAGGCCTGCCGCTACATGGCCGAGCGCGTGGTCGAAGGCTGGGCGCGTGCCGAAGAGCAATCGCCGGGCGCAGGCCCACTCGCCATCCCCGAAGCCATCCCGGCTGGCGCCGGCCACAGCCAGCAGTTGCTGCCAGCTGACCCCGAGGAGCGGCTTGCACTGGCCCGACGCCTGGTCGCGGAACGCTGCCTGTACGGCGTGGACCTCAACCCCATGGCGGTGGAAATGGCCAAGCTGTCGCTGTGGCTGGTCACGCTGCACAAGCATCGACCGTTCACCTTCCTGGACCATGCCATCAAGTGTGGCGACAGCCTGCTGGGGCTGCATGACCCGGCACAACTGGAGCGCTTTCACCTGGTGCCGTCCCGTTCCCAGGCGCGCGTGGTGGACTACCTGCTGCACGAGGTGAGACAACTGCTCGCCAGGGCCCGCACCAAGCGTGAGGAACTGGAGCGATTCACCGCGCTGGACGTGCGCGACGCCGAGCTGAAATCGCGCCTGCACCGCGAAGCTGAAGCCTCGCTGACCCGCGTGCGCGTGCTGGCCGACCAAATCGTCGGTGCGGCCCTGTCCACAGCCGGTTCAAACGCTGACCGCAGCGGCAACTTGCTCGACGCGCGGCTGGAGGACTTGCTGCTGCAGGCCGGAGCCGCCCTGGCGCCGCAAGAGCAGGAGCGCCTCGCCGCTGACCGCCAGGACGATGCGGCTATGTGGCCGCTCCGGCAAAGCGCCGAGCGCATGCTGGGCGCAGCCAATTCCAACGGGTCGCCGCGGCGGCCGTTCCACTGGCTGGTGGAGTTTCCGGAAGTGTTCTCAGCCAACGGTGCGGGCGGCTTCGATGCACTGGTGGGAAATCCGCCATTCGTGGGAGGGAAGAAGCTGACAGGCCTTTTCGGTGATGACTACCGTGACCACTTGGTGCTGTACCTCGCCGATGGGCGCCGCGGCAGTGCCGACCTGTGCGCCTACTTCTTCCTGCGCGCCGCGCAAGTGTTGCGTCCAGGCGGCAGCTTCGGGCTGCTGGCAGTCAACACTATTGCCGAAGGCGACACACGCCAAGTGGGGCTCGAAGCGATGCTGCGTCAGGGCATCGCGCTGTACGCGGCACGGCCCAACTTTGAATGGCCGGGTGCGGCGGCAGTGGTCGCCAGTGCCGTGCACGGCGTGCGCGGCCCATGGCTTGGCGAGCGCCGCATCAACGGTGCCGCCGTGCCCATGATCTCTGCTTTCCTGTCAGCGGAGAACGAATGGAGCCCCAAGTCGCTACATGTCAACGCCGGCCAGAGCTTTATCGGGTCGTACGTGTTGGGTATGGGCTTCACGATGTCACCAGAAGACGCCCTGTCCCACATCGCCCGCGACGCACGCAACGCCGAAGTGCTGTTTCCGTACCTGAACGGAGAGGATCTGAACTCGCATCCGCAGCAGCAGGCTTCACGGTGGGTGATCAACTTCTGGGACTGGCCATTGGACCGTTCACTGGAGGACGGTGCTTGGGTCAGCGCGGACGACAGACAGCGCGAGCTGTGGATGCGCGACGGACGAGTTCCAGCGGACTACCCTGGGCGGGTGGCGGCGGATTTTCCGAGCCTACTTGGCATTCTTGAGCAAACTGTCAAACCAGAGCGGCAACGACGCGACGACGAAGGCAATTTCGCCCTGCGAAGCCCACTGCCTCAGCGGTGGTGGCAATTCGCCGACAAGCGTCCGGCGCTCTACCACGCCATCGGACGTGGACGAACATTTGCGCGGCATCCAGAAGGGTGGACAGAGACGGAGCCGTTGGAGCGCATCTTTGCCATCTGTAGAGTCACAAAGTTTGTCGCGCCGGCAGTTTGCAGCCCGAATCTGACAGTTTCCGACAGCATTGTCGTCTTCGCACATCAGGATTGGAGTGAGTTTGCCCTGTTGGCGTCTAGTGTGCATGAGGTATGGGCGCGCAAGAACTCGTCCTCATTGGAGACCCGTCTTCGATACCTGCCAAGCGATATCTATGAAACCTTGCCTCGACCAAACGTACTCGGCGATGACGTAGCCTCCCCGGGCGAGCGCTTCGCTGACGGCCGCTCTGAGTGGTGTCGAGCAAATGCTGGGGGTTTGACCGATTTCTACAACGCCTTTCATGACCCGGGACGCCAGTGCACTCAGCTGACATCACTGCGCAATCTCGTCGTTGACATTGACCGGGCCCTGATCGCTGCGTATGACTGGGTCGACCTGGACCTGGAACATGGCTTTCATGAGGTCGCGTCGCTTCCTACCAACGACCGAGTGCGCTTCACCATCTCCGAATATGTGCGTGTTGAGGTCCTGCGCCGACTCGCTGCACTGAACCGCCAGCGATATAAGGACGAGCAAGATCATGCAACTAGTCTCGCCGCCGCACAGGAAGCTCTCGCAGCTGCCTCACCGCGACGCAGAGGCCGTCAGTCACGCGCATCGGGAACACCAGACATGTTCGGCTAGTCGCTAAGCGACTCGGAACGCAAGAAAATGGGGGGAGACAATGACAAAGTTCAATGAGTGGTGCGTCGAGACAGAAGTCGGTGTGCCGAAGCATCGGCTAAAGGTCGTTGCGGCCAACCCGGCCCAAGAGGTGCATGCAGTGGGTACTGTGGCCAGCGCGATCCCTGACTACTACGCAGCACCAAACCGCATCGCCGAGTTGCTTCGGAAGTTCAACAAGGCAGCAGCAGCCAAGTATGTGGAGCAGAAGCTGCCCACCAGCAAGTCCATCAAGTCGGGCGACCTCGGTGAAGTGCTTTGCACGGCGTACGTGGCCGAGAACACACCGTACAAGCTTGGCATCAAGCGCCTGCGATGGAAGGACCATCGAAACATGTCGATGCGCGGCGAGGATGTGCTCGCATTCAGCATGGGTGCATCGGCCTCGAGCCTGAAGGTGCTCAAGGCGGAAGTGAAGAGCCGTGCACAAATGACAACGGCCGTTCTCGACGAAGCCAGAGAGGCTCTGTCATCCAACCAGGGGCTGCCGTCTCCCCATGCGGTTTCATTTGTGGCCGACCGCCTGAACGAGACGGGCGAGACCGCTCTCGCCGATGTATTGGACGACGTCCAGCTCAACCAGGGCTTGAACATCTCCCAAGTCGAACACATGCTCTTCACATTCTCTGGCAGCGACCCGACAAATCTCCTGAAGAAGAATCTTTCAGCGTACACCGGGGCGGTTCCGCAGATCTATCTGGGCCTGCGCGTCGAAGCGCATCAACAGTTCATCAAGCAGGTCTTTGAAGCGGTGAGCAAGTAGTGGCGGCGACCCTAGAAGAACTCCAAGTAAGCCTCCAGAACGCAGTTCAACAGGGCTTTCGCCACAGGCTCCTGGCTAGAGGCCAATCCAGGGGGATGATTTGGCGAGATGGAGAGCTGCCGCCGGAAGCCCCGAACTTCAGCATTGAACTGTCTGATGACCTTCTTGGCTATGGCTACTCCTTGCTTCTGCAGGGTATGCGTTTCGCCGCATTGGGCGGCGAGCCTCGCCTTGCCAGGACAGCCTTCGAGGTTGCTGCAGAGTCCCTGGAGGCTGTTGTGGCAAAGGGAGAGCAGGACGCCGAGCGAGATTTTCATCGCTTGGTTGCTGCCGCCGCATACCACCTTGGGAGATTCTCTGCGCGGGCGTACTCGCTGCTGCATCGTGACATCGCCGGTGCAAACCTCTCGTTGGTGGAAGCGAGTCTGGCAAAGCTGATGCTCCGCGATCTCGACGGTCTTGCCCGGGATGTTGAAGATTGGTTTCGTGAGGGCGCGGACACGGACGAGTCTCTGATGGGCTCCCTCGGCGAAGCCGGCGGTGACGAAGAGGCGTCGCCAGGTAATGACCGCTTGGTTGAGGTGATGAACACCGTCTTGCAGGGCAACTTCATGGCGGCGATGGGAGTCGCGATGCTCGCGCTCGAGCGCGGAGAGGAAAGCCTGATTGAGCAGGCCAAGAGTCGCCTGACTCTCGGGCTGCAGGCGGCTGCAGAGCTCAGCCTCGTAACCCAGTGGTGGTGTCATCGGCTGACGATTCAGCTGCTGGACGGCTTATGGGATACCAGCTTCCACCATGTACTCCCACGCATGGGTCCGCCAGGCGCAGAGACAGGTGAATGGGTGAAGTTGCGCCGTCTCTTCATCAGCAGCCTGTACCGGCGCAGCAAGGCTGAGGTGGAGCTATGGCCATCACAGCTTGACGCTGCCAGCCGAGTTCTCGAGTTCGATTCCAACCTTGTACTGTCGTTGCCAACCAGTGCAGGCAAGACCCGGATCGCCGAGATGTGCATCTTGGCTTGCCTGGCCCAGGGCAAGCGCATTGTCTTCGTTACCCCTCTGCGAGCTCTGTCGGCGCAGACCGAAGTCGGGCTGCGCAAGACCTTCAATCCCCTCGGCAAGAGCGTTTCAAGTTTGTACGGAAGCATTGGCGCCAGCGGAGCTGACGTCGATGCACTGCGGACCAGAGACATTGTTGTCGCGACCCCGGAAAAGCTCGACTTCGCACTGCGTAGCGATCCCTCGCTTCTAGACGACGTTGGACTCGTTGTGCTTGATGAGGGGCACATGATTGGCCTGAGCGAGCGAGAGGTGCGCTACGAGGCTCAGATTCAGCGCCTGCTCAGGCGGGCTGATGCGGCGTCTCGCCGCGTAGTCTGCTTGTCGGCCATATTGCCGGAGGGCGACCAGTTGGCCGACTTTGCGGCGTGGTTGACAAACGACAAGCCAGATGGGCTCATCAAGGACAGCTGGCGTCCGACGCGACTCCGTTTCGGTGAAGTCGACTGGAAGGGCAAGCATGCGCAACTGAACATTACGGTTGGTGATGAAAAGCCTTACATCCCAAAGTTCTTCGCCGAAAAGAAGCCCACCAAGGGCCAGGCCAAGAAGATGTTCCCGTCTGACCAACGCGAGTTGTGCCTCGCCACCGCGTGGCGCCTGGTCGAGGATGGTCAAACAGTGCTGGTGTTCTGCCCCGAGCGCCGGTCAGTACTGCCGTACGCAAAGCGCATCGTGGACATGCACAAGCGCGGGCACTTGACTTCTGTACTTGACCAGCCCGCCGAGGCACTGGCGACCGCATTGACGGTTGGAGCCGAATGGTTCGGCGAGAACCATGTGGTCCTGCAGTGCCTGAGGCTCGGCGTGGCGGTCCATCACGGAGCGCTGCCCACCCCCTATCGAAAGGAAGTGGAGCGCCTTCTTCGCGAGGGGGTACTCAAGGTCACCATCTCGTCCCCCACGTTGGCGCAGGGTCTGAACCTGGCGGCCACCAGCCTGATCTTCCACGGACTCACGCGAGCTTCGGAGCCAATCGACATCTCGGAGTTTCGCAATGTGGTTGGGCGCGCAGGACGCGCCTACATCGACATTGAGGGCTTGGTTCTCTATCCAATGTTCGACCGTCAACCGGCCCGACGAGCACAGTGGAAGGACTTCATCTCGAGCGCGAAGGGTCGAGAGATGGAGAGCGGCCTGCTTCGTTTGCTCGTCACGTTGCTGAAGCGAATGCAAGCAACGCTCAAGACCAACAACCTGGAACAGCTGAGCGAATACGTGCTGGGTCAAGGCGCATGGGACTTTGCTTCTGCTCCGGGCGAAACCTCTGAAGACGCCGACGAAGCACGCGCTACATGGCGCACGCATCTGATGAGCCTGGATACGGCCATCTTCAGCTTGCTCGGAGACCAAGAAGTTGAGGATGAGGGCATAGCGGCCAAGCTCGATGAGCTATTGGCGTCCTCGCTTCTCAAGCGGCGCCTCGAACGACGAAGCGAGGCGGTTCGAAATGCCATAGGTTTGAGCTTGACCGCGAGGGCAAGATACATCTGGTCAAGCACCACACCTCAGCAACGTCGGGGCTATTTTCTGGCCGGTGTGGGGTTGGCAACGGGAAAGGAACTCGACAAGCGTGCGCCGGAACTTGAGGAACTGCTTCTGCGAGCCAACGTCTACATCGGCGAGGGCGACAGAGAGCTTGCAGTTCAGGCGATAACAGCCTTCGCGCAGATTGCTTTCGAAATTGAGCCGTTCGCCCCGCGCAATTTGCTGGTCGGTTGGATTGAACTGTTGCGCTTGTGGCTGCTTGGTCAGCCGCTCACTGGCCTGTTGGAAGGCGACAGTGACGCTGCGATCATCTTTGTTGAGCAGGCATTTGTCTACAGCCTGCCGTGGGCGATGGAGGCCGTCCGAGTTCGTGCCGCTGCGCACGAGGATATGTTCTCCGATGAAGTCAAACTCTCGGACTACCCCCAGGCGCATGCCGTCTCCGCGCTGGAGACTGGCACACTTTTGGTACCGGCCTCGCTCCTGATTCAGTCTGGCTTCGCTTCCCGATTGGCGGCAATACGCGCCGTCGAGGCAACGAATGCGAGTTTTGATTCGATGGCCGGGCTGGAGTTGTGGCTGAGGTCCGAGGAACTGGTGAAGTTGTCGAAGGACGAGGCTTGGCCAACCAAGAGCTCACATCAGCTTTGGCTGGACTACGTTGCAGGCAATGAACGGCTCTCCACCAAGGCTTGGACTGAGACGGCGTACAACAGTCCGGTCAAGTGGTCTGGCGTTCCGATGCCGCCGGGTGCACCGCTTCGAATAGGTGCGGGGCCTGGCCGCGAGGGCGCAGTCCTCCGACCTGACTTCGAAGAGGTCGGGACCATTCCGTGGGTTCCCAACTCGGGGCGCAAAGGGGTTTTGGTAGCGACTGCTACCGGCGCCGCTGACTCTCTAGCATTCGAGTACCTCGGCCCTGACGACCTGGTCAAGGCGTAGTCGACTGGGCCAAGGGTGAGCCCACACCGACTCAGTCGAAAAGCGATGTGGTTTGACCGATCGTTGGGGCTGCCTCGAACTCGCGGAACGGTTTTTCCCAGTTCTCATAGGGGAACGCCGATCGCACACGATCCTGAAACTCTGCGTTGCTGAGCGTCTCGTAGGTCACGCCCTTCAGGACGCACTCGAGCTTCATCTCGCCGATCAGTGCCTGCGCCGTGGGGAACACGCGCGCCAGTTCGTCGTCCAGGTAGCGACGAATGACATCGGCGCTGGGTTTACCGCTGACCTGCGCCGTCAACGCGGGTGGCTGGGACTTCTTGACTGCCGGGAGCAAGCCTTCGACGAGCTTGCGCCGTGAGTCGGACAACTCCTTTTCGAGGCGTTCGACCACCTTCTGCTGGAACTTTTCAATGGCTCCGCGGATGGCCTCCACCTCGCCTGCAAAGTCCTTGCGCTTGGAGCGCAGGATGACGCTGCCCAGACCCTCTCCCAGCGATCGGGTGTACTTCTCGCGCAGTGCCCGCACCTTCTGGTCGATGTCGCCGGCTTCTTTGGCGACCTTGCTTTCGTCGCTGACGAGCTTGAAGGTCGTCAGAAGGCGCTTCGCAGTGGCATCGTCTCGAAGCGCCAGAACAAGGTCGCGCGGCAACTGGACGGTGTGTCGTCCGATGTGAAGGCCTGTCAGGCGCAGCTCGACGAATTCGATGAATGCGTTGAACACGTTCACCTTGCGTGCAACGTCGAATTTCTGCGGCGGGTTCGCATCGAGCGCCGTCTTGACCTGCTGCATCTGCTGCCCGGTCAGCGGCTGCTTGCCCAGTTCTGGCGATGGGGCGGGAAGGCCGCTCGATGCGGCCGGAGGAAAGAAGGCGCCAAGCACAGCTTGAACTTGCGCTGGCTGCAGGGCCAGTGCATTGGCACCGACGTGCTGATCATCTTGCAGTTCGACCAGCATTGGGGGCGTGAAAAAGGCGAAGCCGGATCCGTCGCTGACCATCACACAGGTGCGCAGACCGGGCTCGATGCGCACGTCCACGTCGCCTTCTTGCAGGAGCGCCACTGCCTCGAAGTCGCCGTACCCCATCCTCGCGGTGGCGTCGTCGACGTCCAGCACCACCCTGACGGCGTCGCGGCCGAGCTTCTTTCGGGTGTTGACGAGGGCAGCGGCCAGCGGCTGCTGGAGGCCCGGGGCGCAGTAAACCACCCGGTCTTGAGCCCTATGGATCAGCTCCGAAGTCAGCTCCGCGCTCAGGTGCAAGAAGCTTGGCAGATGCATCGTCCCTCCCGTTCGCCGAACTGTTCAGGTCATTCTGCCGCACGGCCTTCGATACCATGTGCAGCAAACGACCAAATCAGGAGGAGCCGCCCATGAGCAGTCCCGCGACCCCGCCCACCCCGGCGCCGGGCACAGCGTTGCCGTTGGCAGCATCCTTACCGTCGCCCACAGCTCTGCGGGCCGAGTTGGAAGACCTGGTGGTCAGGGAGTTGCTCGGCCCCGCCGGCGGGGCTGACGAAGAGGTTGACGAAAGCCGGGTCTCGGATCGGTACCTCGTTGGCATCCTCGCCCCGCGTCGCACCATCGTGCGTGCAGCCGAGTCCGATTCCTTGGCCTCGGATGGCGCCGGTACCGTTGAAGACGGCAACGCCGACGATCTGGCGCTACCCATGGACTCGCTGGCTCCGGCGGCCATCGGCCTGACGTTCACCGTTCGTGGCGACGGCACCACCCTGGCCGTAACGCCCCGATGGGGCCGCTATGCGCGCGAGCACAGTGCCAGTGCCACTACTCCGACCGGCAACCCGAAGATGGTGTGGAAGCGGTACCCCATGGGTGGCACGCCGCTGATGGTGGCGCTAAGTGAAGGCGACATTGCCGCAATGCCGGCCGATGCAGAGCAGCCCGATGTGGTTTTGCGCGGGCGGGTGCGCAAGTTGGAAGGCGACTGGGTGGTCAGCTTGTTCCTTGTCAATGCGCAGCCCACCGCAACACGTCGCCCCAGGGACGATGAACTGGTGTTTCAGCCCGAACTGGAGGTGGCTGCGGCCGATGGCTCTGCAGCTTTTCGCAAACGCCTGCGGCGCTCGAATTCTGCAGAGGACGAGCAACGCCGGCTGGAGATGCTGTACCGGCGCCATGTCGAGTTCGCCGTTGGGCACGGGGTGGCTGTCGATGCGCAGCCAGCACCAGGCGACCCAACCTCAGCGGTGCGCCTGCTGACGCGCGTGACGCCCACGTACGAGGTGCCGGTCACGACGCCGCCGACGGTCGACGACAACCCGGCGCTTGGGGCCGTTGTGCTGGACATGCAGCGGCTCACCGAAATGCCGGAAGCGGAGCTTCTGCAATCGCTGCGGGCCTTGACCGATTCATACGTTGAGTGGATCGCCAGCAACCAGGCCCGGGTCGACTCTGGTGCCGACGGGCTGGCGGACTTCGCAGGCCCAGCGCGCGAGGCGATGGATGCCTGCAGGCAGGCGCGGCAACGAATCTCAGCAGGCATCGAATTGCTCGCCTCAGACCCCAAGGCGATGCGGGCTTTCCGGTTTGCCAACCAGGCGATGTGGCAACAACGGATTCATGCCCTGTTTTCCGAGCGCAAGCGCGCCGGTATTGCGTCGACCCTGGATGAACTGGACGTGCCGGACAACCGGAGCTGGAGGCCATTCCAGCTTGCGTTCGTGTTGCTGAACCTGCCAGGCGTGACCGGCCTGGATCACCCAGACCGAAGCGAGTCGGCCGACGCGGTGGCTGACCTTCTGTGGTTTCCAACTGGGGGCGGCAAGACGGAAGCCTATCTCGGGCTCACGGCTTTCACGCTGGCAATGCGCCGGCTGCAGGGCGTTGTGGGCGGCCGCCTCGGGCATGCTGGCGTGGCCGTCATCATGCGCTACACCTTGCGCCTGTTGACGCTGCAGCAGTTTCAGCGCGCTGCAGCGCTCATCTGCGCCTGCGAGGTCATTCGCCGAGCGGATGCCACCACCTGGGGCGCCGAGCCCTTCCGTGTTGGCCTGTGGGTTGGCATGCGGACCACGCCCAACTCCATCGAAGATGCCCACGAGTCCATCCTGCGGGCGCATGGCGCTGGCGGTGGCCGCGGCACAGGCTCACCGCTGCAGCTGACCAACTGCCCGTGGTGCGGCAACGAAATCAAGTCTGGCCAGGATGTGACGGTGGAGACCTACAGCCGTGGCCGGGCGAGGGTCTTCACGTTCTGCGGCGACCAGCTGGGTCGCTGCGACTTCAGCCGAGTGCGGTCGCCGGACGAGGGCATCCCGGTGCTGACGGTTGACGAGGAGATCTACCGCCGGCTGCCCGCGTTGCTGATTGCCACCGTCGACAAATTCGCGCAGATGCCTTGGAACGGTCGGACGCAGATGCTGTTCGGGCAGGTGGACGGTCACTGCCCGCGACACGGTTTCACGTCGCCGTGCATGGAGGACGCGGGCCATCACCCAGCCCGCAACGGCATGACCGCGGTGCGCCGGGTGGACCACGGCCCGCTGCGGCCGCCTGACCTCATCATCCAGGACGAACTGCACCTGATTTCGGGTCCGCTGGGCAGCCTGGTGGGGCTGTACGAGACTGCCGTCGATCAACTCTGCACCTGGACAGTGGACGGACGTACGGTGAGGCCCAAGTTGATCGCCTCGACGGCGACCATCAAGCAGGCTCATGAGCAGATGCGGGCCCTGTTCCTGCGCGACGTTCGAGTCTTTCCGCCGCAGGGTTTGGACGTCGAGGACAACTTCTTCAGCGTGCAACGAGCACCCAGCGACCGCTACCCGGGACGTCGCTACATCGGCGTGACGGCGTTCGGTCGACGCCTGAAGCTGGCCCTGATCCGCGTCTATGTGGCCTACCTTTCGGCCGGGCAGACCCTCTTCGCCAAGTACGGCAAGGCCATCGACCCATGGATGACCCTTCTGGGCTACTTCAACTCGATGCGCGAGCTGGGCGGTATGCGAAGGCTGGTGGACGATGACGTGCGATCTCGCTTGCGGGACATGGATCGTCGCGGCATGGCCCGTCGGCATTCCCCCGCCCTGGAAGAGCTGACCTCTCGCAAGAACTCGCGCGACATTCCACCGCTGTTGGACAGACTGGAGGTTCAGCACGACCCGGCCTTGCCGCCCCATGCCAAGCGCATACCCGGACAGAACTCGCCGTATCCGCTGGATGTGGTGCTGGCTACCAACATGGTCTCGGTCGGCGTCGACATCAAGCGCCTGGGTCTGATGGTGGTGGCCGGGCAGCCCAAGGGCACGTCGGAGTACATCCAGGCCACCAGCCGTGTGGGCCGTAACGCCAATGCCCCAGGCCTGGTCTGCACGGTCTACAACTGGGCCCGTCCCCGCGACCTATCCCACTACGAGCGCTTCGCGCACTATCACTCGACCTTCTACCAACATGTGGAGGCGTTGTCGGTGACGCCGTTCGCCGCGCGCGCGGTGGACCGCGGCTTGTCGGCCATCCTGACATCCTTGGTCCGGTTGCCCGGCACGACCTACAACGCAAATCAGGCGGCGGGCCAGCTCGACCGCACTGCCGCATTGGTGCAGTCGGCCATTGCGGCCATTGCACGGCGTGCCGCGGAAGTCACCCAATCGGCTGCAGAGGGGCAGAAGGTGCTCAGCCAACTGCAGTCCAGGCTGGACCATTGGCTTCGCGAGGCCGCCCCAAAGCCTGGTGGTGCCAGGTTGGGCTACCAGACCGAGCGTGATGGCCTGACGCGGCCACTGTTGCAGAAGGCGGGCATGGGTGACTGGGACACCTTCACCTGCCTGGGCTCATTGCGCGACGTTGAGCCGAGCGTGAATCTCTTGTTGGACGACCGTCCGCTTGATGATGGCTATGGACAGGGCTACACGCAACCCGCGGCCAACGCGGCAACCGGCACGTTGGCCATTCAGGCCGCGGCGGCAGCGAACACCGGGGGACAGGGCTGATGGCCGAGCATCGAGTGGGCGATGTACGCCCGACGCAATTGCTGCACACCTATGGTGTCGGCGCGATGGTGGACTTGCCCAACATCGCCGCGATGGTGATGGGGCTGGACGACTGGAAGCTGCAGTACGCGACCCCAGTGGGCGAAGAGCGATTGCTGGCGGCGGTGCGCGGCCAGTTGGGTCGGCAAGTCGAACGACTGATGTTGCCGCCGGTTGACCCCGACGACAGCAATCGGGACCCCCTCAACGGGCCGCGTATCGGCGTCCCGGTGGCGGCGTTTCCCCAGTGGTATCGCTGTCCGTGGTGCGACCTGGTCGCGCCACTGAGTTCGGGTCTGTTCGAGCTACAGGCTGACCCCTACCGGCCGGATCGTGTTCGCTACCGCCACACGGCGTGCAACAAGAGCCCCAATCCGCCGGCGGTGCTGCCGACACGGTTTCAGCTCGCCTGCAGCCACGGACACATCGACGACTTTCCCTGGCTGCGCTTCACGCACAGCGGCGCGACGAGCTGCAATGGGCCGCTGCGCTTGCGCAAGTTCGGCGTGGGGGACGAAGCGGCGAACCTGATGGTGCATTGCGACAGTTGCGGCACCACGCGATCGCTGGTCGAAGCCTTCGGTGACGCGGCCAAGGACGACCCGCTGTTTGCTTGCCGTGGCCGCCGGCCGCATCTTCGCGACTTCGAGCCTGGGGGCTGCGGCGAGCAGGCCGAGACCATGCTGCTGGGGGCGTCGAACTCGTGGTTTGGCATCACGCTGTCGGCTCTGTCGATTCCGAGGCACGTCGACCGCCTACCTCAACTCGTCGAAGAAAAGTGGGTGATGCTGCAGCACGTGGTGTCGCCGGAAGTTCTTTCGGCTTTCCGTGCTGTTGGCAATTTGCGGGGATTCGAGGAGTTCGACGACGCGGCCGTCTGGCAGGCCATTCTGACCAAGCGTTCCGGCGTGGGCAGCGGGGTCGAGAACACTGACCTGAAGGAGCCGGAGTGGCAGGTGTTCTCGAACCCCGACCCGTCGCGAAATGCCACCGACTTCGAGCTCACGCCTGTAGCGCCGCCAGTCGGCTTCGAGAAGTACTTCGAGAAGGTGGTTCGGGTGGAACGGCTGCGTGAGGTGAGGGCGCTCGTGGGCTTCACCCGCATCGAGTCACCTGGTGACTACGCCGACCCGCAAGACATTCCGGCCGAACTGCGGGCGCCGCTGTCTCGTAGCGCGCCATCATGGGTGCCTGTGTCCGAGGTACGTGGCGAAGGGCTGTTCCTGCATTTCAGGCGCGATGTACTCATCGAGTGGGCGACCAAGAACGCGGCCCGAGAGGCCGAGTTCAGGGCGGCGCACTCTGCCTGGAAGACAGCTCGGGCGATGCCCAACCCGACCGAGGGCTTCCCTGGACTTCGCTTTGCAGTCATCCATTCGTTCTCGCACGCGCTGATGAGGCAACTTGCACTGCAATCGGGCTACAGCGCTGCAAGCATTCGCGAGCGCATCTACTGCGACGCCGATGGCAGTGGTATGCCGATGGCAGGTCTTCTGCTCTACACGGCAGCGCCGGACAGCGAAGGCACCTTGGGAGGCTTGGTGTCCCAAGGCGAACCTCAGCGGCTGGGTCGGTTGGTCAGACAAGCGCTCGAGGCGATGCAACTGTGCACCTCGGACCCGCTGTGTGCCGAGCATCATCCGGGCGGCGATGGCACCGCATCGCTTCACGGCGCGGCCTGCCACGCCTGCCAGTTCGCACCCGAGACGTCTTGTGAACGGGGAAACAAGTATCTGGACCGGTCCCTGCTCGTGCCGACTCTGGGCAGCGCAGTCGTGCCGCTGTTCGCCTGACGGCAATGCCGGCTCCTTCACCATTGCTCGACGCATGCGCTAGGTTTGCGGCGGAGGTGTCGCCGGAGGCTACGGCGCGCGTTGTAGGGTTGCTGGAGTCAGATGGTGCGGTGCGGGCTGGTGTCGGTCTAACCGGCGATGCCGCAAGGCTCTACGGCCAACTACTAGCGGCCTGGGCAGATTGCCCCATCAAGCCATCAGCAGCCGACGTGGCCAATCTACTGTGTGGTGCGGCGCACGCCATCGAGAGAGAGCGACGGCGACAGCGGGTTGAGCTCGTCTGGTCAGGGCCGCAGACCGTCTCATCCACACTGCGCAGCACCGGACCGGCCTTGTTGGAACTCATACGCGGAGCGCAGGAGTCGGTGTACCTGGTCACGTTCGCCGCCTACAAGGTGCCCGAGGTCGCTAACGCCCTGGCTGACGCAGCGAGACGCGGCGTCCGGGTGGTGTTCGTACTTGAATCGGATGCCGCAAACGGTGGAAAGGTCGACTTCGACCCGCTGCCCCACTTGGCCGGCGAAACGGCTGACGCTGTCGAGGCCTATGAGTGGCCTGTGCTTGAACGCGCGCGAGATCCTCGCGGGCGGCACGGCACGCTTCACGCGAAGTTCGCTGTGGCCGATCGCCATCGCCTGCTCGTATCGAGTGCCAACCTCACCGAGTTCGCCTTCAACCTGAACATCGAGCTCGGCATCATGCTGACGGGCGGCACTGCACCCGCCGAGGCCGCAGGACACGTCGACCGAATGATTCGACTGGGAATCTTCCGCCGCCTGTAGGCGGTTGCACGTTGCGCCAGACGTTCGGCCAGCGCAAGCTCGCCGTGGCTCCGCGAGCGCGTGGTGCGGTAGTAATGCAGAGTAGCTGCGCGGGCACAAGCATGTGGTGCCTCGTCCTAGAGAGGCGGGTCACTTCACTTCCAGACAGCCCGCCATTCTCTGCCGCAGCTCGCTGACGACGAGATCGAACCCGGGGGGCGTGCCAGAGAGGCTTCGAGCAAAGGCAGCCCACTGCCGCTGCTTACCCGGATCTGCTGCAAAGCTGTTGCTGAGCCCGTCTGGAACTTCCGCTGGGATCGAGGTGTTGCGCCGGGCGAAGGTCGCCACGACGGCACGGCGCAAGCGCTCTGGGTCAATCTCGAATGCGCCCGTCAGCATCCACACGTCGAAATAGTCCTTCATGCGGCTGTTGGCTCGACCCAGGACCACCATCGCATGAAACTTCTCGGCGATGACGGTTTCCGGTGGGTAGGCGCGCAGGTGTGGGGACGGCATGTCGAGGAGCACCGGAAGATCGATGTCCTCAACACCTGGCTCGACGGCATCGCCGAAGCCGATGTCCACCGTGATCGGAATGCGCGCGCCGGCGAGCGCGGCCGTGGTGCGAATACGCGACCCGCCGTACTCAAGCTCTTCCCGGATGGCCTCGATACGCAGGCCATTCAGGTCGAAGCTCACCCCGTCGTCAACCTCGACTGCCATGATTTCGCGGAACGTATCGATCAGCGCATCCTCCGCCGCGTCCCCGAAACCAAGCAGGTCCACGTCGCGGGTCGCGCGGTGGGGCTCGTCGAACCAGGTGGCCAGCAGCATCGCGCCCTTCAGCACGAACCGATCGCGGTGCGGGGAGATGCTCAGCCGATGCAGCAGGCGCTCCAGCGCGTAGCGCGTGAGCAGCAGTTCCATCGGCTGGCCGCGCGCATGCGCGAGGTTTAGCAAGCGCTGGCGCACTGAGGCGCCGACGTTGCGCGGTCGATCAGGCATCGCTGGTCAGCGCCATGACGTAGGGCTCCATCGTGGCCCACACGCCAGCGGCTTCGGCCTCGCGAGCGATCGCCGCAGGCGTGGCCTTGCGTTGGCGCAGCGCCTGGCGGAGGCCCTCGATGGCGAGCGCATCTCCGACCGTACGGCGGTACCGGAAAAGGTCGGCCACGGTCTTGGCAACGCCGAACACGGGCACGATGGTGCCGGCGATCTTCTTCCGTTCGACGCTGCGGCGCAGTAGCTCGTCAGAGAACCGCGCGATGCGGATCGGCGGATAGGTGAGCCGGGGGCGCCAGTCTTTGCGCCCGATGGCGATCCAGACCTTCGGCGGCATCTGGTCGGTGAGGCCGTGGAACGAAAGGGCCGAGGCAAGGCAGATGACGCCCTTGGGTACCAGTAGGGCCGCTTCGGCC
>LNFM01004790.1_pt1 | contig 24422 bp, 27 predicted proteins | sample 596031 | NCBI WGS metagenome assembly LNFM01 (sample SAMN04254537, study PRJNA301005) | activated carbon metagenome | isolation source: dual media filters at the Ann Arbor, Michigan drinking water treatment plant | place: USA: Ann Arbor | reverse complement strand
GAGGGATTCGAACCCCCGGTACGGTTGCCCGTACTTCGCATTTCGAGTGCGACGCGATCGACCACTCTGCCACCTCTCCGCAAGACGTGGCGCCCAGACGTGACACCCAGACGGCGGAGCCCGCTTCTAAACGCTGCGCTGCCCGGGTGCAAGTCCCCCACTATGGCCTTTTTTCCCCGGCGCGGCACACCTGAGCATCCGACGGCACGGCGGCCCACGTTCAGCCTCATCTGAGCCCCGTCCGGGCATGTTTGCCGTGAAACATTGCAGCCGATCACCTGTCCGCCCCCGCCGCACGATTGCCCCGGCGAAGAGCCCCGCAAACGTCGAAGACTTCACCTCTGGATCACAACACAGCGAAAAACAAACTGGCGCGCGAATCCGAAACCCTCGCCGAACACACCCGTAGGTCCGAATACCGGGGCGGCCACGAAACACCCAACGCCTAGAGCTCCGGTCCGAGCACAACGTCAAAACCCAGTCACAGGAGGAAACATATGAACACCGCACTGAAGGCCACACTCGCCGCCGCAATGATCGCAACCGCCATGCCGGCGCTCGCGCCCATCGCATTCGCCAAGTCAACCGTTATGGTCGGCGGCCAGGAAATGTTTCCGTCGAAGACGATCGTGGAAAATGCGGTCAACTCCGCCGATCACACGACGCTCGTCACGGCCGTCAAGACCGCCGGGCTCGTCGACACGCTTTCAAGCAAAGGTCCCTTCACCGTCTTCGCACCCGTGAACGCCGCCTTCGCCGAACTGCCGTCCGGCACCGTCGAAACACTGCTAAAACCCGAAAGCAAGGACAAGCTGTCTGGCATCCTCACCTATCACGTCGTCGCCGGATCCATCACGTCGAACGATCTGCGCAAGCGGATTAAAAACGGCAAAGGCAAGGCCATGCTCAAGACGGTTGCCGGCGGCACACTGACGGCCACGATGAACGGTCCCAACAACATTGTCTTGATGGATGAGAGCGGCAACACGGCCAACATCACCATCTATGACGTGATGCAGTCGAACGGCGTCATCCACTCCATCGACCACGTTCTTCTGCCCAAGAGCTGACGCGCAATCGTCAGGTCTGCGCGCAATAAAAAGTTCCCATTACACAAGCGTAATGGGAACTTTTCGCATTTTGAATTCACCACGCATGGACGATCGAACACATCGTGGCAAAGCAAAGACGGATCACAAATGCTCTAAAAAGATACCTTCCGTGAATGACGATCCATCAAGAAGCCCCTCGCGTTATTCCAGCTGTCTGGTGCGTGTCGCTTCCCCGTGTACACCCCAGACGTGATCGCGCGCGCTGCACGCCAGCAACCATGAGCATCTCGCTTGCAGCACGTGCGCTTCCCTGAAATGACTCCAGGAGTAAAAATATGAAATCCCTCTACGCGATGATCGTTGCCGCAGCGATGGTGCTTCCGTTCTCGGCTGCACACGCCGAAACCAAGGACATCGTCGACACGGCCGCCGGCGCTGGCAAGTTCCAGACGCTGGTCACTGCGGTGAAAGCAGCTGGTCTCGTCGACACCCTGAAGGGCACCGGCCCGTTCACGGTCTTCGCACCGACCGACGAAGCGTTCGCCAAGCTGCCGAAGGGTACCGTCGAAGATCTGCTGAAGCCTGAGAACAAGGCTAAGCTCGCCGCCATCCTCACCTATCATGTCATTCCGGGTAAGGTGATGGCAGCCGACATCAAGGGCAAAAAGACGAACGTCAAGACGGTGCAGGGCAGCGACCTCGCTGTTGACGCGACGGACGGCGTGAAAATCAACGACGCAACGGTTACGACCGCAGATGTCGCCACCTCCAACGGCGTGATCCACATCATCGATACGGTCGTTATGCCCAAGATGTAAGACTGGTTCGCCAGCCTTACATGGAATGGTCGTCCCACTACGGACCCGGTGAGCCTCCCTCACCGGGTCTTTTTTATAGTGCGCGCTTAGCGATCTGCTCTTGTTCCCAGCGCGCCATCTCGCGCGGCTTCAAAACGAATGCCGCGTAGGCATGGAATCCAAGCCCAAGACCCCAACCCAGCCCGACCCAGTGCACCCACATGCCGGTGCCCCCCACCACATCGAGGACAGCCAGCATCAGCATCACCGGCACAAAAACCATGACATGAACGTAGAAGCCACGAATGGCCTCGTATTCCTTGCGCGCACGGATGTCGTGATGATCTTCCTTCATGGGCAACTCGTGAGCTATGGCGCGGCGGGGCGCCGGCCAGCGTGGGATCCGCTCTCTACCACACCATATGCGAACGCGCCGCGCCGTTCCCTATGGAACATGGGGCATCCGGTTAACGGTCTGGCCCGTCACACAGTGAGTGTCAAAACCCGCGTGGCCGGAGCCTCATCCTCGAACCCCTGTGCAATGAGCCGCCCCGCCCGCGCATCCGCGACCATGGCCAGCCGCGTGCGCGGATTGAGGAGTGGTGCCCGCAGCCAGCCGAATTCCGCACCAAAGTCAGCCTTCAGTTCGTGCATCATCGCAGCCCGGCCGGCACTATCTCCGCCCCGTGCGTGCCCCGTCCAACCCGGCGCCTGCCAGTGGTTCGCAGCAGTTTGTGGCCCCCGGTGCACCCGCGCCTCCGTCTCGGTGCGTTCGATAACGGCCGTCTCGTCAGCAGCCAGTCCGGCAATCGAATAAATCGCCGGCGTCGAAATCGGCTCGGCCGACAGCCGCGCAACGGCCGCGTCAAAGCTCTCCGCTTCATCACACACGGCCCGCAACACATGCGCCGGCGTCGGATGCGGCATCGACCAAACGCGGCGCCGGTTTGCGGCCCAATCCAGATAGTAAAACCCCACCGCCTTGCGCATCGGCGCCTGATTGAGCGCCACCGCAAACCGGCCCGGAGCCACAGCCGTCAAAACACCCGTGTATCCGGGCCACGTCAGGGTCGCATACCGGCCCGCCGGTGCCGCAACGCGCGCCGCAACGATGTTCCGCCCGAGTCCCGGCGTCGTCCAGTCCAGCACGCGAACAAGCCGGGCGCTGCCGCCATCCGGCGACGGCGCCACCCCGCACGTGCAGCCCCACTCGTAGTTGACGGAGAAGAAGTAAGCCCCCGGCCGGTCGAGCGCCTCGGCGACCGCATCGATCTCGGGCAGATGCGCGTTGTCCCATTTAACAAGCCAAGCCCGCGAAACCCGGTCGAGTTGCCGCAAGGCCGTCGCGGGAACCCGCGCAGTGGCCAGATCCAAAAGCGCGTGCGCCCGGTCGAGGTAAGCCGCGAGCGTTCGCATCGGAAAATCGGGCCCGCAATTGAGAACGGGAATGTCGCCCAGAGGTTGGAGCGAAGGTGGCAACACGGAATCTCCCGGCATAATGAAGACGTGGCACGCCAACGCGACCGCTAATTCCTCACGAACAATGTTCACCCGCATAACGGCCGCCCGGTGTCAAAACCCCGCTTGCGCAAAAAAAAAGCTGCTGAGATATCTCAGCAGCCGCGAGTCTGGGGAAGTCGCAATGCAACCGGCCTTTCGGGCCGGCCCGTCGCGCAGGTAGGTAACTGCGGCACCACGCGCAAGAGCACCGGGCCGCATGACCAGGATTTAAGGGGTTCACGGATAACTGGCGTTGACCGAGATCAACCGGACCCGAGTTAAGCCTCCGCCCTTAGTCGGACATGATTGACTTTGCCGTCCGCCTCAAGGATAAGGGGCCCACACGCGGGGTCCGAAGGGATGCCCGCGCGATAAGTCGCTGCCCGAGGCTCTGGTCGACCTCCAGGTCAACCCCTTGAAAGTCCGCAATTATTTGCGGCGCCGCAGGGCGCGGATGAGACCCAATGCGCGAAAATCGCGCGGAAAGAGGCAAGACATGTTCGCAGTCATCAAGACAGGCGGCAAGCAATACCGCGTCGCCCAGGATGAGGTCCTCACCGTCGAAAAGCTCGACGTGAAGGACGACGGAAAAATTGAATTCGCAGAGATCCTGATGGTCGGCGCTGGCGCCGACGTGAAGGTCGGCACGCCCTTCCTTTCGGGCGCCAAAGTCACGGCCGAACTGGTCGAACAGACCCGCGGTCCCAAGGTCATCGCCTTCCGCAAGCGCCGCCGCAAGAACTCGCGCCGCAAGATCGGTCACCGTCAGGACCTGACCACCATCCGCATCACCGGCATCACCGGCTAAACAATTTCCCCGTAGGCTCCCAGCGGACGCCACGGCCCGACATCGAGGATAACGTTCATGGCACAGAAGAAAGCAGGCGGCTCGACGCGTAACGGCCGCGATTCCGAGAGCAAGCGCCTCGGCATCAAGAAGTACGGCGGCGAGCACGTCATTCCGGGCAACATCCTGTGCCGCCAGCGCGGCACCAAGTGGCACCCCGGCAAGAACGTCGGCCTCGGCGTTGACCACACCATCTTCGCCCTCATCGAAGGCACCGTGGAATTCAAATCCAAGGGCAACGGCCGCACCTACATCTCGGTCACCCCCATCAAGGCTGAAGCCGCCGAATAACGGCTTTACCAGTCCGGGACTTATCCGAGGGGAGATGCAGTCACCGCATCTCCCCTCGTTTCGTTTCTGCGCTAGGCTGGTGAGACGGCACAATTCGATATCCCGACGGACACCATGCGGACGAAACGACTGATCCTGCGCGAACTCAATCACGGTGACGCCCGGCGCATCGCACTCCTCGCGGGCGACATCGACGTCGCGCGCATGACGGCTCGCCTGCCACACCCCTATTCCGAGTTCGACGCCGAAGAATGGATCCGCGGCATCGAAGACAACGAATTCGTACGTGGGATAGACTACGACAACTATCTCATCGGCCTCATCGGCTACACCATCGATGCCAAAGATCGCTCGGCTGAACTGGGCTATTGGATCGGCAAGCCATGGTGGGGTCAGGGCTTCGTCACCGAAGCCGCCGAAGCCGTCATCCGCCACGCATTCAAAGTGGCCCGCGCCCCGCGCGTCACCTGCTGCCACTTCATCGACAATGCGGCCTCGGCGCGCGTCATCGAGAAACTTGGCTTCCGCTGCGTCGGTGTAAACAAGGCTTACTGCCTCGCGCGCGACGCCGAGATCGACACCATCATTTACGAAAGGAAGCGTCCCATGACCGCCTTCCTCTGGAGAGGCGCGGCATGAAATTCCTCGATCTGGCGAAAATCTACATCAAAGCCGGCGACGGCGGCGACGGCTGCGTCGGCTTCCGCCGCGAAAAATTCATCGAGTTCGGCGGCCCCGACGGCGGTGACGGCGGCAAGGGCGGCGACGTCTGGGTCGAGTGCGTGCAAAACCTCAACACGCTGATCGACTATCGCTACCAGCAGCATTTCAAAGCCGACCGCGGCGTCAACGGCATGGGCCGCAACCGCGCCGGAGCGAACGGCAAGGATGTGACCATCAAGGTCCCGCCCGGCACGGAAGTGCTGGCCGAAGATCAGGAAACCGTCATCGCTGATCTGGTCAACCCCGGCGACCGCTTCCGCATCGCCCGCGGCGGCAACGGCGGCTTTGGCAACGCCCACTTCAAGAGCGCAACCAATCAAGCCCCCTACCACGCCAACCCCGGCCTGCCCGGCGAAGAATTCACGATCTGGCTCCGCCTCAAGCTGATCGCCGATGCCGGACTTGTCGGTCTGCCGAACGCTGGCAAATCGACGTTTCTCGCCACCGTCTCCGCCGCTAAACCGAAAATCGCCGATTACCCCTTCACGACGCTGCATCCCAATCTCGGCGTCGTTCGCGCCGGCTCCTTCGACTTTGTTCTGGCCGACATTCCAGGCCTCATCGAAGGCGCGCATGAAGGCGCCGGCCTCGGCGACCGCTTCCTCGGCCACGTCGAGCGCTGCCGCGTCCTGCTCCATCTGGTCGACGGAACCTCCGAAAACATTGCCGAGGATTACCGCGTCGTCCGCCGCGAACTCAAAGCCTACAGCCCCGAACTCGCCAAGAAGAAAGAGATCGTCGCGCTCTCCAAATGCGACGCGCTCGACGACGCCACCCTGGCGGAACGCTTCGAAGAGTTGAAAAAGGCCGCGCGCAAAAAGCCCCTCACGCTCTCTGCCGTCTCGGGCCAAGGCGTGAAGGACGCACTGTTTTCATTGGTCCGGGAAATCGAGAAAAAAGACGCCGAGGAAGCTATCGAAGACGGTGACGAGGCGGAGCCGTGGCAGCCATAAGAAGCAAGGCGCGTCAGGTCATGCAGTCCACTTCGACGCAGCGCTTCTCACAATCCTCACGCAGCGTCTTGCACGTCTGAGATGCTTCCCCGCTCGAGTTCACACAAGAGCGAAACTGCGGCGCGCATGTGGTCTCGCTGCAATCCTTGCGGCACTGCTCGACCTCCGCCTCGATTCCAGGCTCCACAGCCTGAACCTCCGCCTCCGCCGCCACTGCGCATGATGTCGAGAGGCCAATCCCAATAATCAAACTCGCAAGAGCGGCAACGATCTTCGCCAAAGCCCCCTCCGCCTACTTGAACAAGACGAGCGACAGCGCCATCGCACCCATTCCAATAATCACGCCGTAGGTCGCTTCATGCCCGCTGGAATAGCGCTTGGCTTCGGGCATGAGCGAGTCGAGCGCAAGAAACACCATCACCCCCGCGATAACGCCAAACACTGCGCCAAAGATGGCCGGTGAAAGAAACGGCGCGAGAATAAGGTACCCGATGATCGCCCCCGTCGGCTCGGCGAGCGCGGAAATCGCCGCAGCCCCGATCGCTTTTTGCTTGCTCCCGGTCGCATAATAAACCGGTACAGCGATTGAAACGCCTTCCGGAATGTTGTGCACACCGATCGCGATCGCAAGCGATGCACCCACGGTGGGATTGTCGAGCGTTGCAAAAAACGTCGCCAAACCTTCAGGAAAATTATGTGCGGTGATGGCTGCCGCGGTGAGCAATCCCACCCGGTGCATGCGCGCCTTTTCCGTCGCGGGATGATCGGGATCGAGGCCCGCGTGCGGATTGGGAATGAGCCGGTCAATCGTACCCAGCAGTACGATCCCGGCGAAGAACGACAGCGTCGCCGCCGTATAGGCCGCCTGCCCGGAAAATGTTTCTGAAAACGACGTCACCGACTTCGTGAATATCTCCACGAGCGACACATAGACCATCGCTCCGCCCGAAAACGCCAGCCCGAACGCGAGAAGCCGCGGACTGGAATGGCTGCCACGAACGACAATCAAACTGCCGACTACGGTAGCGGCCGCAGCCATGCAGCATACGCCCAAAGCGGTAAGAACGTTTGGATTGAAAAGGTCTGCCATGGAGTTCCGGGACTTGCGATGCGAGTGCTTTGGGTGAAGTCTGTGCGATAGGCCGTCACTTGTCTATGGACCTTGGTCGCCTCCCAAGGATCGAACGCCGATCAAAGACTGTGAAGGCGACAAAAGCACCATTCGTTATGCCAAGGGGTCAAGTGCGAGTCACGAACCCGCCGGGCCCGAGGCGGCATCGCGCCGGACAGCAATCCCCGCCGCGGCCAGATGCGCCTTGGCCTCGCCGATCGTATAGGTTCCGAAATGAAAAATGGATGCGGCCAAGACCGCGCTCGCATGCCCATTTTTGACGCCATCGACGAGATGATCGAGCGTGCCGACGCCTCCGGACGCGATAACAGGAACCGGCACCGCGTCGGCAATCGCCCGCGTCAGCGCGATATCGAACCCCGCCTTGGTGCCATCGCGGTCCATGGACGTCAGCAGGATTTCACCCGCCCCAAGCTCAACGACCTCTTTGGCATAGGCAACCGCATCGATTCCCGTCGGCTTGCGCCCGCCGTGTGTGAAGATCTCCCACCGGTCCGCATCCCCCGATCCCGAAACCTTCTTGGCGTCGATCGCCACCACAATGCACTGCGCCCCGAACTTCTCGCTCGCCTCACGCACGAACTGCCGGTTGAATACCGCCGCCGTATTGATGGAAACCTTGTCCGCCCCAGCCTCCAGTAGCCTGCGGATATCCTCCACCGTCCGAACGCCACCGCCAACCGTCAGCGGCATGAAACAGCGCTCCGCCGTCCGCTCGACAATGTCGAAGATCGTGTCGCGGTTTTCATGGCTGGCGGTGATGTCGAGAAAGCAAAGCTCGTCGGCCCCCGCAGCGTCATAAGCGGCTGCGGCTTCCACGGGATCGCCCGCGTCGATGAGGTCGACGAAGTTGACGCCCTTGACGACACGGCCGTCCTTTACGTCGAGGCACGGTATGATGCGAATTTTGAGGCTCATGATCCTGACGTATCCTGCGCAGCGAACCGGATCAAGCCGGGTCGCGCCGGACACGAGTGGCCCAGGCGGGGCGGTTCCCCAAGGACTGCGGCCCGGTTTCACCCCTGCGGCCTGAGGTGCGGCCGCGCCGCCCCGCAATCATCATGACCGCCGTCAACAGAAGCGAGGCCACAGCCGTCACAGCCACGAACCCGGACAGAGGCGCTTGCGTCATAGCCGCCCCCGAGATGACCGGCCCGACGATGCCGCCTGTCGTGTACATCAGGATGAAGGCCGCGTTCGCGGTTGCAAGTTGGCTGGGCTCCACCTCCTGGCCGAGCATGGCCAGCCCCAGCATGTAAAACCCAATGACACTCGTACCCAACACAAAGATCAATGCCGGCGCCAGTTCCGGCCGCGCCAGAACCCAGGGAAAGGCGACGATCAAAACGGCATAGAGAATGCCGAGCGAGATCAGAATGCGCTTGCGCGACATGCGGTCGGCGAGCCAACCCAGCGCGTACTGCGTCACCAGACCGCCGACGATGAGCGCAGTGAGAAGCCGCAACGCCGCGCCTTCGTCCATCCCGCCCGCCATCGCCACATTGGGCAACAGCGCGAAATGGGACGTCTCGAGAAATCCGCCGAGAAACGCCCCCGCCATGGCAGCCGGCGCCATCCGCATGCCGCCAAGCAGACCGGTTGCAGGCTCATGCGCTAAGTCAGGCGCGAAATCGCGCGCGAGATAAATGGGAACGGCCGCTAGAAACGCCCCCATCGCACCGATCGCAAACGCCCACGGGCCGGTCACCCCGACATGCTCAAGGAGAATGGGCCCTAGCGCAAACCCGGAGAAAAACGACACCGCATAGAACGAGATCACCCGCGCGCGGTGCGTATCGCCGGCAATGTGATTGACCCACGTCTCGCCGACGATCCAAGGCAGCGCGATGGTCGCCCCCATGATAAAGCGCAGTGCGATCCACGCGGCCGAGTTATCCAAAAAATAGAGCGACCCATAAGCCGCCGCACAACACGTGCAGCCAAAAATGATCGCCGTCGCCGGACGTATCCGCGCCACCGCGTGCGGGAGGATCGGCAGGAGCACAAGGATCGCCAGCGACGGTGCCGCACCCGCAAGCCCGATCACCCAAGCTGGTTCCCCACGAGCCTCCAGCGCCATCGCCGTCAGTGGATACCCGAGCCCAAAGGCAATGCCGACGCCGAAGCACGACAGGATCACCGCTGTGAGGCTTTTACGCCTCAAAGCAGCGGCCTCGGCCGTCGTCAGGTCCACGCTTGCATCCATGACCGCATACCTATATTCAACATTGTTGAAATAAACCGCCGGGGAGCGCGTGGCAAGGGGCCTTATTCAACAATGTTGAAAAAGAAGCAGCCAAGGGGCCAACGCGGGCTCGACGATGCGGCGCTGCTCGAAGCGGCCCTCGCCGAAATGGAGCGCACGGGCGTCGAAAACTTCTCGTTGCGCTCGGCTGCCCGCGCGATTGGCTGCGACCCGGCCGCACTCATCTATCATTTCGGCTCCCGCGAAGGCCTCGAACGCGCCGTCGCCGATCGTCTTCATGCGGCCATCGTCGCCCCCGATCGCGCGCACCCCTGGCGCGAAAGGCTGACATCCATGGCGCGCCAGTATCGCGCCGTTGCACAGACCTATCCGCGCACGTTTCCACTCTTGATGCGGTATTGGACGACCGGCCCGCAAGATCTCGTTCTGTGCGACGACACATTCGCAGCCCTGGCCGAATCCGGAATACCTGCCGCCCTTATTCCTGCCGTCGAATGCGGCTTCTACGCCGCTCTCCTCGGCCTGTGCGCCGGCGAAGCCGGTGGTCTGACGGGCCGGCCCAATCCAACGGTCATGAAGGAAATTGCTGACACGCCCGGGTTGACCACGATGCAGCCCCTATTGCCCGCGATCCGCAACCTCGACCCCGACGCCGTGTTCGAAACCCACATGACGATCCTCCTCGATGGCATCGAAGCATTCGCCCGCAAGGCCAAGCCACCCCCGGCACGCAACAGCAGACCCGAAACCGCTGTGCGAAAGAAGCGCTAAACCAGATGCCTTCCTTCCTCATCTACGCCGCTGCAGCGCTCGCCGAAATCGGCGGCTGCTTTGCCTTTTGGGCCTGGCTGCGCTCCGGCGCCAGCGCACTCTGGCTCATTCCCGGCGTCGCGGCGCTCATCGCCTTCGCATGTCTGTTGACGTTAATACCCGCCGAGGCCGCTGGACGGGCGTTCGCCGCCTACGGAGGCATTTATATTCTGGCCTCCCTCGCCTGGATGTGGATTGCCGAGGGCGTGCGCCCCGATCGCTTCGATATCGCAGGCGCCATGGTCTGCCTTGCGGGCGCGGCCATAATCCTCCTTGCACCGCGGGCGGGTTGAGGGCTAATCCACCCATCCCATCCGAAGGTTCCGCCGTTCCATGTCCAGCACGCCGATCACTTCCGCGACGGCTTTCGCCGCCCGCCCCGAATGGGACCGGGCCCGTCGCATCGTGGTGAAAATCGGCTCCGCGCTCCTCGCCGACCGCACGAACGGCGAACTCAAATTGCAATGGCTGGCGTCTCTCATCGATGATGTCGCAGCCCTGCGCGCCGCCGGCCGCCAAGTGGTGCTCGTCTCTTCCGGCGCGATTGCGCTCGGCCGCTTCAAGCTCGGCTTGCCGAAAGGGCCGCTAGAACTCGAACAAAGCCAAGCCGCCGCAGCCGTCGGTCAGATCAGTCTCGCCGCCGCGTACCAGGCGCTCGCCGGCCAGCACGGCATGACAGTTGCCCAGATCCTGCTGACGCTCGGCGACACCGAACAACGCCGCCGCTATCTCAATGCCCGCCACACTATCGAGACCCTTCTCGAACTTGGCGCCATCCCCGTCGTCAACGAGAACGACACTGTCGCCACCGCCGAAATCAAATACGGCGACAACGACCGCCTCTCCGCGCGCGTCGCCTCCATGGTGTCCGCCGACTGCCTCGTGCTGCTCTCCGACATCGACGGGCTCTATACGGCCCCGCCTCACGCCGACCCGAACGCGCGCCATATTCCCGTCGTCACCGACATCACGCCGGACATCGAAGCCATGGCCGGCGCCCCGGGAACGGAACTCTCCAAAGGCGGCATGAAGACCAAGATCGAGGCCGGGAAAATTGCGCTCGGCGCCGGCACCAATATGGTCATCACGACAGGCGACGTCATGCATCCCCTGCGCGCCATCTCGGAAGGCTCGAAGGTCACGTGGTTTCTCGCCAGTCAAGATCCGGTGACCGCCAAGAAACGCTGGATCGCGGGCCAACTTGAACCGCGCGGCACACTCTTCATCGATGCCGGCGCCGAAAAGGCATTGTTGGCCGGCAAAAGCTTGCTGCCAGCCGGCGTCGCGCGCGTGGACGGCACCTTCGACCGTGGCGATGCCGTGATCATCCGCTCAACCGATGGCCGCGAACTCGGCCGCGGCCTCGTCGCCTATCCACGCTCGGAAGCCGAAAAAATCGCAGGCAAGCGCAGCGCCGACATCGAAGCGCTGATCGGCTACAATGGCGGCGACGAACTCGTGCATCGCGACGACATGGCACTCTCGAGGAAATGATGTCTGTGGGCCGCTCCGAACAAAAAGCCGAAGATCTGCGCGAGTCGATCTTCGCCATCGGCCGCGCCGCCCGCGCCGCCGCGCGCGATCTTGCGTTAGCACCCGCCGCGACCAAGAACGCGGCGCTCTGCGCCATGGCCGCTCACCTGCGCCAGGACAAAGACGAGTTGCTGAAAGCCAACGCTGCCGATGTGGAGGCCGCCAAGGCCAACGGCCTGACCGCCGCGTTCATTGACCGCCTGACGCTGAATGACGCCCGCATCGAAGCTATTGCACGCGGCCTGGAAGATATCGCCGCCCTGCCCGATCCGATCGGTGCCATCCTCAGCGAATGGACTCGGCCCAACGGCTTGAAGATCGCGCGCGTGCGCGTCCCCATCGGCGTCATCGGCATCATTTACGAAAGCCGCCCCAACGTCACAGCCGACGCCGGTGGCCTTTGCCTCAAGGCCGGGAACGCCGCCATCCTGCGCACGGGCTCCGACGCATTCCAGTCGGCAAGCGCTATCCATGCCTGCCTCGTCGCTGGCCTCAAGGCCGCTGGCCTGCCCGAAGACGCCATCCAGCTGATCCCGACGACGAGCCGCTCCGCCGTCGGCCACCTCTTGTCCGGCCTCGGCGGAACCGTCGATGTCATCGTTCCCCGCGGCGGCCGCTCACTCGTCGAGCGCGTGCAGGACGACGCCCGCGTGCCCGTCTTCGCCCACCTCGAAGGCATCTGCCACACCTACGTCGACAAGGCCGCCGACCTCGACATGGCGAAAGCCATCGTCGTCAACGCCAAGATGCGCCGGACCGGCATCTGCGGCGCCACCGAGTGCCTGCTCGTCGATAAAGCGGCGCCGAACGGCGTTCTGCGCGAACTCGTGACCGCCCTTCTCAACGCCGGCTGCGAAGTGCGCGGCGACGAAGCGGCCCGCGCCGCAGACGCCCGCGTCACACCGGCTGCAGCCGAAGATTACGGCAAAGAATTCTTAGACAGCATCATCGCCGTCAAATCCGTGGACGGTGTCGACGGCGCCATTGATCACATCGCCCGCTTCGGCTCCCAGCATACCGACGCCATCGTGACCAACGACGATGCGACAGCAGCCCGCTTCCTCAACGAGGTCGACAGCGCGATTGTGCTGCACAACGCCTCGACCCAATTCGCCGACGGCGGCGAATTCGGCTTCGGCGCGGAAATCGGCATCGCCACCGGCAAAATGCACGCCCGAGGCCCCGTCGGCGTCGAGCAGCTGACAAGCTTCAAGTATGTCGTGCGCGGCTCAGGCCAAACCCGTCCAGGTTAGCTCATCCACAGCTGTTGGGCGCCAGCGATCCCCGGAACCGCTCCGCCATCCACGCCACCGCATCGTAAGCCGCGTCCAGCGCCACCGTGACGTGGCTGACCCCCGGCATCATTTTCAGATGCACCCGGGCGCCGCCCGCGCACAGCCCCCGCACATAGTCCTTCGTGATCTCCGGCCGCACCGTCGTATCCGCCGTCCCCTGCGCGATGAACACCGACATCCCCGCCGGCAACGCGCCCGGCGTATTCGCAGCGATGACGGGCGCAAAATTCGGATCGGTCAGTGGGTCGACCTTCAAGAATTGGCGCGGCAACGTCTTCAAATCCTGGTCCTCTTGAAAAAACTGCGGCAGGTCCTCAATGCAGTCACTGGCCACCGTCTCGAACGCCCGCATCGCCGACCCATCAACCAACTCGCCCAAAGGCCACCTGAACAGCCGCGACCACGCAAGCACCGTCATCGCCGTCAATCCACGCCCGCTCGCCGTCCCTTCATCCGCCTTGAAGAGCTTCGCCAGTTCTGTTGCAGGCGCTGCCGCCGCAACGCCCACCAGCTCCAGTTCTGGCGCATACTTTTTTGCGTGTAACCCCGTGTAGAGCGCCGCATGCCCGCCCTGCGAATGGCCCCACACCGCAAACCGCTCGCCCGCTTCGATATCCTTCAATTGCCGCGCAGCCCGGACAATATCGATCACGGCATTCGCCGCTGCGATCCCAATCAGATACGGATGCGGATCCTTTGTCCCCAAACCGATGTAATCCGTCGCCGCGATCACCCAGCCCTTATCGGTCATCTGGTCGATCCCCATGATGACCTGCGAGAGATTGGGCAGCAGCGTCGGCGCACACCCCGAGACCACGCCCGTCGTCGGATGCGCCCAGGCAACAACGGGGCGCGGCCCCCGCGCTGCCTCGGCGGGAAAGATCAGCGCCCCCGTCACGGCAACGGGCCGCCCGTCGAAATTCGTCGACCGGTAGAGCACCCGGTATCCCTTGATGCCGGGCCTCACGCCGCCTTCCATTGGCCAGACACGAAAGATCGTCCCCGGCTTCGACCGCGCGAGTTCTCCCGCCTCAACGTGTGTGTCTTCGACCGCAAGCACCGGCCCGGCTATAAGGGCCATCAACGCCGCCAACGCTAAACCCGCCAATCCAAGATTCCGAGACATCTCGCACCGCTCCCACCGAAACCAGCACGGAGCATTTTTGCACGAGGACGGAAATTAGCCAGCGCGGTGTTGCTGCCAAATGATCAATTCCATCTCCGACAGTGCAATCAGCCGTCGGACGGACAGGTCATCCTCACAAAATAAACTTCGACAAATCCGCGTTCTTCGCCAGCTCCCCGATCCGCGCGGTCACATACGCCGCGTCGATCGTGATGGCATCACCTGAGCGGTCGCTAGCCTCGAACGAGATTTCATCCAGCACCCGCTCCATCACCGTCTGCAACCGCCGCGCGCCAATATTCTCGACCGTGGAGTTGACCAGCACAGCCGCATCCGCCAGCGCATCGATCGCGTCGTCCGTGAAATGCAGGGTCAGCCCTTCCGTTTGCATCAAAGCAATATACTGCTTGATCAGCGAGGCCTCCGGCTCGGTGAGGATGCGGCGGAAATCCTCCCGCGACAGCGCCTGCAATTCAACGCGGATCGGCAGCCGCCCCTGCAATTCCGGCAAGAGGTCCGACGGCTTAGACACATGAAACGCGCCCGACGCGATGAACAGCACATGGTCCGTCTTCACCGGCCCATACTTGGTCGCAACCGTCGTGCCTTCGATCAACGGCAAGAGATCGCGCTGCACACCCTCGCGGCTCACATCCGCCCCGCCGCGCACGCCATCGCCGCGCGAGCAGATCTTGTCGATCTCATCCAGAAAGACGATGCCCGCGTTCTCCACCGCACGGATGGCTTCCAACGCCAGATTTTCATTGTCGATGAGCTTGTCGCTCTCTTCGGCGATTAAAACATCGTAGCTGTCGCCCACCGTCATACGGCGCGACTTCATCCGCCCGCCCATCGCCTTCTGCAGCATTTCGCCGATATTGATACCGGCCCCGCCCATGCCCGGTCCCATACCTGGAATTTCGAACATCGGCATCCCGCCGCCGGTGTCGGCGACCATGATCTCGACGTCCTTGTCGTTGAGTTCCCCCTCGCGCAACCGGCGCCGGAAACTGTCGCGCGTCGCCGGCGATGACGTCGCCCCAACGAGCGCATCGAGCACGCGCTCTTCGGCGAGCTTCTCAGCCTTCGCGCGAACTTCCTTGCGCTTGACCTCTTTGATCAGCCCCAGCCCAACCTCGACCAGATCGCGAATAATGCTTTCCACGTCGCGGCCGACATAGCCGACCTCGGTGAACTTCGTCGCCTCCACCTTCAAGAATGGCGCACCGGCAAGACGTGCAAGACGCCGCGAAATCTCGGTTTTGCCGACGCCCGTCGGCCCGATCATCAGAATGTTCTTTGGCAACACCTCATCGCGCAGGTCACCGATCAATTGCTGCCGCCGCCAGCGGTTGCGCAGGGCGATGGCGACCGCGCGCTTGGCATCGTTCTGACCAACGATGTAGCGGTCGAGTTCGGAGACGATCTCGCGAGGCGAAAAGTTGGTCATAGGTGTGAGCTCACTTGGTGGCCGTGAGCTTTTCGACCACCAGATTGGAATTGGTATAGACGCAGATGTCGGCCGCGATCCCCATGGCCTTGCGCGCGATCTCTTCGGCAGACAACGGCTGATCGAGTAGCGCACGCGCAGCAGCCAGCGCAAACATGCCGCCCGACCCGATGCCCATGCAGGCAAACTCCGGCTCCAGCACATCACCCGTACCGGTCAGCGTCAGCGACACGTCTTTATCCGCCACCAGCATCATCGCCTCCAGCCGTCGCAGATAGCGGTCGGTCCGCCAGTCCTTGGCGAGTTCCACGCACGCGCGCGCCAATTGGCCCGGATAGAGTTCGATCTTGGCTTCCAGCCGCTCAAACAGCGTGAACGCGTCGGCCGTAGCTCCCGCAAACCCGCCGATCACATCGCCCCGGCCCAGTCGCCGGACCTTTTTCGCATTGGATTTAATGACGGTCTGGCCAAGGCTCACCTGTCCGTCACCGGCAATCACGACCTCTCCGCCCTTGCGGACGGTCAGGATTGTCGTGCCGTGCCAAGTTGGGACATGTCCGGGGGAATGTTCTGTGCTCATTGCTCACGAGATCTAGGCCTGGGGCCGCCGTAAATCAAGAAGCGGCGATCACGGTTACCGAAGGTAGAACGAATGTCCAAAGACTGGTAAGCGAGAAGGGCTGACGGTGCGGCCGCCCCCCAAGCCAGGACCACCGGCCGCAGGCAACCAAAGAGGGCACCTTGAAGCGGCAGGCCACGATTTCGCGCAAGACAAAGGAAACCGATATCCAGGCCACGATCGACCTGGACGGAACAGGCGCATTCGACATCAAGACCGGGATCGGTTTTCTCGACCACATGCTGGAGCAGCTCTCCCGCCATGCGCTGATTGACATCAAGCTGCAGGCAAAAGGCGATCTTCACGTCGATTATCACCACACGACCGAAGACAGCGGCATCGTGCTCGGTCAGGCCGTCGCCAAAGCACTCGGCGATAAAGTGGGTATCACCCGCTACGCCGACGTGCATCTGCCGATGGACGAAACGCTGACCCGCGTCGCCGTCGATGTCTCGGGCCGGCCCTACCTGATTTGGAACGTTACCTTCACGCGCGACAAGCTCGGCGAGATGGACACGGAGTTGTTCCGCGAGTGGTTCCAGGCGTTCGCGCAGAATGCCGGCATCACCCTGCACATCCAGAACCTTTATGGTGAGAACAACCACCACATTGTCGAGACCTGCTTCAAGGGTTTGGCCCGCGCCTTGCGTTTAGCGATCACACCGGACCCGCGCCAGGCGGGACGTGTGCCATCGACCAAAGGGACACTCAGCGTATGATGTATCTGCTGTTCCGCGCCAAGGAAAACTCGGACGTGGATGTCTATACGGTCCATGAGCCGCCCCACCCGCCGGCCAATCGCGTCGACCGGGCTGCCACATTCATCTTTATCCGCGACGGTTTCTCGTGGGGCGCAGCACTGCTGTCCCCTGTCTATCTCGCAGCGAAGGGGCAGTGGTTCGCCTTCGCAGCCTATTTCGCCATCGTCGCGGCCGCCGGCACGGTTCTCTATTCCCTGGGCCTTCACGAAACGTGGCTGCCCTTTCTTCTCATTGGCCTCAACATTTACCTAGGCTTTGAAGCGTCCACCCTGGAACGGATGTGGCTCACCTATCGGGGCTGGACGGAACTGGGCACGGTGATGGGCAAGAATTTGCCCGAGTGCGAGCGCCGGTTCATCGAAAACTGGGTGAACACGCAGCCGCCCACAACTGAAATCCAAACGCTGAGCCCAGAGCCCAGACTGTTCGCGACCTCTCTGCGCCGTTTGATTCCCGGCCGCGCCTGAATCGCAGCAAGGAACAACGTAGCACGGACGAACGCATGCAAAACGTCGCCATCATCGACTACGGCTCCGGCAATTTGCACTCGGCCGCCAAAGCATTCGAGCGTGCTGCGCGCGACAGCGGCAACGAGAGCACCATAACGGTCACAGCCGACCCCGCCGTCGTCCGCCGCGCCGACCGCATCGTTTTGCCCGGCGTCGGCGCATTCGCAGACTGCCGCCGCGGCTTGGAATCGGTCCCCGGAATGCGCGCCGCGCTGGAAGAGACCGTGCGCACCAATGGCCGGCCCTTTCTCGGCATCTGCGTCGGCATGCAAATGCTGGCGACGCGCGGTCTCGAACACGGCGAAAGCGAGGGCTTGGATTGGGTGCCCGGCGAAGTCCGCGCCATCGAACCGAACGACCCCGCACTTAAAATCCCACACATGGGCTGGAACACACTTTCAGCCTTGCGCGATCACCCGCTGCTTGCCGGACTGCCCACCGGGCCGGGCGGCCTGCACGCCTACTTCGTGCATTCCTATCACTTCGTCCCGGCCAGCCGCGCCGATGTCGTCGCGCAAACTGAATACGGCGGCCCCGTCACCGCTCTGATTGCCCACGGCAATATCGCCGGCACGCAGTTCCATCCGGAGAAAAGCCAACGGCTCGGCCTCGGACTGATCGCAAACTTCCTCAAGTGGGCGCCGTGATTGCGGGACGCTGACCGTCAGCTCTTGCGGTTGACCACGAACCGCGCCGCCTCCCGCAGTACGTCAGCCTTTGTGCCGAACACAGCCAGCGCATCGTTGGCGGCCGCTTCCGTCCTCGCCAGCATCGCCTTCGCCTCGGCGATGCCCATGAGCGAAACCAGCGTCGCCTTATTGGCCGCCGCATCCTTGGCAACCGCCTTGCCGACGGTAGCGGCATCGCCTTCCGCGTCGAGCAGATCGTCGGCAATCTGAAATCCAAAACCGAGCGCCGATCCAAAATCGATGAGCGCGCGGCGTTCCGCTTCCGATGCGCGCCCCAAGATCGCGCCCGCCTCGCAGGCAAAAACAAGCAACGCCCCCGTCTTCATCGCCTGCAGCTGACGAATGTGTTCCACCGTCGGCTGCGCCGGATCGCCGAGTTTATCCGCCATCAGGTCCAGCGCCTGACCGCCAACCATCCCCGCGGCTCCCGATGCCCGTGCCAGTGCTCCCACGAGAGCAACGCGAACGTCGGCATCCGGGTGCGTCTCCGGCCGCGCGAGAAGTTCGAATGCGAGAGTGAGCAGACCATCCCCCGCCAAAATGGCCGTCCATTCATCGTATGCCTTCCACACGGTCGGCTGCCCACGCCGTAGCTCGTCGTTGTCCATGGCCGGCAGATCGTCGTGCGCCAGCGAATAACAGTGTACCAATTCCAAAGCGGCAGCCGTCGCCGCCGCCTGAGTAGCCCCTACCCCGAACAGCGCCGCGCTTTCGATGACGAGCAGCGGCCTGACGCGCTTTCCCCCGCCCAGAACCGCATGCCGCATGGCCGCGATCAAACGCCCCGCCTGCGCCTCAGGCGCCTCGCCCATCAGGGTTTTTTCAGCAAGAAGGTGCGCTAGGGTCGCTTCGGTGAGGCGAACGGCATCGGACAGGCTTTGCGCAAAGGTCATGAAGGAATTACCTAGTCGTCGGGCGGATGTGCGAGGGCGAGCCGAAAGCCTTATCATGCACGGGCGAGCCGGGCGACAGGGTGTGCGCTGGACGAAACGTGATCGGCTGAGGGCTGGGTGGTAGCGAAAATGGCGCGATCGTGAGCAGCGCAGATCAAGCGGACATAGACCAAGACGGCACCGGACCGGCAGCGGCTATCCCGTCGTCTGACGCCCCTTCCCCCTATCCCGGCGACATCGACGATCTCATCGCGACCGCCGTCCGCCGCATTTCTAGCGAAATCACACCGGTCGCTCTCCTCGCACCCGCCGGCCCGCGCCACGCAGTGGAAACACCTGCCACCGCACCGGGCGCGCCAGTTAGCGGCCCCGGCGAAGCAGCCGAGCCACCAATTGCCGAAGTAATGGCTCCCGCCATTGCCCCCACGGAAGCTCCCTCCGAACCAGCCGAAACCCCGGCGAACGGCCCCACGGAAGTCCCGTTGTCATACGTCCCGCACACCGGCGATCGCATGTCTGCGCCGCCCGCAGACACCGTCACAACCGAACGCATTGAACCCACGTTCGACACACAGCCATCAACGCCGTCGCTTTCGATCGACCTCCCCGCCGCCGCAGCACCTGTTGCGCCGTCTGCATTGACCGATGCCCATCCCGCCAAACGGCAAAGCATCCTCGCCGGACCCTGGACATGGCGCCGGATCGCACGCACCGCCGGCCTCGCCGTTGCCGCCTACTTCGCAACCGTACTGGTCTTGATCCTTGCCTATCGGGTCATCAACCCGCCAACCACCACGCTCATCGCCTACCAGTGGCTGACGGGCACCAAGATCGAGCAGGACTGGCAGCCGATCGAGAATATCTCTCCCAATCTCCTGCGCGCCGTCGTCGTCTCGGAGGATTGGGGATTCTGCGATCACTACGGTGTCGACATCGATGCCCTGGAAAAAGCGCTCGAATTGGCCGGCGAAGGCAAGGTCGCGCGCGGCGCCAGCACCATCTCCATGCAGGTCATCAAAAACCTGTTCCTGTCACAGTCGAAAAGCTACCTGCGCAAAGCAATTGAAATTCCCCTCACCGTGGTGGCCGAAACCGTCTGGCCGAAGTCCCGCATGTTGGAAATCTACCTGAACATCGCCGAATGGGGCCCGGGTGTGTTTGGCGCCGAGGCCGCCGCCCGCCACCACTTCAACAAACCGGCCTCCAAACTCACCGAACGGGAGTCCGCTCTACTTGCAGCTGCACTTCCAAATCCCATCCTCCGCGACGCCGGCGACCCCAGCACCCGCACTGCCCGCAAAGCCTCCGTCATCCAGGCCCGCATGCGCGCCGCCGGCCCCGTCGCCAATTGCGCCATGACGCCTCGCCAACGGACGGCGCGGGACAGCTCCAGCCGGGAACCAGAGTCTTCAACCGGCTGGCAGACGACCGTGAAGAAGAGGGCTGGCACTGACCCGGGTTTGTAGTATAAGGCGCGCTCTGTGGCCTGGACCTGCCCGCGCCGCACTGCGATCTATTGCGCGCAGCCGGGCATTCGGAAGGCCGTCCCATTCGGGCAAATTCTGCTGCGTTTCCAGAGGCTAAGCGCCTCCTCTCCGCAGTGGCACAAGCCCCCGACAATACGAGCGGAGTAGTTCAAATGGCCGTACCCAGGAAAAAAGTCTCGCGCATGAAGAAGGGCCAGCGCCAGTCGCATGACGCCCTCGCGCGCCCGGCATACGTCGAAGACAAGGACAGCGGCGAACGCCGCCGCCCCCATCACATCGATCTCAAGAGCGGCAAGTATAAGGGCCGTCAGATCCTGCCGCCGAAGGCCGAAGCGTAAAAACCGCCGCCGGGCAAGGCCCCCAGCAATCTTCATCGCGGGGCAAAAGTGCCTTATCGGCGGCACATGGCCGTGCTGCAGTCTGAGCGTGTTATGTTGGATCGCGCCGGATATCGGCCGTGACGACGAAATGTTGGGGAAGACATAAGGGGAGTCCACGATGTCGCTCGCAGCACTGCCGCTGACGATTATTCCGTTCATTCTCTATAACCTGCTCATGATCCTCGGAGTTGATCTCAAAGGGTCGCTGGTAGGCGACGGGATCACAATGATGAGCGGGGGCACATGGATCTTCACCTGGGGTGACCTCCTGCTGCTCATAGGCATGGTCGTCCTGTTCATCGAAATCGTCAAAGCGACCTACACCGGCACCGCATCCATGATCGATCACGGCCTGTCGATGGTCGTGTTCATCGCCTTCCTGGTGGAATTCCTCCTCGTCAGTCAGGCGTCCTCGTCGACTTTCTTCCTCCTCATGATGGCTGCCCTGATCGATGTCATCGCCGGCTTCACGATCGGCATTCGCGTCGCCAAGCGCGACATCGGCTTCGGCGCCGGCGATCATTAACAAAGCCTTCCCGGCGCGATCCCGCCAATCAGCGAGGCCCGGAGTTGACGCTCCGGGCCTTTTTTGCGGCCTCGTGAGCGTCGTACTTCAAGCGTTGTTAGGAAATTACCCCTAGTTTTACGAAAGTGGCGCGGACCGACAGCCGTCCCATATCTAATTTCGCGCGGGCGCGGGGACCTTGTGAGTCAGTCGCAACAAACGATCATTCCCTCGACCGCCCAGGCCGACGCCGCGGTGGAAGCGGCCCTTGACGTGCTCACGGAGCGCGAAGAGTTTGACCTCGTCGGCGTTCTGGCAACCGACGAGACCGCCTACACGTGGGATCTGACGACTGACGCCATCGAGTGGGAAACCAACGCGGCCGTTGTTCTCGGCGTCGCTGAGCTCAACGCTATCGACACGGGCGAAAAATTCTCCAATTTGATTGCACCGGAGCATGTCGGACAGCGCAAACAGCTCTTCGACCGCACCTGGGATGGTCCTGCGGCCAGCGGCGTGCCCTATCGCCTCCAGTACCGCTTTGCAGCCTCCGCTGAACGAACACAGCAGATCTGGGTTGAAGATCATGGGCGCTGGTGGCCCGGACGCGATGGCCGCCCGGCCCGCGCCCGCGGCGTCATGCGGATCGTCGCTGACAGTTATGTCGAAGAGCAGCGGCTTCTCTACCGCAACGATCATGACGAACTGACGGGACAGTTGAACCGCGCCCGTCTGACGGATGCGCTCAATGCCGTGATCCTGCGCTGCTCGCGCGCGCGCACGCAATCGGCATTCCTCATGGTCGCCATCAACAATCTGGCCGCCGTCAACGAGACCCTCGGACATCTCGCAGGCGACGAAGTCATTGGCGCCGTCATCAATGCGATCAAAGGCAAACTGCGCGGCGGCGACTCGCTCGGCCGCTACTCCGCCAATAAATTTGGCATCATCCTCAATGACTGCGGCCCCGGCGCGATGGACATCGCCGCCGACCGCTTCATGCGCGCCGTCCGCGAACTCAGCATTCGTGCAGGCACAACGCCGATTCATGCGACCGTATCAATCGGCGGCGTAATCCTTCTTGACCACGCCCAAACCGTGCATCAGGCGCTGAGTTGCGCCCTCCAGGCGCTGGAAAAGGCCAAGCAGAACCGGCTTGAAACCTTTGTCGCCTATGAACCCAATCCCGCCGTCGAAAACACCCGCCAGCGCAATATCGCAATGGTCGACGACGTCATTTCAGCACTCGAGGCAGGTCGCATGAGCCTAGCCCTGCAGCCAATGATGGGCGCAAAATCGCGCCGCCCCGAAATCTACGAATGCCTGCTGCGCATGGAACGCCCCAATGGAGACATGGTCTCTGCCGGACTGTTCATCGAAGCCGCCGAACAACTCGGTCTGTCGCGCCTTATCGACAAGCGCACACTGGAAATGGCCATTGTGATCTTGAAGAAGCACCCGGACATCACCTTGTCGGTCAACGTCTCCAGCTTGACGGCGAATGAGCCCGATTGGATCGCGACGTTGCGGCGCCTGACGGCGGACGATCCTTCATTGAGGAAGCGTCTGATCGTCGAAATCACTGAGACGAGCGTCATCATCGATATGAACATGATGAAAGTGTTCGTCGATACGTTGCGGGAGATGGGCTGCCGCATTGCCATCGATGATTTCGGCGCCGGCTACACGTCCTTCAAGAATTTGAAGGCGCTCAACGTCGATATGGTCAAGATCGACGGCGCCTTCGTCAAAGACATCATGTCCGAAGAGGCAGACCGCGCATTCATCCGCACGATGGTCGATCTCGCCCGCAGCTTCGGATTGGAAACGGTCGCCGAGTGGGTCGGCGATGAGGCCTCCGCGCAATTCCTCGCTGACGCAGGGATCGACTATCTGCAGGGCTTCCACTACGGCCAGCCCATCGCCGCCGAGGACTTCACTGGCGCGCCCCCCGCCTGAGGCGGAGCGCGGTCCACGCACCATTGAAAGCGCGGGTCTTTGAACGCCAGGACTTCAAGGTCCCAAAAAAGCCCCACAGGCCGGATCAGGTCCGATCCTTCGTGAGCTTCTCAAGGCTGCGCTGCATCGATTCCAGCTGCGACTTGAGTTCTGAAATCTCGTCCCGCTGCCCCGCCGAAGGCACAGCCTCGATTTTCGGCTTTTCGCCGGCAACCACCGCGCCCGCAGCTTCAGGCGGACGCGCACCCGATTGTGCTGCCGCACCGAAGGACGTCCACATCGATACGGCCTGCTCGAACATCGCCATGTTCTTGCGCGCCTGCTCCTGGTAGGCCTCGAAGGCAACGGCCGGGTTGGTAAACGCGGCCGTGAACTGCGAGCGGATCTTTTCCTGCTCCTTGACCAGGTTCTCCAGGCTGAACTGAAGATAACTCGGAACCATGCGGCCGATCTGATCATCGTAGAACCGGATCAGCTGCCGCAGGAACGGCGTCGGCAGCATATTCTGCCCGTCGTTGCGGCTCTCTTGCTCAACAATGATCTGCGTCAGCACTGAGTGGGTGAGATCGTCGCCCGTCTTGGCGTCGTAAACCACAAAGTCCTTGTCCGCCCGCACCATGGTGCCCAGGTCATCAAGCGTTACGTACTGGCTGGTCTCGGTATTGTAGAGACGCCGGTTCGCATACTTCTTGATGACGATGGCTTCGCGTTTTTCCTGCGGCACGTCAGGCTTGTTGACTGAGGACATTCCAGCGGCTTCCCAGAGACTTGATACTTATTGCGCTGCGACATGGTAACACACAGCCGCGGCCCCATGCCAGACCTTCCTGCATCGATTTTGGTCTTGATTGCCACCCGCTTGGGCACGTGCGATGCCACCCGCCTGGGCGTTTGCGGTCGTCTCT
>LNFM01004788.1_pt1 | contig 24429 bp, 24 predicted proteins | sample 596031 | NCBI WGS metagenome assembly LNFM01 (sample SAMN04254537, study PRJNA301005) | activated carbon metagenome | isolation source: dual media filters at the Ann Arbor, Michigan drinking water treatment plant | place: USA: Ann Arbor | reverse complement strand
GCGAAGCGAGGGAAGGGGATCCAGAAGCGATAGGGCTCCTCGTCAACTCGATGTCGCCATCCGCCGGGCCCTCCGGTTTCGTGTTGACCCCTGGACCCCCTTCCCTCGCTTCGCTCGCCGGGGGTGACGGAAGGGTCCCGCCCTTGGGCGCGGTGCAACGCCTAACCGCCCTCATCCTGAGGTGCGAGCGCATGGCGAGAGGCGGACGCATCTCGCGTCTGCTCGATGCTATGACGAGCCTCGAAGGAGGCACTGGCGTCGTGGTCGTCAGCCGGCCCAGGCTCACTCCGCCGCCAGCTTGATTTCGGGCTTCGGGCCAGACCGGAACTCGGCCAGCAGGGCGGCCTCTTCCTTCTTCGCGACGTCGAGATGGCGCGCCTTGACATGGCCGAAGCCGCGGATCTTCTCCGGGATCGAGGCGAGGCCGACCGCCAGGGCGTGGTTGTCGGGCGTCAACTTCGCGACGATCTCGGCGACCAGCGCCTCGTAGTCCTTGATCAACTGCCGCTCGGTCCGCCGCTCGTGGGTGTAGCCGAAGACGTCGAAGGCGGTGCCGCGCAGGCCCTTGAGGGAGGCGAGCACGCGGTAGGCCGTCATCATCCAGGGACCGAAGCTCATCTTGCGCGGCACGCCGGTCTGCGGGGCGGGCTTGGCGAGCAGCGGCGGGGCGAGGTGGAACTCGAAGGTGAGGTCCTTGCCGTCGAAGGTCTTGGCCACCTGCTTGAGGAAATTGCCGTCGGTGTAGAGACGGGCGACCTCATATTCGTCCTTGTAGGCCATCAGCTTGTAGAGATAGCGGGCGACGGCTTCGGTGAGGCCCTGCTTGCCGGGCGCCTTGTCCGCCTCGGCCTTGCGGACGGTGTCAACGAGGCCCTGGTAGCGCGCCGCATAGGCGGCGTTCTGATAGCGGGTGAGCTGGTCGACGCGGCGGGCGATGATCTCCTCGAGAGAGGAGGACAGTTTTTCCACCCCGCTCGGCGCCGTCACCGGCGCGACGAGAGCCTCGACCGCGGCCCGGTCATGGGCGCAGAGGCGGCCCCAGCGGAAGGCGGTGATGTTCATCTTCACCGCCTCGCCGTTGAGCTCGATCGCCCGCTCGATGGCGGCGGCGGTGAGCGGCAGGCCGCCGATCTGGAAGGCGTAGCCGACGAGGAAGAGGTTGGTGGCGATGGAATTGCCCATCAGCGCCGTGGCGAGGCGCTGGGCGTCGACGAGGTGGGTGGTCTCGCGGCTGGCGTGGGAGATGATGGCCCGCTTCAGCCGCTCCGAGGGCAGCGAGAAATTGGCGTCGCGGGTGAACTGGCCCGGCATGCTCTCCACCGTGTTCACCACCACCTTGGTGGTCGGCTTCATGCCGGCGAGCGACTTCTTTCCCCCCGCGATGACGATGTCGCCGGAGAGGACGAGGTCGGCCGAGCCGGCATGGACGCGGATGGAATGGATGTCCTCCGGCACGCGGGCGATGCGCATGTGGGAGAAGACCTCGCCGCCCTTCTGGGCAAGGCCCGCCATGTCGATGAGGCCGACGCCCTTCTTCTCCAGGTGGCAGGCCATCCCGAGGATGGCCCCGACCGTGACGATACCCGTGCCGCCGACGCCCTCGATCAGCACGTTGTAGGTGTGCTCGATGGTCGGCAGGACAGGCTCGGGAAGGCCCGAGATGTCGGCCTCCACCGCCATGGCCTGGCCCTTCTTCGGCTCGGCGCCGTGGACGGTGACGAAGCTCGGGCAGAAGCCCTTCACGCAGGAGAAGTCCTTGTTGCAGGACGACTGGTCGATGGTGCGCTTGCGGCCGAACTCGGTCTCCAGCGGCTGGACCGAAACGCAGTTGGAGACGACGCCGCAATCGCCGCAGCCCTCGCAGACGGCTTCGTTGATGATGACGCGCTTCACCGGGTCCGGGAACGTGCCGCGCTTGCGGCGACGGCGCTTCTCGGCGGCGCAGGTCTGGTCGTAGATGAGCACGGAGACGCCGGGGACGGCCGACAGCTCGCGCTGGATCTGGTCGAGATCGTCGCGGTGGTCGATGGAGGTCCCGGTCGGGAAGGCGACGCCGTGGCCGGCATATTTGCCCGGCTCGTCGGTGACGATGGCGATGCGCTCGACGCCCTCGGCGCGCATCTGCGCGGCGATCATCGGCATGGTGAGGCCGCCCTCGTGGCGCTGGCCCCCGGTCATCGCGACGGCGTCGTTGAAGAGGATCTTGTAGGTGATGTTGACCTTCGAGGCGACGGCGAAGCGGATCGCCAGCGAGCCCGAGTGGTTGTAGGTGCCGTCGCCGAGGTTCTGGAAGACGTGGCCGCGCTTCGAGAACGGCGCCTCGCCGACCCAGTTGGCGCCCTCGCCGCCCATCTGGGTGAAGCCCTCCGTGTTCCGGTCCATCCACAGCGCCATGTAGTGGCAGCCGATGCCGGCATAGGCGCGCATGCCCTCGGGGACGACGGTGGAGGTGTTGTGCGGGCAGCCCGAGCAGAAATAGGGAATGCGCGTGGCGATGATCGGCGTGGTCTTCAGCACCTCCTGGGCGCCCTTCAGCCGCGCGACGTTGGCGGCGACCTGGTCGTTGTGGCCGACATGCCTCAGAACGCGGTCGCCGATGCAGATGGCGACGTCGTTGGAATCGAGCGCCCCGTGGACGGGGAAGAGCCACTCGCCCTTCTCGTCCTTCTTGCCGATGACGATGGGCTGGTGGACGTGGCCGTAGAGCTCCTCGCGGACCTGTACCTCGATGAGCGAGCGCTTCTCCTCGACGACGATGACGAGGTCGAGGCCGGTGACGAAGGCGCGCAGCTCCGCCGGGTCCAGCGGCCAGGGGCAGGCGATCTTGAACAGGCGGATGCCGAGATCGTTGGCCTTCACCTCGTCGATGCCGAGCTCGTCAAAGGCCTGGCGGACGTCGAGATAGCTCTTGCCGGTGGTGATGATGCCGATCTTCGGCTGGCGGCCGCCGGAGGTGATGATGCGGTTCAGCTTGTTCGCCTTGATGAAGGCGAGGGCGGCGGCCCGCTTGTACATGTGCAGGCGCATCTCCTGCTCGTGCCGGTCGTCGTTCGGCCGGATGGAGACGCCGCCCGGCGGCATGACGAAGTCCTCGTCGCCGGGCAGGACGATGTTGATCCGATCCACCGCGCCGTCGACGACGCCGGTGGATTCCACCGTGTCCTTCATGCATTTGAGCGCCGTCCAGACGCCGGCATAGCGCGACATCGCCCAGCCGTAGAGGCCGTAGTCGAGGATTTCCTGCGCCCCGGCGGGGTTCAGGATCGGCATCATCACGTCGACGAAGTGGAATTCCGACTGGTGGGCGACGGTGGAGGATTCCGCCGTGTGGTCGTCGCCCATGAGGGCGAGGACGCCGCCGTTCGGTGAGGTGCCCGCGAGATTGGCGTGGCGGAAGACGTCGCCGGAGCGGTCGACGCCCGGGCCCTTGCCGTACCAGACGCCGAAGACACCGTCGAACTTGCCCTCGCCGCGCATCTCCGCCTGCTGGGTGCCCCAGACGGCGGTGGCGGCGAGATCCTCGTTGAGGCCGGGCGTGAAGATGACGTCGCTGGCGAGGAGGTTGCGCTGGGCCTTGAAGAAGGCCTGGTCGAGGCCGCCCAGCGGCGAGCCGCGATAGCCGGAGACGAAGCCGGCCGTGTTGAGCCCGGCGCGCCGGTCGCGCTCCTTCTGCATCAGGGTCAGGCGGACGAGGGCCTGCACGCCGGTGAGGAAGACACGCTCCTTGGCGAGATCATACTTGTCGTCGAGCGAGACGTCGTCGAAGCGGATGGAATTGGCGAGATCGGCGGATGCGGGGGGAACCTTCGCCATCGCGCGCTCCTCTGGATCGGCGGGGCCGAAGCCGCGCCATCAGGATGGGGAGGACGGCCGTCAGTCACCGCCCTTAGGTCAAGAACGCTGTCACATTGGAATGGTTCTGTCGATTTCGTTCTCGACAGGGCGGGCGCAACGAGATTGCGCAACAGCTTGACGCCAAAGGCGTTTTTGCTGCGCTGCACAAGGAATGCTCGCGCCTGCGAGACAGGCGGCGTCAGCCGAGGCTCACGCCGAGAGCCTTCACCCAGGCGAGCCCGGCATCGGTGTCGCCGCGCGGGCGATACTCGGCGCCGACCCAGCCGGCATAGCCCTTGTCGTCCAGGGCCTTGAAGATGGCGGGGAAATGGATCTCGCCCTCGTCGGGCTCGGCCCGCGTCGGCACGGCGGCGATCTGGACGTGGCCGATGTGCGGCCACCAGGTGGAGAGGTTGGTGAGGACGTCGCCCTCGGTGCAGCCGACGTGGAAGACGTCGAACATGATCTTGACGTTGGGCTTGCCGACGCGGGCGATGATCTCGCCGGCGCCGCGCAGGGTCGAATAGAAATAGCCCGGCGCGGCACGGGGGCTCAGCGGCTCGAGCAGCAGGGTGATTCCATGGGCGGCGGCCTTGTCGGCGGCGACCGACAGGTTCTCCACCCACGTGCTGGTCGCGGCGGGCCGGTCGGCGGGCTTCACCATGCCGGCCATGGCGTGGATGGCCTTGCCGCCGGCCGCGACCTGCCAGGCGATGGCCTGGTCGACGGCGGCCTGGAACTCCGCTTCGCGGCCGGGGAGGGCGCCGAGGCCGTTCTCGCCCTTCGCCGTATCGCCCTTCACCGTATTGACGCCGAGCATGGTGAGGCCGAGGCGCTCGCAGGCATCACGAACGGCCTTGGGGTCGGTGTCGTAGGGCCAGTGCATCTCGACGGCGCGGAAGCCCGCTTTCGCAGCGGCCTCGATCTGGTCGAGAAGCGGCATGCCCTGCCACAGGAAGCCGAGATTGGCGGAAAAGCGCGGCATGGGTGTCCTATCCCCTGAGTTTGAACGTCGCCTCGAGGTCGGCGATCTCTTGTGATGCGAGGTGGCGAACCGTCATGCCGCGGGTGAGGAGGACGAGACGCGCGGTCTCCTCCAGTTCCTCCATGGCGAAGACCGCCGCCTCGAGGCTCGCGCCGGCGACCACGGGCCCATGGTTGCCGAGGAGGATGGCCGGATGGTCCGGTGCCTTCGCGCGGATCAGCGGGACGACGTCGGCCGAACCGGGCCGCGTGTAGGGCACGACCGGCACCTTGCCGACGCGCATGACCACATAGGGCGTGATCGGCGGGATGGCGTCGTCGGGGTCGGTGTCGGCGAGGCAGGAGAGGGCGGTGGCGTGGGTGGAATGCAGGTGCACCACCGCGCGCGCGTGGGGGCGCGCCTGATAGAAGGCGAAGTGCAGCGGCAGTTCCTTGGTGGGCGGATCGCCGGCGACGAGCCGGCCCTCGCCGTCGAGCTTCGACAGGCGGTCGGCGTCGAGGAAGCCGAGGCAGGAATTGGTGGGCGTCAAGAGATAGCCGTCGTCGAGGCGGACGCTGAGATTGCCGGAGGAGCCCGGCGTCAGCCCGCGGTCGAAGAGCGACTTGCCCCAGCGCACCAGGCCCTCGCGGGCCGCCTTCTCCTCGCCGGTCATGCGTCACCGAGGGCGGCGAGCGCCTTGTCGTAGAAGTCGAGCGCGCCGAAATTGCCGCTCTTCAGCGCGAGGCGGATGGGGCGTGGGCCCTCCGCCGCCAGCGCCGGCACGCCGGGATCGATCTCCGGGCCGATGTGGAAGCGGTCGACCTCCAGCGCGGTGACGACGGCGCCCGAGGTCTCGCCGCCGCCGACCACCAGCCGGGCGACGCCGGCGTCTGCCAGCATCACGGCGAGTTCGCCGAAGAAGCCCTCGATGGCCCCGGCGACCTCGTCCTTGCCGTAGCGCTCCTGCGCCGCCTTCACCTCGGACGGATCGGCGGAGGAATAGACCATGGGGGCGTGGCCGATGCGCTCCATGACGTGGTCGAAGGCCTTCTGCGCGGTCATGGCGCCGCTCATCACGTCGTCCGGCATGACGGCGAGGCCGGGATGGCGGGCGGTATAGGCCTTCACCTGCGCGCGCGACTGGGTGGAGCAGGAGCCGGAGATGACGGCGGCCGATCCCCGCCCCGGCGTGAAGCTCGTCCCCCGGCCGGAGAGCAGGCCCTTCTTGCGGAAGTTCTCCGGCAGGCCGAGGGCGATGCCCGAGCCGCCGGTGACGAGCTTCGCCCCGCCGATGGCGCCGCCGATGGCGAGGAGGTCGTCGTCGGCCACCGCATCGACCACGGCGAGGCGGCGGCCGGCCTTCGCCTCCTCCGCGAGGGCGATCTGGATGGCGTCGAAGCCCTGGCGGACGACGGAGAAGGGCACGAGCCCCACCTCGCCCTTCGTCTGGTGCGACAGCCAGCGGCGGATGTCGGGATCGGTCATGGGCGTGAGCGGATGGTTCTGCATGCCGCTCTCGGAGAGCAGAACCCCGCCGACGAACAGATGGCCGTTGAACAGCGTCCGTCCGGTGGCCGGGAAGACCGGGCAGACCACGGCCACGTCGGCGCCGAGCCGTGCGACGAGGGCTTCGGCCACGGGGCCGATATTGCCCTCCTTCGTGGAGTCGAAGGTCGAGCAGTACTTGAACAGGATCTGGGTGCAGCCCTGGGCCAGCAGCCACTCGCAAGCGGCGAGCGACTGGGCGACGGCCTGGGCGACGGGGATGGTGCGGCTCTTCAGGGCGACGACGCCGGCCTCACATTCGGCGGGCGCCGCGCCATCCGGCACGCCGACGAACTGCATGGTCGCCATGCCGCCCTTGGCGAGGGTGTTGGCGAGGTCGCTCGCGCCGGTGAAGTCGTCAGCGATGCAGCCGAGAAGCATGGGTCCGCCCTGGTTTTTGTCCTTGGTCCAAGGTCTAGCGGTTTGACCGCACCCCGGCAAATCTTGCCGCGCAGGGCAGGGTTTTCCTCTCGGTCGGCCATGCTCGGCCGGGACGCGCCATTGGAATCATTCGCCTTTCGCGGCCTCTCGCGGTGGCCCGCCGCTTGCTGACGTCATCCACAGGTCGTTTTCGATCGCATGAGGCATTTCGTGGCAAGCTCGTCGGCTTCCTCTTCCATCAGCAGCGCGCACCAGGCGTCCAAGCCGGCGCGCTCCAGCCAGACGTCGCGCTCCTCCGGCGCGTCCAGCTCCTTTGCCGAGGCGCTGGATGCAATGGAGCGCCAGCTCGGCGAGCCGGTGCGTGCCAACCGTCCGTCGCGTCTCCAGGCCACGAAACCCGCTGCGGTGGAGGGGACCCCCGCCATCGAGCAGGCCTCGACCCAGGCCGCCCCGCAGGGCGAGCAGCCGACGGCGCCGGTGACTCCCGACGCCGCCGCGGCGGCGACGATGGTGCGGGAGACCTCGAAGCCGGCGAAGGGCGAGGACAAGGTCACCGCCGAGGGAGAGGGCGAGGCCGAGGGGGAGAAGCAGGACGCCGTCGCCGCCGAGGCGCAGCCCCAGCCGGTGGTTGAGGTTCAGACCAGCCCCACGCCCGTGGCGACGACGACCGCTCCGGCCGCCGCACCGGTCGCGGCGGCGCCCGCCGAGGGCGAGGCTGCCGCAGCTCCCGTGGAAGCAATCGACGCCGGCGCGCAGGCGGCGGCCCCCGCCGCAGCGGCCCTTGCCGAAGGCGAGCCTGCCGCCGCAGCCGAGGCCGCCCCGGCGGCCGCCGCCGCGGGCGGGACGAAATCGGAGGCGAAGACCCCCGCTTCGACCACGGCGCCGACCAGCGCCGACAAGCCTGCGGAGGCGACGCCCGCGACCAAGGACCCCGCCGCGGAGACGCAGGCCGCTGCCGCGCGCCCGGTTGCCGACAAGGCGGCGACGTCGGCCGAGAAGCCGGCGGACAAGGGGGCGGTCGACGCCGCAGCCGCACGGGCTCCCGAGACGCCGGCGGCCGCTGCGGCCGGTATCGACGCCGTCGCTCAGGACACCCTGCCCCAGGGTACACCGCAGGCGTCCGCCAGCCCCTCCGCCTTCGGCACCGAGGTGGCGCAGAAGACTGCCGCGCAAGCCCCGGCGCCCGGCTCCCCGGTCCCCGTCCATGCGCTGGCCGTGACGATCGCGGCCCGGGCCAACGCCGGGACGACCCGCTTCGACATCCGCCTCGACCCGGCCGAACTCGGCCGCATCGACGTGCAGCTCACCGTCGACCGCGAGGGCAGCGTGAAGTCCAAGCTGGTCGTCGAGAAGCAGGAGACGCTGGACCTGCTGCAGCGCGACCAGCGCAATCTCGAGCGCGCCCTGGCCCAGGCGGGTGTGCAGACCAGCGAGGGAAGCCTCGAATTCTCCCTGAGGGACCAGGGCGGAGATAACGCGCGCGAGCGCCAGCCGGAACAGCAGCAGGCCTCGCGCCACCAGGTGGTGGTCGAGGATCCCGAGACCGTGGCGGCCTTGCAGGCCAGCGCGGCGACCTATGCCCGTGCCGCCGCCATGCGCGGCGGCGTCGACATCCGAATCTGAAAGGACGCGCGATGACCACCACCTCCTCGGTCTCGACGACATCGACCAGCACGGCGGGCGCCGCCTCGACGCGGCTGTCGAACAATTTCGACACGTTCCTGCAGCTGCTGACGACGCAGCTGAAGAACCAGGACCCCACCCAGCCGATGGACGCCAACCAGTTCACCCAGCAGCTGGTGCAATACTCCCAGGTCGAGCAGCAGATCGCCACGAACTCCAAGCTCGACAACATGGTCGCGGCCTTCACCGGCAACCAGACGACGACCTCGCTCGGCTATCTCGGCAAGACCGTGACCTACGACGCCAGCACGGTGTCGCCGAGCGCCAGCGGTGCGACCTGGACCTTCACGCCGACGCAGGGCGGCGAGTACACGGTGCGCATCCGCGACAGCAACGGGGTGGTGGTGCAGGAGAAGAAGGTCTCGCTGACCGCCAACCAGTCCAGCGAGTATCGCTGGGACGGCAAACGCTCCGACGGCCAGACCATGGGCAGCCAGCCCTACACGATGGAGCTCTACAGCGGCAGCGGCTCCGCGACGACCCAGGTCGCGGTCACCCACAAGGGTCAGGTCTCCGCGGTCGACATGTCGACGGGCACGCCGCGGGTGACGGTCGGAGCCCTCAACATTCCGCTCGCGCGCATTCTCGGCATCGCCCTCTGACCCGCCCGCGGAGCGGCCTATGCGCTCGCCTCGTCCCTTGCGCCAGACAGCGGCCTCAACCCCTTCACCGGGTCGGCCGAATGACGGAAATATTGGGTTTCATTGTCATTTCTCATTTAGGCCAAATTTAACGTCCTGCCGGTATTCTCATCCCATGACGTGGTCAGTCGCGTGCGTTGTGTGAGAGTAAGTATGACCGAGCCCATGCGTCCAAGGGTGAAATATGTGATCGGGCCGGACGGCAGTCCGCTGACGATCGCTGATCTCCCCCCGCCCGACACCCACCGCTGGGTGATCCGGCGAAAAGCCGAAGTGGTCGCCGCGGTGCGCGGTGGGCTCCTGAGCCTCGAAGAGGCCTGCAAGCGCTACACCCTGACCGTCGAGGAATTTCTCAACTGGCAGGCCTCGATCGACCGGCATGGTCTCGCCGGCCTGCGCACCACCCGAATCCAGCAGTACCGCCAGTAAGCGCCTGCACCCCCAAAGCAAAAGCCGGCCCCGCTGAGGGAGCCGGCTTTTTCGTCGTGGGCGCGGGGGATCAGCGGCGGAGCGGCGCGCGGCGCAGCGTCAGGTTGCCGACGCCGAGGGCGAGGTTGAGGCCCGTCTGGGCCTGGACCGACAGGGGCTGCAGCGCCACCGTGTCACGCGAGCCGCCGACAAGGGCGTTGGCGCCGAGACCCACGGCGACCGTCGCCTGGGCGCTGGCGCCCGAATAGCTTCCGGCCAGCTGATCGGGGGACAGGCGGCGCGTGGGCGCGAAGACGGTCCAGGCGAGGACGCCGCGGCCGGTCACGCCGACATCGAGGCCGACGCGGGAGAAGGTGCCGACATAGCCCTCGCGACGGCCGCGGCGGTCGGGCTGGAACACGCAGCTCATGTCGCGGCGCGACCCGACGATGAAGCCGACGGCAGGGGCGACGTTGCAGGTGAGGACGCCGACGCGGGTCGGCCTCTGCTGCGCCTCGGCGACCGTCGGAACGGCGAGGCCGGCGGCGAGAAGGGTTGCGCCTGCGAGCGCGAGCGTGCGGTTCATCATCGGAATCTCCGGGCTGGTGTGCGTGTCGGATGTCCAACGCTCCACGCCCCGAAAGGTTGCCCGCCGGCAGGGGCGACCGCGGTTCCGCAGCGGTTCGTTCATCATGGGAGCGGCGCGCGCGCGCCGCGCTTGCCGGGCGGTTGGACGGGGCGCCGTTGCTACTATATAACTTCCCACTCAACGAGACCGGATCCGTCACGCCCTTGGCCGCCCCTCCATCCATCGCCAGCGCCCATGCGACCCATGCCGAGGGGCACCACCACGGGCACGGCGCCGGTCACGACCATGCCGCTCACGGGCACGATCATTCCCACGACCATCGGCATGAGCCGCTCCCGCAGCGGCCGGCGCCGGGCGCCGGCCTCACAGTGATCTCGGCCCTGACCCTGTCGGCGACGGGGCGCCTGATTGCGGCCGGCGCGATGGCGACGGCCCTGTGGCTGCTCGCCCTCTGGGCGATGAGGTGAGGGCGCCGATGTCCACCGTCACCATCCGCAACCTCACGCTCGGCTACGACCGCCACCCCGCCGTCCACCATCTCGACGGGCGGATCGAGGCGGGCGCTATGCTCGCCGTGGTCGGCCCGAACGGGGCCGGCAAGTCGACCCTCCTCAAGGGCCTCGCCGGCGCCATCAGCCCGCTCAGCGGCGCGGTCGAGATGAGCCGCTCCGACCGGCATGCCATCGCCTACCTGCCGCAGGCGGCGGAGATCGACCGGACCTTCCCGATCACCGTGTTCGAGCTCGTCGCCATGGGGCTCTGGCGCCGCACCGGACTGTTCGGCGGCCTGTCGAAGGCCGATCGCCTCGCCATCGAGCAGGCGCTGGCCGCGGTCGGCCTCACCGGCTTCGAGGCGCGCACCATCGGCACGCTCTCCGGCGGCCAGCTGCAGCGCATGCTCTTCGCCCGCCTGCTCGTCCAGGACGCGCGGCTGATCCTGCTCGACGAACCCTTCACCGCCATCGACGCGAAGACATGCGCCGACCTGCTCGACCTGGTGCGCCGGTGGAATGCCGAGCAGCGCACCGTCGTCGCCGTGCTCCACGACATGGAGACGGTGCGGCAGGCCTTTCCGCAATCGCTGCTGCTGGCGCGTCGCGCCATCGCCTGGGGGCCGACCGACGAGGTGCTGACGCCGGAGAATCTCCTTGCGGCCCGGCGCATGACGGAGGCCTTCGACGACCACGCCGGCATCTGCACCGAGGCGGCGTGACCGTGCCCCATCTCGGCGAGCCGGCCGGAGCCCGTGCCCGGCATGTATGACGTCTTCATCGGCCCCTTCGTGGAATTCGAGTTCATGCGCCGCGCCCTCGTCGGCGCCATCGCCCTGTCGCTCGGCGGCGCGCCCGTCGGCGTCTTCCTCATGCTGCGGCGGATGTCGCTGATGGGCGACGCGATGGCGCACGCCATCCTGCCGGGGGCCGCGGCGGGCTATCTCCTCTTCGGTCTCGCGCTGGTGCCGATGACGGTGGGCGGCATCGCCGCTGGCTTCGCGGTGGCGCTCACGGCGGGGCTGGTGGCGCGCTTCACCATGCTGAAGGAGGACGCCTCGCTCGCGGCCTTCTATCTGATCTCGCTCGCGCTCGGCGTCATCATCGTCTCCATGCGCGGCTCCAACGTCGACCTCTTCCGCGTGCTCTTCGGGTCGGTGCTGGCGCTCGACGATCCGACGCTCATCCTGCTCGCCGGCATCACCACGGTGACGCTGGTGGCGCTGGCGCTGCTGTGGCGGCCGCTGGTGCTGGATTCCGTCGATCCGGGCTTCCTGCGCTCGGTGTCGCGCTCGGGTGCGCCGTCCCATCTCGTCTTCCTCGGCCTCGTGGTGCTGAACCTCGTCGCCGGCTTCCACGCCCTCGGCACGCTGCTGGCGGTGGGCCTGATGATGCTGCCGGCCATCGCGGCGCGGTTCTGGGGCCGGGACGTGACGAGTCTTGCGGCGATCGCGGTCGGTTTCGGCATCGCATCGGGCTATGCAGGCTTGGTGTTATCTTATAACATGGAGACACCTTCGGGCCCTTCGATCGTCCTCATGGCGGGGGTGGTCTACCTGGTGTCGCTCGTCTTCGGTCCCCATGGTGGCCTGGTGCCCACCTACTGGCCGGCCCGGCATCGCGAGGCCTGAAGTCCCGATCAGAGGACGCTTCGCATGGTCACCCGTCGTCACGCCGTTTCGCTCTTCCTCGCCACGCCCTTCTGCGCCGGCCCGGCCCTGGCCCAGGGCTCCACGCCCCTGCCGGTGATGGCGAGCTTCTCGATCCTCGCCGACATGGTGCGGCAGGTCGGCGGCGAGCATGTCGCGGTGACGAGCCTCGTCGGGCCCGACGGCGATGCCCATTCCTATGCCCCGACCCCGGCGGATGCGCGGGCCCTGGCGGCGGCCAAGGTGGTCGTCGTCAACGGGCTCGGCTTCGAGGGCTGGATGACGCGGCTGGTGCGCTCGTCCGGCACGCGCGCCAAGGTCATCACCGCCGCCAGCGGCGTGACGCCCCTGAAGGCGGAGGAGGCTCATGGGCATGGGCACGGGCATTCCCACGGACACTCCCACGGCGCCAACGATCCGCACGCCTGGCAGAACGTCGCCAATGCGCGGCTCTACGTGAAGGCCATCGCGAGCGGCCTGTCGGAGGCGGATGGCGGGCGCGCCGAGGCCTACCAGCGCAACGCGGCCGCCTATGACGCGACGCTGGCGGCGCTCGACGCCGAGATCCGCGCGGCGATCGGCGCCATCCCGCGTGCCCAGCGCCGCCTGCTGACGACCCACGACGCCTTCCGCTACTTCGCCAAGGCCTATGAGGTGGACGTGCTGGCGGTGCGCGGCGTCTCGTCGGATTCCGAACCCTCGGCGCGGCAGATCGCCGGGCTGATCCGGCAGATCCGCGAGGGCAAGGTCTCGGCGCTGTTCATGGAGAACATCTCCGATCCCCGCGCCATCCAGCGCATCGCCGCCGAAACGGGAGCGAAGATCGGCGGCAAGCTCTATTCCGACGCGCTGTCGGAAGCGGGCGGTCCGGCCGCGACCTATGTCGACATGATGCGCCACAACGCACGCCAGATCGCCGGCGCCATGGCGCAGGGCTGATCGCCCATTCCGCAGCGCCCGCCGCTCGCCTATATGAGCGCTGACCCCTTCAGGCCGATGGAACGACCATGACCGACGCGTCCCCCACAACCGCCGCCCTCCAGAAGATCCCGGTGACCGTGCTGACCGGCTATCTCGGCGCCGGCAAGACGACGCTGCTCAACCGCATCCTCACCGAGAACCACGGCAAGCGCTTCGCCGTCATCGTCAACGAGTTCGGCGAGATCGGCATCGACAACGACCTCGTCGTCGGCGCCGACGAGGAAGTCTTCGAGATGAACAACGGCTGCATCTGCTGCACCGTGCGCGGCGATCTCATCCGCATCATCGAGGGGCTGATGCGGCGCAAGGGCAAGTTCGACGCGATCATCGTCGAGACCACCGGCCTCGCCGATCCCGCGCCGGTGGCGCAGACCTTCTTCGTCGACGAGGAGGTGGGCGCCCGCACCGCGCTCGACGCGGTGGTGACGGTGGCGGACGCCAAGTGGCTCATCGACCGGCTGAAGGACGCACCGGAGGCGAAGAACCAGATCGCCTTCGCCGACGTCATCCTCCTCAACAAGACGGACCTCGTGACGCCCGCCCAGCTGCGCGAGGTGGAGGCCCGCATCCGCGCCATCAACCCCTATGCCGTCCTGCACAAGACGCAGAAGTGCGCCGTGCCGCTGGACGCCGTCCTGTCGCGCGGGGCCTTCGACCTCGAGCGCATCCTGGAGATCGAACCGGCCTTCCTGCAGACCGGGGACGGGCATGACCACCATCACGACCACGACCACGACCACGGTCATGACCATCATCACCACGGCCATGATCACGGCCACGATCACCACCATCACGACCACGACCATACCGGCCCGGACTGCGACCATCCGAGCCATGGCCTGAAGCACTATCACGACGAGCACATGCAGTCGGTCTCGCTGCGCACCGACAAGCAGCTCGACCCCGACACGTTCTTCCCCTGGATCCAGGACCTCACCCAGGTCGAGGGTGCGAAGATCCTGCGCTGCAAGGGCATCGTCGCCTTCAAGGACGATCCGCAGCGTTTCGTCTTCCAGGGCGTCCACATGATCCTCGACGGCGATCACCAGCGCGACTGGAAGGCCGACGAGAAGCGCGAGAGCCGCCTCGTCTTCATCGGTCGCGACCTGCCGATCGAGAAGATCCGCAAGGGCTTCGAGAAGATCTCCGCCTGAGAGCCAGCCGCGGGAGAGCCGGGATCGCCCCGGCCTCCCTCGCGCCACCGGCCGCCTGCGGTGGTATCGCGCCTCCATATGGTCACAGTTGAAACCGGAACAGCGTCCGCGTCTCCACGTTGTTTCCTCGACGGCACCCAAGCCCTCGCAAGAGTGGCCTTGGTCCGGATAACCCACCGTGGTCTCGGGCCTTTTTGGCCCGCGGGCCCACCCAATGGAGACGCATCCATGAAGAAACTGATCATGGCGACCGCCATCGCCCTCGCCGCCAGCACCGCTGCCTATGCCCAGACCGGCGGCAGCGCCCCGGGTGGCCTGCCGGACTCGAACGCGCCGCGCAACACCGGCAACATCAATGCTCCGAACATGGAGCAGCAGCGCATGATCCGCTCGTACTGGCAGTCCCAGCGTCCGGCCGCCGTCACCCTGCCGAGCGGCGTGACCGTCACCCGCGGCGCCGTCCTGCCCCCGACCGTCGAGCTGCGCTCGTTCCCGGCCGACGTCGGCATGACCGAGTACCGCTACGTGGTGGTCGGCGAGAACATGTACCTCGTGAACCCGGCTGACCGCCGCGTCGTCCACGTCATGCAGTAACGGCGACAGCCGCTACGGTATCGAGCGCCCGGCCATCGTGCCGGGCGCTTTCGTTTGCGCTCAGTCGACCTTCCAGGGGAACGTCCAGGTTTCGGTCAGGGCCCGGTTGCCGGCGCGCAGGAAGGCCCTGAGGTCGGCCGTCTGGCCGGGGTCGCCGACCACGTCGATGCCGGCGCGGAAGCCGCGGGTCTGCGGGTTCGGAATGAGGAAGGTGCGGGTGATCCGCGCGTTGCTGGCGGAGGGCACGACCTGGACGGCGTCCGGCTGGCTCAGGTGATATTCGAGGTCACCACCGGCGAAGTCGACGATGAAGCGCGCCGCGTTGGGCGGCGCCTGTTCGCCCGAGCCCAGCGCGATCGGCCGCGTGCGGAAGGTGTTGAGCGCGAAGCCGCCGGGATGCAGCCGTGCCTCGTTCATGGTCGAGACCAGCCGGTAGGAGAAGACGAGCGTCTGGCCGGCTTCGACGGGCCGGTTCGGCACCCAGTAGGCGACGATGTTGTCGTTGGTCTCGTCGGTGGTTGGGATCTCGACCAGCTCGACGCGGCCCTCGCTGAAGCCCTCGCGCGGCTCGACCCAGTAGCTCGGCCTGAGTTCGTAGTTCAGGTCGAGGTCCTGGTAGTGCTCGAAGATGCGGTCGCGCTGCATCAGGCCGAAGCCGCGGACCTGGCGGTCGACGAATTGCGAGACCTCGACCTGGCGCGGGTTGCGCAGCGGGCGCCAGATCCATTCTCCGGTGTCCGAGTGGATCAAAAGGCCGTCCGAATCGTGCAGCTCGGGGCGGAAGTCGTCGAAGGAGCGCCGGTCGTTCTCCGCATAGAAGAACATGGAGGTGAGCGGCGCGACGCCGAGCTTGGGGATCGGCCGCCGCGGAAACAGCGTGCAGCGGATGTCGAGCACGGTCTCCTGCGCCGGGAAGACGGTGAAGCGGAAGGCGCCGGTGAGGCTCTCGCCGTCGAGCAGCGCGTAGATGTGGCAGGCCTGCGCCTCGGCCGGCGGCGTGTCGACCCAGAACTCGCGGAAGATCGGGAACTCCTCCTGGCCGGGCCCCGCCGTGTTGACGGCGATGCCGCGGGCCGAGAGACCGTATTTCTGGCCGCGCCCGAGGAAGCGGAAATAGCTAGCGCCGAGGAACGAGATGAGCTCGTCGTGGACGCGCGGGTCGTTGAGCGGGTGATGGATGCGGAAGCCCGCGAAGCCGAGGTCGATGGGCAGCGGCCGCTCGAAGCGGTTGCGGCCGTAGTCGAAGAGGGCGGCGGCATAGGGCACGGGCGTCGAGATGCCGTCGCGGATGATGTTCACCACCACAGGCGTGCGGTAGATGAAGCCGAGGTGAAACATCTGCATGCGGAAGGCGCCGCCGCCCTGCTGCAGCAGCGACCGTTCGGGGCGGAAGCGCAGGTCGCGATACTGGTCGAAGTTCATGCCCGTCAGCGACTGGGGCAGGTCCGGACGCGGGGCCTCGTAGGGGAGGGCGGCGAGGTCGCGGGCGCGGCGCTCCACCTCCTCGAAGCCGAAACGGGCCTGCGGCTGGGGCGAGGCAGCCGGCGGCTGGGCGGCGGGCGGCTGCTGCGCCTGGGCCAGCGACGGCCAGGCGACCCCGGCTGCGGCGATGAGCTTGAGTGCGTCACGGCGGGCGAAAGTCGGCAGTCGCATGAGGCCTCGGGTACCTGGATACTCATTGTCGCAGAGCGGCACCGGCGACATGCGGCCTTCACGCGCGCGGCGTCAAGTGGTGCGCACTGCGGCCTGGAGTCCGTGCATCGCTGTCCTCCGCGCGGCCGGCTTGCGGGCGCTGCCCGGCCTTGCCAGTGTGCGCGCCGTCGACGGGAGGCGGGCGAATGGCGCCGAGAGATATTCTGGACATGAGCGGCCGGGTCGCCCTCGTCACCGGTGCCGGTACGGGGCTCGGGGCGCGGTTCTGCGTGGCGCTCGCCGAACACGGCGCTTCGGTCGTCGCCGTCGCCCGCCGGGCCGACAAGGTGGAGGGCGTCGCCGAGGCCATCCGCAACGCCGGCGGACAGGCGATCGCCGTCTCCGGCGACGTCACCGACACCGCATCCATCGCGGGCGCCTTCGATGCCGCCGAGAAGGCTTTCGGCACCGTCGACGCCGTCGTCGCCAATGCCGGCATCGCGGTGCCGGGCCGCGCCGCGGAGATTTCCGACGAGGACTGGCGCAAGACGATGGCGACCAATCTCGACGGCGTCTTCTTCACGGCCCGCGAGGCGGCCCAGCGCCTGCTCAAGGCCGGCAAGCACGGCGCCATCGTCAACATCGCCTCGATCCTCGGCTACGGGGTCGGCAAGGGCAACGCCTCCTACGCCGTCTCCAAGGCGGCGGTGATCCAGATGACCCAGGCGCTGGCCCTCGAATGGGCCTTCAAGGGCATCCGCGTGAACGCCATCGCGCCCGGCTACGTCGTCACCGACATCAACCGCGACTACCTGACCTCCGGCAAGGGCGCCGAGATGACCAAGGAGATCCCGGTCGGCCGGTTCGGCCGCGAGCAGGATCTCGACGGGGCACTCCTGCTTCTGCTGTCCGATGCCGGCGCCTTCATGACCGGCACCACCGTCACGGTCGACGGCGGCCAGCGCATCGGCCTGCGCGGGTCCTGACACATTCCGGGGGAGAAACGTCCATGATCATCGACGAGCGCACCTACACGACGCATCCGGGCAAGGTGAAAGCCTTTCTCGAGGTCTACGAGCGCCTGGCGAAGCCGATCCAGTGGCCGATCCTCGGCGACCCCGTCGGCTTCTTCGTGACCGAGATCGGCACGCTCAACCAGGTCGTGCACCTGTGGAAATACGACAGCATGGCCGATCGCGAGCAGCGACGGGCCAAGCTGGCGGTCGCGCCCAACTGGGGCGACTATCTCGACGCGGCGACCCCGCTGCTCCTGCGGATGGAGAACCGGATCCTGGTCCCCACCGCCTTCTCTCCGATGAAGTGAACCAAGACCCATGACCAAGTCGATGAACGGGGCCGAGAGCCTCGTGCGCACCCTCGTTGCCGGTGACGTGACGGTGGCCTTCACCAATCCCGGCACGTCGGAGATGCATTTCGTCGCCGCCCTCGACCGGGTCGACGGCATGCGCTGCGTGCTCTGCCTGCACGAGACGGTGACGACGGGCGCCGCCGACGGCTACTGGCGCATGACCGGCAAGCCCGCCTCGACGCTGCTGCACCTCGGCCCCGGGCTCGGCAACGCGCTGGCGAACCTCCACAACCTGAAGCGCGCGCGTTCGGGCGTGGTCAACATCGTCGGCGAGCACGCCACCTATCACCGCGAGTTCGACGCCCCGCTGACGTCCGACATCGAGGGCATCGCCGGCACGATGTCGCATTGGGTGAAGACCTCCATGTCGGCCAAGGACGTGGCGGCCGACGGCGCCGAGGCGATCAACGTCGCCATGCGGGCGCCGGGCCAGATCGCCACCCTCATCCTGCCCGCCGACACCGCCTGGACCGAGGGCACGGGCCCGGCCAAGACCGCGCCCGTCGCCGCTCCCGCCAAGGTGTCGGAGGACGCCGTCGAGGCCGCCGCCCGCGCCATCGAGGCCGGCGGCAAGCCGCTCATCGTCATGGGCACCTGGGCGGTGCGCGAGAAGCCGATGGTCCATGCGGCGAAGATCGTCGCCAAGACCGGCGCGCAGATCCGCGCCGAGGGCTCGAACGGACGCATCGAGCGCGGCGTCGGCCGCATGGCGCTGGAGCGCGTGCCCTATCCGGTGGACGTGGCGCTGGCCGCCACCAAGGGCGTCACGCACCTGATCCTCGTCGGCGCCAAGGCGCCCGTCGCCTTCTTCGCCTATCCCAACAAGCCGTCGATCCTCTATCCGCCCGAGGCGGAGGTGGTGACCCTGGCGACGCCCGGCGAAGATGCCGAGGACGCGCTTGCCCGCCTCGCCGAGCGCCTCGGCGCCGACAAGGCGACGCCGGTCCTCAACACGCCGAAGCGGCCCGACCTGCCGACCGGCGCGCTCAACCAGGATTCGATCGCGGCGATCATCGGCCACCTGCTGCCGGAGAACGCCATCGTCACCGACGAATCGGTGACCACCGGCCGCAACTTCTTCAAGGACACCCACGGCGCCGCGCCGCACGACTGGCTGTCGCTGACCGGCGGCGCCATCGGCGAGGGCCTGCCGCTCGCCGTCGGCGCGGCAGTGGCCTGCCCGGACCGCAAGGTCGTCGCCCTGCAGGCGGACGGCTCGGGCATGTACTCGCTGCAGGCGCTGTGGACCATGGCGCGCGAGCGCCTCGACGTCACGGTCTGCATCTGGGCCAACCGGACCTACGCGATCCTCAAGGGCGAGCTCGCCAATGTCGGCGCGGAGAATCCGGGCCGCAAGGCGCACGACATGCTCTCGCTGGGCGATCCCAACCTCGACTGGGTGAAGCTCGCCGCCGGCATGGGCGTGGAAGGCACCCGCGTCGACACGGCCGAGGGCTTCGCCGACGCCTTCGCGGCAGCCAACCGCCGCAAGGGGCCGTTCCTCATCGAGGTGCTGCTCTGAACGCCTCGCAAGTCGGGGCCGTCTCGGTCATGATGACGGCGTGACCGGGACCGTCGCCGCTCCGTCCTTCGCCGCCCGCTTTCTCCGCCTGACGGGGGATGCGGGTTGGCGTGTCGCGCTCCACGCGCTGCCCTACGCGCTCGCTTGCGGCGTGATCACCGAGGGCGCCGTGCAGCTGCGCCTCGCGGTGCTGTGGAAACTGCCGATGGTGGCGCTCGTGCTGGCGAGCCTCTATCTCGCGGTGCTGCTCGGCAGCCACGTCTCGACGCTCCGACTCGCCGGCCGCAGCGGCCGGACCCTCGCCCCGCTCCGGCACCTCCTCGCCATGACCGCGCGGATCAGCGCCGAGAGCGCCGTCATGGCCCTGGTCGGCCTGCTCGTGGCGCTCGCCCTGGTCGGCGCCCTCGACATCGGCATTGCGACGGTGGAGCCGGAGAGCGGCGCCCGCTGGCCGGCGACGCTGCTGCGCGCCATCGCCACTCTGGCGGCGCTCACCGCGCTGATGGTCATGCTGGCGGCGGGAACGGCACTGGCGGGCTCGGCCCTCGGCGGCGCCGTGGGCTTTTCCACAGCCGGCCGCGAGCTGTTCCGCCGGTCCGAGCGGACCACGGCCGTCATCTGCACGGCCATCTTCCTGGGGACGGCGGTCGCCATCGGCGCGACGCGGCTCCTCGGGATGGCCGATCTCGGCCCGCCGATCCTCGCCGCGGCGCTGGCCAAGGCCGCCGGATTCCTCGCGCTGACGGTTCCGCTCTCGGTCGGCGCGGCGGTCATGGCCGCCGACTCCTGAGACGCGGACGCGAAAAGGGCCACGCACCCGTCAGGCGGTGGCCCTCGTCGGCTTGGCCGGAAAAGTGATTCAGCTGTCCTGGCCGTCCTTGCGACGCAGGCGGACCACCACGTCAACACGCGCCACCTCGTAGCCCTCGGGGGCCTGGGGCAGCTTGTCCACAGCCACGTGCGGGCCGGGAATGTCGAAGACCGTCGTCTCGCCTTCCACGATGAAGTGGTGGTGATCGGACAGGTTGGTGTCGAAATAGGCCTTCGAGCCGTCCACCGCGATCTCGCGCAGCAGGCCGGCCTCGGTGAACTGGTGGAGCGTGTTGTAGACGGTGGCCAGCGACACCGGCACGCGCGCCTTGGTGGCCTCGTCGTAGAGCATCTCGGCGGTGACGTGCCGGTCGCCCTTGGCGAAGAGGATCCAGCCGAGCGCCATGCGCTGGCGGGTCGGGCGCAGGCCCACCTCGCGCAGCATGGTGCGCACGTCATGGATCGGGCAGCCCGTCTTCTGCAGCAGGCTGACGCGGTCATGCGCCGACAGCTTGCCGTCCGCGGGCGGCGCGGCGTCGTGATAGGTCACGTCGATGAGGGTCCGGACAGTCATGGGCCCTATTCTAGGAACATTGCGACCTGTTCGCAAGACGCCCGCACGGGTCCGCCTGCGACGGGGGTGTCCGCGGACGGGACCCTCCGCCGGCCGGACGGCAGGCGAGGCTTTTGCCCCTCCGGAACCCCTGTGATAGACAGCAGCCCGATCGACGCCGGGAGACCGGCCGACCCAAGGCGGATCCTGCACGCAATGACCGAACGCAAGTCGAGTTTCACCTATGAAGAGCTTCTGGCCTGCGGCCGGGGCGAACTGTTCGGTCCCGGAAACGCCCAGCTGCCCCTGCCGCCCATGCTGATGTTCGACCGCATCACCTCGATCGGCGAGACCGGCGGCGCCAACAACAAGGGGCACGTGGTCGCCGAATTCGACATCAGGCCCGACCTCTGGTTCTTCCCCTGCCACTTCAAGGGCGATCCGGTCATGCCGGGCTGCCTCGGCCTCGACGCGCTGTGGCAGCTCACCGGCTTCCACCTCGGCTGGCTCGGCCTGCCGGGACGCGGCCGTGCGCTCGGCGTCGGCGAGGTGAAGTTCTCCGAACAGGTGCTGCCGACCACGAAGAAGGTGGTCTACGGCGTCGACTTCAAGCGCATCTTCAAGTCGAAGCTCGTGCTCGGCATCGCCGACGGGTGGTTGGAGGCGGACGGCAAGCGCATATATGAGGTCAAGGACATGCGGGTCGGCCTCTTCGGCACGGCCGCCTGATCGCCCGCACCGAGATTCCAGGGCCGCCCGTCGGCCCGCAACGCAAAGAGGCCCCCATGCGCCGCGTCGTCGTCACCGGAATGGGCATCGTGTCGTCCATCGGCAACAACACCAACGAGGTCCTGGCCTCGCTCCGCGAAGCCAAGAGCGGCATCGCGCTCGACCCCGCCTTCGTCGAACACGGTTTCCGCTCCCAGGTGTCCGGCGCGCCGACCCTCGACCCCGCCTCGATCCTCGACCGGCGTGCCATGCGCTTCCACGGCGGCGGCTCGGGCTGGAACCACGTCGCCATGGACCAGGCGATCCTCGACGCGGGTCTCGAGCAGTCCGACATCTCCAACGAGCGCACGGGCATCATCATGGGCTCCGGCGGCCCGTCCACCCGCGCCCTGATCGACGCCTACGAGAAGGCCAAGGAGAGCGGCAATTCCAAGCGCGTCGGTCCCTTCGCCGTGCCGAAGGCCATGTCGTCGACGGCGTCGGCGACGCTCGCCACCTGGTTCAAGATCAAGGGCGTGAACTATTCGATCTCCTCGGCCTGCGCGACGTCGAATCACTGCATCGGCAACGCCTACGAGATGATCCAGTGGGGCAAGCAGGACGTCGTCTTCGCCGGCGGCTGCGAGGAGCTCGACTGGACGCTCTCCGTGCTGTTCGACGCCATGGGCGCCATGTCCTCGAAGTACAACGACCGCCCCTCGACCGCCTCCCGCGCCTATGACGCCAACCGCGACGGCTTCGTCATCGCCGGCGGCGCCGGCGTCGTGGTGCTCGAGGAGTACGAGCATGCCAAGGCGCGCGGCGCCAAGATCTATGCCGAGATCGCCGGCTACGGCGCCACCTCGGACGGCTACGACATGGTCGCCCCGTCGGGCGAGGGTGCGGTACGCTGCATGAAGATGGCGCTGGCCGGCGTCGGCCCGAAGGTCGACTACATCAACCCGCACGGGACCTCGACTCCCGTCGGCGACCTCAAGGAGATCGAGGCGATCCGCGAGGTCTTCGGCGGCGCCGACAAGAGCCCGCCGATCTCGGCCACCAAGTCGCTGACCGGCCACTCGCTGGGCGCGACCGGCGTGCAGGAGGCGATCTACTCGCTGCTGATGATGAACAACGGCTTCATCTGCGAGAGCGCCCATATCGAGGAGATCGATCCGGACGTCGCGGACATGAACATCGTGCGGCAGCGCATCGACGATGCGAAGCTGGGCGTGGTCCTGTCCAATTCCTTCGGTTTCGGCGGCACCAACGCGACGATCGTGCTCAAGCACGTGGACGCATGAGCGCGCCGTCACCGGGCGGTCGCAGAAGAATGGCAAGCCTCGTGGACCCGTCACCTCGCAAGGGACGCCCATGTGGACAGACCGTTTCGCGCATCCCCATCTGCGGGTCGTCGCTCACGGCCCGGACGCCGACATTGAAGCGAGGAGGTCACGCGTGACCGCATTGATGAAGGGCCGCCGCGGCCTGATCATGGGAGTGGCGAACGACCATTCGATCGCCTGGGGCATCGCGCGCACGCTCGCGGCCCACGGCGCCGAACTCGCCTTCACCTACCAGGGCGAGGCGCTGGGCAAGCGCGTCAGGCCGCTGGCGGAGAGCCTGGGGACGCCGCTGGTGATTCCCTGCGACGTCGAGGACATCGCCAGCGTCGACGCCACCTTCGCGCGCCTGGCGGAGACCTGGGGCGGGCTCGACTTCGTCGTCCACGCCATCGGCTTCTCCGACAAGAACGAGCTGAAGGGCCGCTATGCCGACACCACGCGCGAGAACTTCTCGCGCACCATGGTGATCTCCTGCTTCTCCTTCACCGAGATCGCCAAGCGGGCGGCGGCGCTGATGCAGCCCGGCGGCACCATGCTGACGCTGACCTATGGCGGCTCGACGCGGGTGATGCCCAACTACAACGTCATGGGCGTGGCGAAGGCCGGGCTCGAGGCCTCGGTGCGCTATCTCGCCGCCGACTACGGTCCGCTCGGCATCCGCGTCAACGCGCTCTCGCCAGGCCCGGTCCGGACGCTGGCGGGCGCCGGCATTTCCGACGCGCGGCTGATGTTCAACTTCCAGAAGCGCCATGCGCCGCTGCGCAAGACCGTGTCGCTGGACGACATCGGCGGCTCGGCGCTCTACCTGCTGTCCGATCTCTCCGGCGGCGTGACCGGCGAGATCCACCACGTCGATTCGGGCTACAACATCATCTCCATGCCGCGCCCCGAGGCGCTGAAGACGCTGGACGCCGCCGAGCAGGCGGTGGAGGACGCTGCCGGCCGCCGCTCCGGTGAAGCCGCCGAATAGTCCCGTCAAACCCCTGTTCGACCCGTCCGGGCCCGCTGCGCAAAAAAAAACGCGGCGGGCCCGAACCTTTTTCCGGCAGGCCGCGACCCATGGATATCGGGGCGCAACGAGCCCCACATCGAACCCAAGGGGACCTGCCATGAACCGCTTCAAGACCTTCGCCATCGCCGCCCTCGCCGTCGCCACCCTGTCGGTGGGCGTCGCCTCCCAGGCCGAAGCCGGCCCGTTCCACCGCCGCCACATCGGCTTCGGCGTCGGGGCGCTTGCCACCGGCCTCATCGTCGGCGGCGCCATCGCCGCGAGCCGCTCCAACGCCTATGCTTCCGACTGCTACCTGACCCGCCGCTGGGTCGACGGCCCCTACGGCCCGGAGCGCCGCACCGTCCGCGTCTGCGAGTGATCGGTCCCCGTCATCCTCGCAACGCCAGAAGAGCCCCGGTCGAAAGACCGGGGCTTTTCGCACGTTCAGGGCTTCAGTGCGGCGCGGCCCGGAGGTGTCCTCGTGGCCGACGTCGCGGGTGACCTTGCGTCGGGCCAGGCGCGGGGGCCGAAGCGGCTTCCATCCCCACCATGTTCAGCCCGGGCCCGCTGCGCAAAAAAAAAAT
>LNFM01004787.1_pt1 | contig 24431 bp, 25 predicted proteins | sample 596031 | NCBI WGS metagenome assembly LNFM01 (sample SAMN04254537, study PRJNA301005) | activated carbon metagenome | isolation source: dual media filters at the Ann Arbor, Michigan drinking water treatment plant | place: USA: Ann Arbor | reverse complement strand
ACCCGGCGTCGACACGCCGGGTCACGCCCCAAGTTGCCCTAGCGGCGCTTGGCGGGGATGACGAAGGCCCGGCGCGTAGACGACGTCGTGCCCACCGTGAACTTCGCGGTGACCCGCACCTTCTTCAGGTTGTAGCTGCGCTTCAGCTTCATCTTGCAGGTCAGCGTCTTGTTCGCCTTGACCGGCTTGATGCAGCGTCCCACGACCCTGCGGCCGAAGGTGGCGGTCACCCGCGCCTTACCGGCACGGGTCCCGGCAGTCAGCTTCGCGACCACGACGCGCTTTCCGACGCGGCCGATCTTGAACTTCTTGATGATCGGAGCCGAGGCGGGGGCGGGGCCCTGTGCCGTGACGGGATCGACCCGGATCGCGACCTCCGCGAGGGCCGACGGGTCGTCCTTGCTCGTCGCCCGGACGACCACCATCCCTGCGGTCGCCGGGGCGGTGAAGAGGCCCGTCGGCGTGATGGTGCCCGAGGTCGTGCTCCAGGTCACCCCGGACGGACCGTTGGTGAGCACGGCGCTCAGCTGCATCGAGAGTCCGGCGATGATGCTGGCCTGCGCGCCGGAGATCGCCACCGACGTGACGGGGGCGCCCACTTGGATCGCGACGGCAGCCTGCGGCCGCGACTTCTGGGCGTTGGGCTGGTTGACGTCGAACGCCTCGTAGGTGAACTGGTCCCCGCCACGCTGGCCGGGGTTCGCCGTGTAGGTGACGGCGCCGTTGGTGAGCACGGACCCGACACCGAGTGCGGTCGCACCCTGCTTCAGAACGCCACGACCCGGCAGCGAGGTGATGCGGTAACGGACGGCACCGGGGTTGCAGTAGGGCGTGTCGAGCTCGGGGTCGGAGAAGTCACCGTCGAAGCACGCGCTGGCGAATCGGTCGGCGCTGAGGGTGATCGGGCCGGTCACGCCGGGGTCGATCCGGCCGGCATTCGCTGCCCGAGCCGTGTAGCCCGGCACGGTCGCGTTGATGAAGGCGTAGCCGTTGTTGCTCTCGTCGCTCTCCGAGATGACGTCGCCCGGGTCGGCCCGGCTCGCCAGGCGGTAGTTGCCGGGGGCGACGTTGGAGACGTCGACCCACTGGTAGCTCAGGCCCGCGTAGTAGATGTCGCGGTACCCGGGGGTGATGCCCATGACGAGTGGTCCGGGCTGTGGTGAGGGCGCCTGGAGGCAGAAGTTGTTCCCGCCCTCGGCGATCGGCGCCGAGGTGTACCTGGCGGGGCGGTTGCCGCCGAAGCGCTGGGAGTCCTCGAGGCAGAAGCCCGCCTCGGTCTTCTGGGCGAGGGCGACCTGCTGCGTCTGGGACGCGTTCCACAGCGTGTATTCGGCGGCGTTCTTGAGGTGGTAGTGGCTGTGACCGTCGGCGGCCTCGAAGACCACGGTGGGCGTCCGGCCGGGAGGTGACGGGACCGGCACGCCACCCACCCGCTGCTGCACCGTCGTCATGACGCCGGCCTGGTTCGGGTTGAGCGCACGGATCTCGAGCTCCGCGGGCGCGGTCGTGCTGTTGCTGACGAAGCCGTCGAACCGGATCAGCATCCGCCCGTCACGGTAGATCTGGGTCGCGGGATCGGCCGGCGCCTCGGAGATCATGTCCGGGAGGTTCGGTGCGCTGGTGACGGTGGTCGCCATGACCGTGAGGCCGGCCGCGGCGGCGGCGGCGACGCCGAGCGCGGCGAGCACCGAACGGCGGGGTCGGCGCGACGCCCGAGGGGTCGCGGTGCGGTTCGGGTTCTCGGGAGTGTCCGTCTGCATCAGGCGATGTCCTCGGGTGTTCGGCTTGCCGACCATGGGCACGGGCGCTGCGTCGTGATGACCCTACGAGCCGGGTGTCCGCGCGGGACCCCCCGTCGGTGCAGTCCGGGGTCGGGTCCACCACCGGGCCGGGCACACGCTAGGACGCCACGACCTCCCGGAAAACACGACTTTCGGGGGGTCCGGACCCCCCGTGTTCCCACCGGACATCACATGAACCATTTGTGAATTTCACGCGTACCGCCGATCCGGCCCCTCCGGGGTCCCTCACCCCGGCTCGTACCCCAGCCCGGCGAGGTCGTCGAGGCTCGCCCGGAGGTCCCGGTCGGATGTGGCGGCGGCGCGCCGTGCGTCGTCGAACGCCGCACGGTCGCCCCGCGTGGCGGCGGTGGCCATCCGCGAGAACGCGGCCTCCCCGCGCGCCGCGGCCGATGCCATCGCCGCGGTGACCCCTGCCCGTGAGGGTCCGGCGTCGATCGCGCCGATCCTCGCGGCCGCCGTTCCGTACGCCGCCGAGAGCCGTCGCGCCGCCGCGGCCTGACGGCCCGGCAGGCGGGCGTTCCGCAGTGCCGTCGCCGCCGCGTCCCGGGCGCGCGCGAGGCGGGTGAGGACCGCCGTGACCTCTCCCGCGTAGGCGGGGTCGGGATCCAGCGGGTGGACGCGCTCGCCGTCGAGGTCCAGGGACGCCGCCAGCCCGCGACAGGCGGCGCCCACGTCGACGGCCCCCGAGGCGGGCGCGACGCACGCCAGGGTCAGCACTCCGTCGTCGGTCGGGACCGCGTAGACGGTCAGCGCCCCGTCGATGCCCGCGGCGCGGAGTCCCGCGTACCGCAGGGCCGGTGTACCCGCGAGGTCGACGCGCTCCCCGTCGCCGGCCGCCACGGTGAGCGCCGCCCGCAGGTCGGCGGGCAGCAGGCCGTCCGCGAGGTCGTCGGCGCGCCCGAGCGTGACGCTGCCCCCCGCGGGGGCCTCGGCGGGGGAGAAGGTCACCGCGTCCGACAACCCGAGCGCCGGTGGGTCCGCCGGTGACGGGGCCCATCCCGCCGGGAGCGTCGCGGTGACCCCGGCGGCATCCACCGGGGAGCCCCCCGCGGCAGGCGGCGCGGGGGTCCCGTCGTCGCCCCCGACCGCGAGTCCGCCGACGATCCCGATGACCGCGGCGGCCGCCGCCGCGGCCGCCCAACCGGCCCGCCGTCGCCGTCGCGACCGGACGGGGTCGCCGTCGTCGGGGGGGCGCCAGGGGGTCCGCTCGCCGGTGACGCCCTCGATGGTGGCACCCGGCGCGGTGGCCGGGACCGCCCGGTGCCCGCCGGCCGCCGGGGCCGCGTCGGGCACCGTCGGCCGGTCCGCCGTTGCGGCCGTGCGGGTCGCGCGTCCCGTCGTCCCCCCGATCGTCGCGAGCAGGGCCGCGGCCAGCTCGTCGGCGTCCGCGAAACGGTCGTCCGGTTCCTTGCTGAGGCCCCGGACGATCACGTCCGCCGCGTCGGCCGGCAGGTCCGGGCGGAGGGTGCGCGGGTCCGGGACGGGGGTGTTGAGGTGCTGCATCGCGATCCGCAGGACCCCGCCGGTCGTGTCGAACGGCAGGCGCCCGGTGGCACCCTCGAACAGCACGACGCAGAGGCTGTAGAGATCGGATCGGGGGGTCGCGGGACGCGCGTCCGCCTGCTCGGGCGAGAAGTACTCGGGGGTGCCGATCACGACGCCGACGTGTGTGGTCGCGACGCCCCCGGCGAGGCGGGCGATCCCGAAGTCCGCGACATGGGTGCGGCCGTCGGCCCCGATCAGGATGTTCGCCGGCTTGATGTCGCGGTGCACCACGCCCGCCGCGTGCGCGGCGCCCAGCGCGCGGCAGACGTCCACGCCGATCTGTGCGCAACGGCTCCAGGGCAGGGGGCCGTCCGCGTGCATCTCGGCGTCGAGCGACCGTCCCCGCACCAGCTCGAGGATAAGGTAGAGGCCGCCCTCGGGCGGGCGGATCAGGTCGTGGACGCCGATGATGTTCGGGTGGCGCAGGCGTGCGAGGGCGCGGGCCTCGCGCTGGAACCGCCCGATGAAGTCGGGGTCGGCGGAGAGCTCCGGGAGCATCGACTTGACGGCGACCTCGCGTTCCAGTTCCCGGTCGAACGCCCGGTAGACGCTCCCCATGGCACCGTCGCCGAGCAGCTCCCGCAGCTCGTAGCGCCCGGCGAGCTCGGTGCCGGGCTCCATCCGGCCGGCCGGCCGGCTCACCGGAAGTCCTCGAAGCCCTCGTCGGGCGACGGGGCCGGGGTCGGCGCGGGCGCGGGCGCGACGGGGGCCTGCGGAGCCGGGGCGGGCGTCTGCGGAGTGGGCGCCGGCGCCGTCGGTTGCGACGGGGTCGTGGGGGTCGCCGGGCGCGGGGCCGCGGGCCGCCGGCGCAGCGCCGGCAGGGTCCCGACCGCCGCGAGGGGCGGGAGCGCCGCCTCCGCCGCGGCGACGGTCGGGATGGCGGCGGCCGGTCCACCGCCCGCCGCCGGCTCCGTCCCACCGGATCCCGCCATCCCGAACGCGATGCCGAATGCGGCGACGCCGCAGGCGGCGACCGCGATGAGGCCGGCCGCGCGGTGACCTACTCGCACGACCTCAGCCGGCTCCCGACCAGTTCGCACGTCCGTGACCGCGGGCCGTTCCGGGTGATCTTCAGACGGTGGTGCCGCCCGACCGAGCCGCGCCGCGTCAGGCGGATCTCGACGGTCGTGCCGACCCGGATGGCGGGGCCGCCGAGGAGCGACGCCAGGGTCATGCGCGCCGTGCGCAGCCGGAGGACGCGCCGGTCGCAACGGGCCTTCGGCCGGCACGAGACCGCCAGGCGGACGGCGCCGGAGCGGTCCATCCGCAGGGCCCCGTTCTGGTCCGTGACCCGCACGCTGAGGAACGCGGAGGGCTTGAACCGGCATCCGCGGACCGTGCGGCCGACGACCCGGCAGCGCATGAACGGCTCGAGTCGCGAGACGACGTTCGGCGTCACCCGCGGCGGCGTCGGCACCCCCGCGGTGGGCGGAGCGGTCACGACGACGGGCGGGGGCAGCACGACGGGCGGGGTCACGGGCACCGGGGTCGTGTCCGGCGGGATCACGACCGGCGGCGGGGCGGGCGGCGGGGCGACGCCCGAGTTGCGGACGGTCACCGGGATCGTGGTGGACGTCCTGTTGCCGGCCTCGTCGTAGGCGTCGGCGCGCAGCAGGTGCGACCCCTCCGACAGCTTCCGGGTGTCGATCTCGCACCCCCAGGGGGCGAACCGCTGGATCTCGGTGGGGACGCCGTCGACGAAGATCTCGATCCTGTTGACGCGCACGTTGTCGCTCGCGGACATCCGACAGACCCGCGAACCGTTCTGGCCGCCCTCGCTGTAGACGCCGGAGATCGTCGCCCCGGTCGAGGGGGTCTCCCAGCGGATCGACGGTGGCTGGTCGTCGGGCGGCGGGGGTGGCGGGGTGAACCCGGCGAAGAAGAACTCGGCGACCTCGTCGGCCCCGGTCAGGGGCTCGTAGGTGACGCGGGTCGGGGAGACGCAGGTGAAGTCGCGGCCCGCGAACTGGCTGCGGGCGGTGACCACGGTCAGGGTCGTGGAGTCCGCGCTGAAGGAGCCGGCGGCGTTGTCGACCACGTCGGCGCCACCCCGGGGGGTGGCCGTCTGCAGGATGTAGTCGCCGTCGGGGGCCCGGACGACGTCGATCCGGACGCCGAGGTCACCGGTGTGCGTCCAGTCGCAGTACCCCTGCGGCGCGGCCCGGCCGACGTTGTAGACGACCTTGAACGCCGTCGATCGGCCGCTCTGGGTGCGCGGCACCGGCTGGTGGAACCGGACGGAGGTGATCAGCGAGCCCGTGCTGGGGTCGGTGGCGACCCGGAACTCCGCGACGTCGGGCCGGGCGAACCCGTCGGCGCTCGTCACGTCCCCCGCGGCGTCGGACAGCCCCCCGGACCTCTCCGCTCCGAGCGCCGGGCCGGCGAGGGCCAGCAGCGCGATCAGCACGGGGACGAGCGGGCGCGCGATGCGCATGCGTGTTCCTCTCCAGCGTGGTGCTCCGGCGTGTCGGCCGGACCGTCAGGGGCCGCGAGACTAACTCCCCGCGGGCGACACGAAACCTGGTCGGTAGGGTAGTTCTGGCGTTTGCGGAGGACCTCGCGGACCGCGACTCCAGAGCGCGCAGAGGTCACGCGCGGGTACCCGCGCGTGACCTCTCCGGGGTCCTACCGGCCGCGCACCAGGGTGCGGGCGACGGCCTTCTGGCCGCCCGCCGCGGAGAGTTTCACCACGACGCGCACCGGCGCCTTCGCGAAGCGGGCGGGCAGGCGCACGAGGCAGACGGCGCGCTTCCCGGTCCGCGCCGAGATCCGGCACCGCGAGACGGCCTTGCCGCCGCGGATCGCCGTGACGAGGAGGCGTCCGTTGGCGCGCGGGGTGGTCCGCACGACCACGTTGCGGCCGCCGCGGCGCACCTGGGGCTTCGTGAGGAGGCCGGGGGTCGCCCCACCGGCGCCCGGGCCGGGGGTGCCGGTCACCGAGGGGCCGGGGGTCGGGATCGGGACGGGGATCGGCGTGATGCCGATCGTGACGTCGGCGAAGACGGTCGGCGCCGCGACGCTCGTCGCGCGGATCGTGACGGCGCCACCCGGCGGGGGGGTCCCCGGGGCGACGTAGAGGCCGTTCGCGTCGATCGTGCCGGCGGTCGCGGTCCACGTGACGGGACCGGCCGGGGAGACGATCGCCTGCAGCTGCGCGGAGGTGCCGGCGACGAGGCTCGCGGGGGCGCCCGAGATCGCAACGGTCGGGACCGCGGCCGACGGGCCGACCTGGATCGAGGCCGTCGCCGCGGCCGGGTTCCGCGGGAAGCCCGCCCCCGGCCCCGTGGTGCTGGCGGCGACGTACTGGAAGCCGTCGGGCCCGGTGTAGCCGGCGGCGGGGGTGTACTGCACCTGGTTGCCGGCGATGGTCTGGCCGACGGCGACGTTCAGGGTGCCGTGCGCGGGCGCGGACGTGACGCGGAACACGCGGGTCCCCGCGGAGCCGTAGGACGTCGCGTCCAGGGTGACCGTGCGGGCGCCGGAGCCGCCGGGGACGGCGACGGGGCCGACCGGCTGCGCGACGTGGCCGGGCAGCGTGTAGTTCGTGAACGCGAAGCCGTTGTTGCCCTCGTTCGACTCGGCGACGACGTTCAACGGGTCGCTCTCCGCCGCGATGCGGTACGGGCCGGGGGCGGTGTCGCTCACGTCGACCCACTGCAGCGCGAGGTCGCGCGAGTAGTCGTCCCGCCAGCCGGCCGAGACGCCCATGCTCAGGTAGTTCGCGGTCGGGTTGCCGACCTGGCAGAAGCTCGTGGGCTCGTAGAACTGCTCGTCCTGCACCGGCGCGCCCGACGCGTCGCTCAGGTCGTAGAGGCAGAACCCGACCTTCTGCGCCGGCGCCACCTGGGCGGTGCTGTCGGCGCGGCGCAGCGAGTAGCGCATCGCGTTCATGAGGTGGAAGTGGTTGTGCCCGTCCGCCGTCTCGTACTTCACCGGCACCGCCTGCACGTCGGTGAAGCCCCCCGAGCCGTTCGCGCGGCGCTGCCGCATCTGGTTCGCGCCCGGGTTGCCCGTCACGTCGAGCGGCCCGTAGCCCACGTTCGTGACGTAGCCGTCGAACCGCAGCAGCAGGCGGTCACCCACGTCGTCGAGCAGCGGGCGGGTCGGCGGGTCCGACCGGAGGTCCGGCAGTGAGTTCGCCGGTGCGGCGAAGCCCATGATCGGGATGGCGGCGGCCGCGGAGGCGGCGAGCGCGAGGAGGGGGAGGATGGCGGTTCGCTTCGGCATCACAGGAATCTACGAAAAGCGACGGGTCCCGCCCACTGGACAGATGGGGGGTCCGGGCCGGGCCGCGCGCCGGCCGGTGGGTATCATCGGCCGATGGACGACGTCGGCATCAGGGTGAGTGTGCGCCTCTTCGCGTCGTTGCGGGAGGCCGCCGGCGCGGGCCGCGTCGAGCTCAGCCTCCCGGCCGCGACGCCCGTCGGCGCCGTCTGGAGCCACCTGCCCGAGGATGTCCGTCGCCACGGCCCGCCCGAGGGCCTGCGGTACGCCCTCAACCACGAGTGGACCCTCCCCGGCGCGCCCCTGCGCGACGGTGACGAGGTCGCCCTCGTGCTGCCGGTGTCCGGCGGATGATCGCGCTCACCGACACGCCGATCGACCACGCGGCCCTCGTCGCCGCGGTCACCGACCCCGAGCACGGCGGCATCGCCACCTTCATCGGGACGACCCGGCGCGAGAGCGACGAGCGGCCCGTCACCGCCCTCCGGTACGAGGCGTACGACGAGCTCGCCGTCGCCGAGCTGCGGGCCATCGCCGCCGAGGCCGCGCGGGCGTGGGGCGCGCGCGTCGCGGTCGTCCACCGGCGCGGCGAGGTCGCCGTCGGGGAGCCGAGCGTCGCCGTCGCCGCGTCCGCGCGGCACCGTCCCGCCGCCTTCGCCGCCTGCCGGTACGTCATCGACGAGCTGAAGGCGCGGGCCCCGATCTGGAAGCAGACGGTCCACGCGGACGGCGGCACGACCTGGATCGACGGATGCGCCACGGACCACGCCCACGTACAGGGGAGCACCCCGCATGCCTGAGAGCCCCGAACGTCCCGGGATCGGGGTCGAGGACCCTCTCGTCGCCCCGCCGCTCCCCGGCGTCGACGACGACGTCGACCAGGACGAGGAGCTCTGGATCGACGATTCGGGCCAGGACTACAGCGGCTGGTACTGCGTCCGCACCGACCCCTGGCCCTGCCCCGCCGCCGGCTGCACCTTCGTCGCGCAGTTCCTCACGGCCGCCCACCTCGTCATCGTCTGGCCGGAGATGGACGACCCGAGCCTGCTGCGCCACGCCGCCGCCGCCCGCGACGTCGGCCGCAACCCGCGCCCCGACGTCTACGAGCCCGCGTTCGGGCCCGCCTGCTCCTACTACCAGTGGGAGGCCGCCGGCCACCCCGTGCACGCCGTGCGCGGCGCGGGCGACGGGGACGTCTACTCGAAGAAGTAGGCCCTCGTGTGACGGGCCGTCCCCGCCGATCCAGAGGGTGTGAGGGAAGACGCCCCGCCCACCGTCGACGACGCGTTCTGCCGTGTCGTGCGCGTCCGCGTCGGCAGCCGCCAGATCGAGGCGATCGCCGCCGCGTCCGGCCGCCCCGGCCGGCGCGAGCGGCGCGACGCCCTGACCCAGGCCGTCATGGCGAGCGCCTGGTCGAGCGCCCGGCCCGGCGAGTCGGCGTCCGAGTGGCTGCGGGTCGTGCACCCCATCGACCCGCCGATGGCCGACCTCGCCCCCGACCGCGACCTGCTGCTGCTCGTCGCGGGGCTGCGGCGGGCCGTGGCGGAGGCGGCGGAGGGCACCGACGAGGGGGCGAAGTCGCGGCTGGCGCTCGCGCGCGAGACGTTCGGCGAGCCGGCCCGCGACCAGATCGTCACCCTCCTCGCCCGCGCCGCCGTCCACGACGACTGACGGCGCGGACCGCGCTCAGCGGCGGCGGGGGAAGACGTCGAGGGCGAGGGACGCGACGCGGTCGAGGATGAGGACCCCGTCCAGGTGGTCGATCTCGTGGAGCATCACCCGCGCCTCGAACCCCTCCGCGGTGATCGCCCGGCGTGACCCGTCGAGGTCGGTCGCCTCCACCACCACCCGTGTCGCCCGGCGTACGTTCGCGGTGATGTCGGGCAGCGACAGGCACCCCTCGCGGCCGATCTCGTCGCCCTCGTGCGCGACGACCTCCGGGTCGATGAGCCACATCGGCCCCTGCGCGTCCGGGACCCTCTTGTGGCCCGTGCAGTCGACGTAGGCGACCCGCCACAGTGCGCCGATCTGGGGGGCGGCGATGCCGACGGTGCGCGGGAACGACGCCGCCGTGTCACGGAGGTCGTCGGCCAGTCGCCGGACCGCGGCGCCCGGCCGCCCGACGGGGGCGGCGGGGAGCTTCAGTCGGCGGTCGGGGTAGCGCAGGACCTCCCGGATCACCGCCCGGTCGCCACCATCAGAGGACCTCCTCGTCCTCGGGCTCGAGGCTCATCTCGACCCCGTGGGCGGAGGCCACCTCGCGCAGTGCGCGCTCGAGCGCCGTCGCGGGGCGGTCGGATGCGCGCTCGATCTCGATCCCGAGGACGTAGACCGGCGGATCCCCCACCAGCCGGGACGACAGGTCGACGATGTTGGCGTCGTTCTCCGCGAGGGCGACGGCCATGCCGTGGACGATCCCGGGGTGGTCCGCGCCGTACACCGAGAGCACCCACCGCGACAGCGGCGGACCCTCGTGCCGCGGCGCCGCGGCGCCCACCGACATGCCGAGCCCGAGCTCGTCGGCGATGGGGCGCAACGCCGCCTCGACGTCCTCGGTCCGCACACCGTCCGGGACGGCGACCGCGAGCACCGTCGCGAACGACCCGCGCAGCAGCGCCGCCCGCGTCTCCTCGAGGTTCCCGCCGATCTCGAGAAGCGCCCCGGTGACCGCGGCGACGATCCCGGGACGATCGGCCCCCACGGCGGTGACGATCACCTGGTTCACGCCCCCCAGGTTAGCCCGTCCCGGCCGCGTCGGGATGCGCGTCACCGCCGTGTCGCTATAGGCTCGACTCCCGAGTGACGATCCGGACCGCATGCCCCTCCTCCCGCTGATCCCGAACGCCCGCGCGGCCGCCCGATCCGCGACGGCGGGGGTGACCGCCGCGGCCCCCGCGACGGTGCTGGTGTTGTGGTGCGGGCACCGGCCGGGCCCCTGGGCCGTGCGCAGCCTGCGCGCCGCCGGCCACCGGGTGATCGCGGCCCACCCCCGCGACGATCCGGGCGGGCGCTCCACCACCGTCCTGTCGCCCCGCTGGTACCCGCCGGCCGTCGCCGACCCGCCCGCCTTCCTCGCGTGGGTGCGGGAGACCTGCCTCCTCGAGGGCGTCGACGTGATCCTGCCGCTCGACGAGGACGTCGTGCGCCTGCTCGCCGAGAACCCCCTCGGCCTGACGCGCACGGTGGTGGCCGGCCCCGACGCCCGCCAGTTCCGCATGCTCTGCGACAAGCTCGAGCTCGCGGACACCGCCGCCCTCGCGGGCGCCGACCACCCCGCGAGCGTCGAGGTCGGCATCGAGGGCCCCGCCGGCCCCTGGCCGGACCTGCCGTCGATCGTCAAGCCGCGCACCTCCCTCTCGGACGCCGCCGCCGCCCCCGTCGTCGCGGTGCGCACCGTCGAGGAGCGCGACGCCGCCATCGCCCACCTGCGCGTCTCCGGCCTCGACGCCGTCGTGCAGGAGCAGATCATCGGCCGGCCGTGGGTGCTCCACTGCGTGCGCGACGCCGCGGGCACCGTCGGCATGGTCGCCGCCCGGGTCGAGACCACCTGGCCGCGGATCGTCGGCACCAGCTCCGTCTCGACCGTCGTCCCGATCCCGCCGGACCTCGAACGCCGCGCCGCGCGCCTGCTCGACGTCGCCGGCTACGTCGGGCCGTGCTGCATGAACCTGCTGGAACGCGACGGCCGCTACTGGTTCCACGACATCAACCTGCGCCTCGCCGCGTCCGTCGGCGCGTCCGTCTCGGCCGGGTTCGACCTGCCGCGTCTCGGCGTGGAGGCCGCCCTCGGCAGGATGGCCCTGCCCGTCGGCGCCCGCATGCGGTCCATCACCTACGTCCCCCTCGAGGGGGAGCGGTCCGCGCTGCGCGACGCCCTCGCCGGGCGGATCGGCGACGCCCCCCGGGCCCTTGCCGGGCGCATCGCCCGCGCCGCCGTCGCCCGCGACCACCAGCTCGACCCGCCGCTCCGCGACCCCCAGTGGGCGTTCGACCGTGTGGCGGCGCTCCTGCGGCGGGCCCTCCGGGCCCTCCGCCTCTAGCCGGCCCTCAGGCCGGGCCGGCCAGCCACTCCTGCAGGGTGAGGTGGCGCGGCGAGTGCCGCCCGCCCGCGAGCTCGCCGCGGATCTCGCCGACCCCGCCGAACCGCTCCGCCTCGACGTCGTGGGTGTGGATGGTCTCGAAGTTGGCCTGGTGGGCGTGGAGGAAGCCGTCGTCCGGCAGGTCGGGGAAGCGCTCCAGCACGCCGCGCACCATCTCGCGCACCGAGTCCTCGACGAACCGCGGCCGGCGGTGGGCGCGGTCCACGACGTACAGCTCGTCGGGACGCTTCATCAGCTCGTAGATCTCCGACGACATCCCGTCCTCGACGATCTCGAGCAGGACGTCCGCGTCGATGTCGGGGCCACCCGGGGCACCCAGGTAGAGCGTGCCCTGCGCGCGCTGGTTGTGGGTCGCGATCGGGACGAGGCGGGTGATGCGCCCGATCTCCTCGTCCGTGAAGCCGTCGGCCCGTAGGTCGTCCTCGGCCTGCCCGCGGATGAGGCCCTGCGCGCACGGGCACGCGTTCATGCCCTGCGCCGTCACGCCGACGAGACGGCGGCTGGTGCCGGCGTCCGCCGCGGCGACCCCGATCAGCCCGTACATCTCCTGGGTGGCGATGTCCGTCACCGGCGTCCGCTTCTCGACGGGGTAGCTCGCGCGGATCGTGATCTCGCTGCGCAGCGCCCCCTGGCGCTCCACGATCGTCAGGGCGATCCGCTCCGCGAGCGCCTCGACGCGCAGCGCCTCGCCGAGGACGACCTCGTCGATCGCCTCGTTGACCGTCTCCTCGAAGCGCGACATGTGGACGCCCTTCTGGTCCGGGCGCAGGTCGCAGAAGCACGAGATCTCGGCGTGGAAGAGCTGCTCCGCCCCGGAGTGGCGGATCCGGATGGCCTTCGCCGAGCGGGTCACACCCGCACGGGAGAGGCTGATGGCGGCCGCGGGCCGCGTCGCCTGCAGGTCTTCCACGGCGGTGCGCCGGGTCGTGCTCATGCCGTCACTCGCTCTCGTCGGTCGCCGGGCGGGAGTCCGCGCGGCGGGGGTGCGCCGCGCGGACGTCGCGGCCCCGGTCGCACGATTTCGTCCCGAGTGTGCAGGATTGTGACGGACCCGTGGAGGGTGGGCCCGCCTGGCGTCCGGGTATGATCGGGGAGCCTCCCGTCCGTCCCCGCTCGAGGAAGGACCGCCGGATGTCGCACGCCTCCGCCCGCAGCGCCGTCGAGATCGCCGTGCCGGACGTCGAGGAGATGCGCGCGCTCGCGTCGGACGGCCGGGAGAAGGGTTTCCTCACCTACGACGAGATCGTCGCGGCGCTCCAGGACGCGGACGTCACGAAGGACCAGATCGAGGACTTCTACTCGCACCTCGTCGAGATCGGCGTCGAGGTGCTGGACGCCGACGGCGAGGTGATCGCGAAGGCGTCCGCGACCCAGACCGAGCGGGCGCCCGAGCTCGACCTCACCGTCGAGCCGAGCCTCGACAGCCTCCGCCTCTACCTCCGCGAGATCGGCCGGGTCCCGCTGCTCACCGCCAAGCAGGAGGTCGCCCTCGCGAAGCGCATCGAGCGCGGCGACATGACCGCGAAGACGGCGATGGTCGAGGCCAACCTCCGCCTCGTCGTCAGCATCGCGAAGGGCTACCTCGGTCGCGGCCTCTCCTTCCTCGACCTCATCCAGGAGGGGAGCCTCGGCCTGATCCGCGCCGTCGAGAAGTTCGACTACCGCCGCGGGTTCAAGTTCTCGACGTACGCCACCTGGTGGATCCGCCAGGCCGTGACGCGCGCGATCGCCGACAAGGCCCGCACCATCCGCATCCCCGTCCACATGGTCGAGAAGCTCAACAAGGTCGTCCACCTCGAGCGGCAGATGGTGCAGCGGCTCGGCCGCGAGCCGCGCCCGGAGGAGATCGCCGAGGAGCTGCGGATGAGCGTCGAGGAGGTCCGCGACATCCTCCGCATGGCGCAGCAGCCGGTCAGCCTGGAGAAGCCGATCGGCGAGGAGGAGGAGTCCGAGCTCGGCGACTTCGTCGAGGACGAGCAGGCCGCCTCGCCGTTCGACGAGGCCTCCGTCAACCTGCGCCGCACCGACATCCTCCGCGCCCTCGACGCGCTGCCCGACCGCGAGCGCAAGGTCATCGAGCTCCGCTTCGGCCTGCTCGGCGAGCAGCCCCGCACCCTCGAGGAGGTCGGGCGGGCGTTCGGCGTGACCCGCGAGCGGATCCGTCAGATCGAGAACAACACGCTCAAGAAGCTCGAGGCGCTGCCGGAGGCACAGGCGCTCCGCGACTCGGCCTGAGCGCGTCCGCGGGCTCCGGCGCCGGGCCGGGGAACCCGCCGGCACCGGCCGCGGGCAGCCGGCGGGCGGTCGTGAGGAAGCGGTACCCGACCCCGTGGAGGGTCTGGATGTAGGTGTAGGCGCCCCCGACCTCGTCGACCTTCCTGCGCAGGCGCCGCACCAGCACGTCCACGGAGCGGTCGCCGTGGGCGCGCTCCGCGCCCCACACCCGGCGGAAGATCTCGTCGCGCGACACCGCCCGCTCCCGCTCCTCGACGAGGGTCATGAGCAGCTTGAACTCGAGGGGCGTCAGGTCGGCCGGCTGCCCGGCGACGATGACCGACATCCGGGACGGGTCGACGGTGAGCTCCCCCTCCTGCACCGGCAGGCGCTCGGAACGGGCGTTCTCGACGGCCGTCCGCCGCAACGCCGCCGTGATCCGCGCGAGCAGCTCGCGCATCGAGAACGGCTTGCCCATGACGTCGTCGGCTCCGAGGGCGAGCACCTCGACGCGGTCGTGCTCGTTCGTCCGCGCCGTCACGACGATGATCGGCAGGCGGGGCGCCCACTCGCGCGCCTGGCGGATCACGTGCCACCCGTCGGCGCCGGGCAGCATCAGGTCGAGCACCACCACGTCCGGGGTGGCGGTGCGCAGCGCGCGCAGGCCCGCGAGCCCGTCACCGACGACGGTCGGCTCCATGCCCGCCGTCCGCAGGTGGAAGGCCATCGCCTCGGCGGTGCTCTCGTCGTCCTCGACGATCAGGATCCTCATCGCACGTGCCTCCGGGCAGAGAGCCGGTCGCGCCCCGTCGAAGGTTCGCGCCCCGCGCGTGACGATCCTGTGAAACCCCGGTGAAGCCGCGCGACGCACCGTCACGCGGCGCCACGTCAGCCGGCGTCGCCCCCGTCGCCCGTGGGACCGGCCTCGTGCTCCGCCAGGATCGGCTCCGCCACCTCCAGCGCCGTCCACGCCGCGGGGAAACCGGCCAGGCCGGAGACGGCGATCAGCACCTCCCGCACCTCGTCGGGGGTCACCCCGGCGCCGAGGGCGCCGCGGACGTGCCAGCCGAGCTGGGGCTCGGCCCGCAGCGTCGCCGTGATGGCCATCGCCACGATCGAGCGGTCGCGCCGCGACAGACCCGGGCGCCCCCAGAGATCGGCGAACCCGAACGCCGACGTCAGCTCCTCGAGCGCGGGGGAGACACCCCGCCACCGCTCGATCACTCCCTCGCCGAGGTGCAGCTCGGCGAGCTCCCGGCCCCGGTCGAGGCGCTCGTCGTCGCTGGGCGTGGTCATGGTCCCCCCTCGGTGCGTCCCGCCCGGGCGCGTGAGCGGACGCTCCGGACCCGGTGCTAAGATCGTTGCGTGAGCAAGCAAAAGGGTAGTTGACGATGCAAGCACACGTCAAGGCGGATGGCGCCGCGGCCGGCCGCGGGGTGGGCGGCGACGCGCTGACCGACCTGGAGCTGCGGGCCTGGCGGGGGATGCTGCGCGCCCACGCGGGGATCACCCGCCGGCTCGACGCCGACCTGCACGAACGCCACGGCATGTCGCTCACGTCCTACGAGGCGCTGATGCTGCTCGGCGGCGCCCCCCGGGGCCGCATGCGGGTCTCCGAGCTCTCCGGCGCGACGCTGCTGAGCGTGAGCGGCATGAGCCGCATGATCGACCGGCTCGGGCGTGACGGCCTGGTGGTGCGCGAGGCGTGCGCCGACGACCGTCGCGGGGCCGAGGTCGTGCTGACCGCCGCCGGACGGGAGCGGCTGCGGGCCGCGCGGGCGACGCACCTCGCCGGCGTGCGCGCCGAGTTCCTGTCGCGGTTCTCCGACGAGGAGCTCGCGGTCCTCGGCGGCGCCTGGGACCGGATCGCGCCGCCCGTGGACGGCGACTGAGCCGTCGCGCGGGGCGAGGGGGTCCCGACACCCCCTCGCCGCGCGAGGGCCGGCGTTCCGGCCCGCGGACCCCGGAGGACCGGAGCGGGGGCGGCGATGCGGTCGCCCGGGGTCGGGAACCAGTCTCCCCGCCACCGCGCGGGCCGGGGTTACGGGGCGGTGACCGTCCGGTGACGCGCGGTGACGCCCGGCGTCACTGCCCGGCGAGGGTGTCGACGGGCGCCGCGCCGCGGGGGGTGGCGCGCCGGTCCTCCTCCTCCGCCTGCCGGCGCAGCTGGCCGAACCCGACGCCCTCGGCGACCAGGAACATGAAGCCGACGGCGACGCCCACCACCGCCTCGGTGGCCTGGAGCACGACCGAGAACGCGATCGCCTCGGCGGCGCTGACGCCGTAGGAGGCCGTGAGGGGGACGACGGCGGCGGCCTGGAAGACGAGCAGGTTCCCCGGCAGCACCGGGAACGCCTGGGCGAGGGTGACGGTGACGAGCAGCAGCCCCGCGCCGCCCCACCCGACCCGCTCGAGCCCGAAGGCCATCAGCGTGAAGTAGATCCCGGTCCACTGGGCCAGCCACGTCGCCAAACTCGCGCCGACGACGACGCTCATCTGGCGGGGGTCGCGCAGGCCGAGGTGGCTCTCGCGCACCGCGCCCCACAGCCGCGTGACGGCCCGCGTCGCACGGGCCCACAGCGGGCCGGTGTTCAGCCACGGGGGCAACTGGCGACCGGGCCCCGAGAGCAGGGCGACGACGACGACCACCAGGCATCCGAGCCCGAGTGAGATCGACGCGACCCACGCGTACGACGGCAGCGGCAGGAACAGGCCGATCGCGACGACGAGGCCGACCCAGGTGATCGTCGACACCAGGTTCTCGGCGACGACCGTGCCGAGCAGCGTCGTGGTGGGGGGCCGCTCGCCGCGCCGCTCCAGGCGGCGTCGCAGCAGCAGCACCTTCACGATCTCGCCCACGCGGGCGGCGAGGACCGTGTTGAAGAGGAAGCCCACGAACAGCGGGCTGAGCAGATCCCGGTAACGCGTGCGGCCGCGCATTCCGGGCAGCGCGTCGACGACGCCCTTCCACGCGAGGCCCTTGAACCCGACCGACGCGAAGTTGGCGAGGATCGCGACCGTCAGCAACCCCCACGACGTGATGTGGAACGCGTCGTGGACCTCGTCGAGGTCGAGCTTCCAGACCGCGAGGGCGCCGACCACCACGATCGCGAGGACCCGCAGGACGGGGACGGCGAACCGCCGGGCCGTCGACCTCGTGTGCCCGGTCACCTCGGTGGTCACGTCCCTCACCCCCCTCGTCCCCGTCGACGACGGTACCCCTCCGGGGGGGACATGAGCTCGTCCATCGTGACGAGGGCGAGGCCCCGTTCCCGCGCCGACCGGCAGATGTCGGGGAGCGCCTCCGCCGTCTGGTGCCGGCTCCGCCCGGGCGCCCACCCGTCGGCGTCGTGCAGCAGGAGGACCGTCCCCGGCGCGAGCGCCCGCGCCGACCGGCGGGCGATCGCGGCGGCCCCGGGCTCGGCCGAGTCGAACACCCCGTGGGTCCAGGCCGCCGTGCGGTAGCCGCACCGCCGCGCGGCCCACACGGTGGCGGGACCCCGGAACCCGTGGGGCGCGCGGAAGACGCGGCTCATCGCCTCACCTCCGACGGCGGCCCGGATGGCGTCCTCGGTGCGGGCGAGCTGGTCGCGCACGTGACGGGCGCCCCGGAACACCAGGATGCCGTGGTCGTAGCCGTGGCTCGAGATCTGGTGCCCCTCGTCGGCCATCCGCCGCACGAGGGCGGGGTGGCGCTCGACCTGGCGGCCGAGCACGAAGAAGGTGGCGCGCGCCCCCTCCCGCGCGAGGGCGTCGAGCACGGCCGGGGTCGATGGCCCCGGCCCGTCGTCGAAGGTCAGGGCGACACGCGGCACGCCGCGGGGACCCCGCGCCAGGACCCGCCCGAAGACGGGGCTCCGCGGCGCGAACGCCGAGGCGGTCGCGATCGCCGCGGCGACGGCGAACACCACGGCCGCCGCCGGCCGCCGGCGGGCGATCAACGTGGTGGAGACGGCGGCGCCCACGCCCGTCCACACGGCGCGATGCACGGCCTGACCCTTTCGCATCGGCGCGGTCATGGCATCGGGAGGCGCGGCGGGCGCCCGGCCCACGCGCGCGGCGATGCTATCAACCGGTCCCCACCCCGACGGCCCCGCGCCGTTGGCACACGGACGGTGAGAGTGCCAAGGGGGTGGGCGCCCGTCGTCTATAATCCGCGGCCGTCCGTGGTTCCACGTCGTACGAGGTGTCTGCGTGCCGTTCTACGAATACCGCTGCGTCGATGGTCACACGTTCGAGGTGACCCAGCGCATGAGCGACGAGCCCCTCACGAAGTGCGAGGTCTGCGGGAAGAAGGCGTCGCGGATGCTCTTCGCGCCCGCGATCCACTTCAAGGGCACGGGGTTCCACAACACCGACTACGGCAGCAAGCGCCGGGGCACCGGTGGCGACGAGGGCGGCGGCTCCTCCGGCGGGGACGGCGGGTCCACGACCACCGGCGGATCGGGCGACACGTCGTCCACCTCGGGCGGCTCGACGTCGTCGGACAGCTCGTCGTCCTCGTCCTCGGGCGGCGGTGGCAAGACGGTGGGGCTGGACAAGGTCTGACCCGCTGACCGAGGGTCGCCTCGCATGAGGGGACCCCTCACCCGGAGCGTCGGCCACCCGGCGCAGCTCGTGGTCGCCGGCTTCGCCGCGACGATCCTCGTCGGCACGCTCGTGCTGCTGATGCCGTTCGCGACCGCCGGGCCGGGCAACGCCCCCGTGTGGACGGCGCTCTTCTCGTCGGTGGCGGCGGTGACCCTCGGCGGCATGGCGATCGTCGACACGGCGACGTACTGGAGCCCGGGCGGCCAGGTCGTGATCCTCGTCCTCGTCCAGCTCGGCGGCCTCGGCATCGTGACGAGCGCGTCGCTGCTGTTCCTGGTGGTCGCGCGGCGGGTGGGCCTGCGCGGGCGCCTCGCCGCCCAGACCGAGCTGCACACCGTGGACCTCGGAAGCACCCGGAAGCTCCTGGTCGCGATCATCGGCTTCTCGCTCGCGTTCCAGGCGGTCACCGTCGTCGCCCTCACGGCGCGCCTGTGGCTCGGGACCGACCGCGACTTCGGGGAGGCGGCGTGGAACGGCCTCTTCCACGGCGTCGCGGCGTTCAACAACGCCGGGCTGTCGATCTTCGCGGACGGCCTGACGTCGTTCGCGAGCGACCCCTGGGTGCTCGGGACGATCGCGATCGCGGTCATCGCCGGCGGGCTCGGGTTCCCGGTGTGGCTGGAGCTGCTGCGCCCGTCCCGCCCGGTGGGCCTGAGCCTGCACACGAAGCTCACCCTCGTGACGACCGCGGCGCTGCTGGCCTTCGGGACGATCACCGTCACGGCGTTCGAGTGGCGCAACCCCGGCACCCTCGGCGCGCTCTCCGGCCTGGACCGGTTGACCGCCGGGATCTTCTCCGGGGTCATGCCCCGCACGGCCGGCTTCAACGTCATCGACTACGGCCAGGCCGAGCCGGACACGATCCTGGTGACCGAGATGCTGATGTTCGCGGGCGGCGGCAGCGGCTCCGTGGCCGGTGGCATCAAGGTCACGACCTTCGCCCTCCTGTTCCTGATCGTGTGGGCCGAGGTGCGCGGTGACCCCGAGGTCACGGCCTTCCGCCGCCGCATCCCCACGACGGTCCAGCGCCAGGCCCTGACGATCGCGGTGCTCGCCGTGAACGCCGTCGTCATCGGCACGCTGCTGGTGATGGCGACGAACGACATCGAGTTCTCCGACGCGCTGTTCGAGTGCATCGCCGCCTTCACGACGGCGGGCCTCAGCACCGGGGTGACGCCCGGGTTGAACGGCTTCGGCCAGGGCGTTCTGATAGTCCTCATGTTCCTGGGGCGCGTCGGGCCGTTGACGCTCGGCGTCGCCCTGGTGCTGCGCGAGCGGGAGCGCCTCTACACCCACCCCGAGGAAAGGCCGCTCGTTGGGTAGGAACGACCAGACGCTGGTGATCGGGCTCGGACGCTTCGGGCGGGCGATCGCGGAGACGCTCGGCCACCTCGGCCACGAGGTCCTCGGCGTCGACGCCTCGGCGCGCACGGTGCAGGCCTGCTCGGCGAGCATGACCCACGTCGTCCAGGCGGACGCCACCGACGCCGACGCCCTCCGCCAGCTCGGCGCGGGCGACTTCCCGAGCGCCGTCGTGGCGATCGGATCCGACATCCAGGCGAGCATCCTCGTCACCTACGCCCTCGTCGACCTGCAGATCCCGCGCATCTGGGCGAAGGCGATCACGGCGGAGCACGGGGAGATCCTGCAGCGCGTCGGCGCCCACCGGGTGATCTTCCCGGAGCGCGACATGGGCGTCCGGATGGCGCACTCGATGGTGGGCCGGACGATCGACTACATCGAGATCGACGAGAACTTCGTCCTCATCGAGACGACGGCGCCCCGCGAGGCGGTCGGTCAGACGCTGGAGGCGGCGGCGCTCCGCAAGAAGTACGACGTCACCGTCGTCTGCGTGAAGAACCCGGGCGGCACGTTCACGTACGCGACGCCGGAGACGGTGCTGCAGCGGGGTGACCTGCTCGTGGTCGCCGGCTCGCCGGAGCGCGCGGAGACGTTCGCGGCCCTCGACTGACGGTCAGCCGGTCGCGATGAAGTTCGCGATCTCCCGGAGGTTGCGGTCGGGGTCGGTCTGCACCACGTAGGAGACGCCGTCGATGAGCTGGGGCTCGCCGGAGAGCAGGATGCGGTCGCCGGGGCGCTGCTCCAGCCGGGCCTGCAGCCAGCCCATCTTCGCCATGTCGATGGTGCCGATGTCGGTCTGCAGGGCGCGGACGACGTCGGCGCCCCGCCACGGCGCGCGGACCAGGCCCGAGGGGGCGAGCACCTTGCTCTTGAGGCCGGCGACGACCGCCTGCTGGCGGAGGGCGCGCCCGAAGTCGCCGCCGCAGTCCCCCTGGCGGGCACGGGCGTACTCGAGGGCGCGGGCCCCGTCGAGCGAGATGCTGCCCTCGGGGAAGCTCACGGTCCGGCCCGCCTCGTAGGGGCAGTCGACGAGGGCCGTCGGGTTGTTGACGGTGACGCCGCCGACGGCGTCGACCATCTTCGGGAAGCCGTTGAACTTGATCACGATCAGGTGGTGCACGGGGAGCCCCGTGAGCCGCTTCACCGCGTTGATCGCGCCCGCCTGGCCGTTGAAGAAGAAGGAGGCGTTGATCTTCTGGGTGCCCTGGCCGGGGATCTCGACGCGGTAGTCGCGGGGGATCGACAGGTACTTGATCCGGCCGGAGTCGGGGTCGGTGCGCATCAGCAGGATGGTGTCGGCCCGGCTGCGGGTCTGGCCCCGCCGCGCGTCGACGCCGAGGATCAGGGTGTTGGTGGGGGTGCCGAGCATCCCCCCCGTCGGGGGGTCGAGGGCGGCGCGCGCGGACGCGGTGATCTTCCCGTTCGACTCGGAGACGGCGCTGTCGAGCGCGAGGTACCCGAGGACGCCCCAGACGGTGAACAGGACGAGGATCGCGAGGAGCCCGCGGGCGACCCAGCCGCCGGGGCCGAGGCCGCGCAGCGAGTACCAGCGGCGGCCCTCCCGCTGCAGGGCGCGGCGCTGCTCCCGTTCGAGCCGACCGGGCCGGCGCCCGGGCGCCGGGCCGGGCTCGCCGGGGCGGGGGGGAGCGGCGACGCCACCACCACCACGACCACCGCCGCCGCCGTTGCCTGCGGAGCGGGACCCGCCGCCCGACTCGCGAGCGACGAGCTCGCGGAGCTGGGCGAGGCCCTCCTCGCCCTCGGGCGCGGCGGCCCCACGGGCGCGGAACCGCTTGTACGGCTTTGTCGTCCGGCTCATCGGCGGGTGATGGTAGCGTCAGTCACGGTGACGACCGTCGAACTCGGGAAGGGGCCGCCGTGGAGGGAGCGGGAGGCCTGACGGTCGTGGGGACCCCGATCGGCAACCTCGCCGACCTCTCCCCGCGGGCCGCCGAGTGCCTCCGCGGCGCCGATCTGGTCGCCTGCGAGGATACGCGCCGCACCGCCGTTCTCCTGCGTCACGCGGGGTCGGAGGCGCGGATGGTGGCCGTCCACCGGCACAACGAGGCCGCCCGCACCGCCGATCTGGTGGGGCGAATGGGCGCCGGCGCCGGGGTGGTCCTGGTCAGCGACGCGGGCATGCCGCTGGTGAGCGACCCGGGGGCCCGCCTCGTCCGGGCGGCGATCGCCGCCGGGGTCCCCGTCGACGTCGTCCCGGGGCCGAGCGCCGTCACCGCCGCGCTCGCCGTCTCGGGTCTCGGCGAGGGCGACGGCTTCGTGTTCGCGGGGTTCGTGCCCCGAAAGGGGGCGGAGCGCCGCGCCGCCCTCGACGCCCTCGTCGCGTCCGCCGTGCCGGTCGTCGCATACGAGAGCCCGCAGCGGCTCCCCGCCCTCCTCGCCGACCTCGCCGCCCGGATGCCGGAGCGGCCCGTCGCCGTCTGCCGGGAGCTGACGAAGATGCACGAGGAGGTGCTCCGCGGGACCGCCGCCGAGCTCGCCGCCCGTGTCACCGAACCCCCCCGCGGTGAGATCGCGGTCGTCGTCGGCCCCGCCCCCGCCACCGACGCCGACACCGCGGCCGCCGCCGCGGACGCTCCGCTCCGCGAGGCGCTCGCCGTCCTCCTCGACGCCGGCCTCGGGGCGGGCCGCGCCGCCGAGGTCGCCGCCCTCCTCGGGGCCGCGCCCCGCAACCGGGCCTACCGGGTGGCCCTCGAGGTCGCCGAGGAGAGGCGCCGCAGCACGTAGCCGATCCGCGGGGGAGGGGCGTCGCCCGCGGCGGCCTGGGACGCCGTCCGCCGGATCGCCTCCCACTCGCCGAGCACCACCGCCCGGGCGACCGCCTCCTCGGGGGGCGCCACCGGGATCGTCCGGTCTCCCAATCGGGCGGGGACACACGCGCCCAATTGGACGTCGTCGTCGGGGGCGAGTCGCCACACCGGTCCCTCCACCGCCAGGCCCGTCGTCACGTCCACCTCGACCCCGCCGACCTCCGTCAGGGCCCGCAGCGACGAACGCCCCCGGCCCGTCGCCCGCCTGAGAACGACCCCGAGGGCCACCCCGGCCGCCCCCGCGTCGGCCACCGCCACCTCGACGTCGATGTCCCGCGGCCGCACCCGGTGCCCGAGCAGCGCCCGTCCCGCGCTGCCCGCCAGCACCCAGCGCACCCCGGCGTCGTCGAGGCGCCCGGCGACGACCAGCAGGGCGGCGTGGCAGCGCGGTGGCAACGGCTGTGGCACTACACTCCGGGGTCGTGGCCGACGGACGCTTCTACCTCACGACGCCGATCTACTACGTCAACGCCGACCCGCACATCGGGCATGCGTACACGACGATCATGGCCGACATCCTCGCCCGCCATCACCGGCAGCTCGGCGAGGAGGTCTTCTTCCTGACCGGCACCGACGAGCACGGCGGGAAGATCGCGACGTCGGCGGAGCGGGAGGGCCGCACCCCCCGCGAGCACGCCGACATCCTCTCGGCCCGCTTCCGCGACCTCGGCGGCCTGCTCGACGCGACGTACGACTTCTTCATCCGCACCACCGACCCGGAGCACGAGGTCGAGGTCGCCCGGATCTTCCAGGGCCTCCACGACTCCGGCGACGTCTACAAGGGCAGCTACGGCGGCTGGTACTGCTCCGCCAGCGAGGCCTTCTACGCCGAGGGCGACCTGCTCGAGGGACGCCTCTGCCCCGTGCACAAGACGCCGGTCGAATGGGTGGAGGAGGAGAACTGGTTCTTCCGGCTCTCCGCGTACCGCGACCGCCTGCTGGAGCACTACGACGCCCATCCCGGCTGGGTGCAGCCGCCGGCGCGCTACAACGAGGCGCGGCGGATGATCGAGCAGGGGCTCGACGACCTCTCCGTGTCGCGGGCGCAGGTGGAGTGGGGCGTCCCCGTCCCGTGGGACCCCGAGCAGACGATCTACGTCTGGATCGACGCCCTCCTCAACTACCGCACCGCGCTCGGGTACGCGCGCCCCCGCGAGGACCTCGTCGAGCGGTTCTGGCCTCCCGACCTGCAGCTCATGGCGAAGGACATCCTGAAGTTCCACGCGGTGATCTGGCCGGCGATGCTGATGGCCGCCGGCCTCGAGCTCCCGCGCCGGCTGATGATCCACGGGTACGTCCTGAAGGGCGGCGAGAAGATGAGCAAGACCACGGGCAACGTGGTCGACCCGTTCCCGTTCATCGAGTCCTACGGCATCGACGCCCTGCGCTACTACCTCGCACGTGAGGTGCGCTTCGGCGAGGACGGCACGTTCACCGCCGAGGGCTTCGAGGGCCGGTACTCGCAGGAGCTCGCGAACGAGCTGGGCAACCTCCTGAACCGCGTGGTGAGCATGATCGGCCGCTACCGCGGGGGCGTCGTCCCCGTCGACGGGGGTAGCGACGGCGAGATCGCCGACGAGGTCGCCGCGGCCGCCGCGTCGCTCACCGCCGCCTTCGAGCGCCTCGACGTGTCACGGGGGATCGAGGACGTGTGGCGCCTCGTGCAGCGTCTCAACCGGCTGGTGGAGCAGCGCGCGCCGTGGACCCTCGCGAAGGACCCCGCCCGCGCCGGCGAGCTCGACCAGACCCTCCACACCCTCGCCGAG
>LNFM01005490.1_pt1 | contig 24442 bp, 22 predicted proteins | sample 596031 | NCBI WGS metagenome assembly LNFM01 (sample SAMN04254537, study PRJNA301005) | activated carbon metagenome | isolation source: dual media filters at the Ann Arbor, Michigan drinking water treatment plant | place: USA: Ann Arbor | reverse complement strand
GAGATGGCGGCGGCGGCGAGCGCGCTGAATGCGCAGGCGGGCGAGCTGGTGAACGCGGTGGCGGTGTTCAGGCTGGGCGCGGCGAGCCAGGGCCGGGTTGCGCCCGCGGCGACCCATCGCGTTGCTCCGCAGGCCGCACCCGCAGTGGCACGGGCACGGGCCGCTTTGCCTGCACAGCCGCCCCGTGCGGCCGCCAAACCGGCACCCAGCCGCATTTCGGCTTCTGCCACAGGCGCCGCTGTGGCCGGTACTCGGCCTGCGGCCACGGCTGCACCGAGCGCAGCGGCCAAGGCGGACGCCGGCCGTGAAGACGACTGGGAAAGCTTCTGATCGGGGCCATGTCTGACAGCGGGGCTGGCTGAGAGACCGCGCGCCAGCGCGCTTTGGGGGCCTACAAGGAAGGAGCGGGTGGCGCAGCATGGCTGCGACTGCGCTGTTCTTTCAACCTCAGGAGAGCCCCATGAACCCTTCCAGCACCAAATCCGTCACGCGCGATGAGGACCTGGCCGCGCGAAGGCTTGCCATCTACGGTGAGCCATCGCAAAACCCGGACCCCGCTGCGCAGCTTCCGCTCACCGCCGCTGAATCTGAACGTGAAGCAGGCTCTGCACTGGTTGGCGGTGGTGCCGTAGCAGGCGCCGCCACCGGCGCTGCCGTGGGCGCCGCAGTGGCGGGACCTATCGGCGGCCTTGTGGGCGGTACCGTCGGCGCAGTGGCGGGCGTGCTGGGCGGCGCCGCGGCGGGCTCGCTGGTCACGCCCGACGCCCCGGCGGACACCATTCCCGACCCTCAAGATCGCGAGATCAGGCGCGTCGGAGAGGCCAAGCAGGAAGACTTGCGGCGTTAGAAGTCACGGGATTGCGCTTTCGCGCGGGGGCGTCGGTCAGTGGCCTGGTTGCCGTGTGCGGTCCGGGTCCGGATACACGAGCTTGAGTCCCGGCAATGACGGCCGCTTGAAGGGCTGCCATGGCATGTCCGGGCCGTGTCGCTGGTTCAGGCGGTCTGCCACGGCCCACCAGGCGCTTGGATTGAGCCCGATGCCGAAGTGGCTGGCGATCACCTCAATGTTCTCCGTGTGCGGGTTGTGGTCGGCAGGGGCCTGAATGCTTCCGCGCCACGCCACCACGCCATCGGTGCGCGAAAAGATGCTGGTGGTCGGTACGGGTGGGGCTTCTGGCAGGTTGTAGCTCTCGGCCTCGCGTTCGATGCTGCGACCGCTTGCAAACTGGTAGATGCGCCATGCGTTGGTGGAGGTGTGGGGCCCCGCGAATGGCGTGCCCAGCGTAACCACACAGCGCACCAGCCCGGGCATTTCCTTGGCCAGCTCGCGCGCATAGATGCCGCCCAGGCTCCAGCCCACCAGGCTCACCTGCATGCCCGTGGCCTGGGCGGTTTCCTCCAGCTGCCGCTTGGCGGCTTCGAGCACGCCGTCGCGTGGGCCCAGGTTGAGGCCCTGCCCCCAGCCATAAGTCTGGTAGTTGCGTGAATCAAGGTATCGGCGCAAGGGGATGGTGGTGGCGTCGCCCGCTGTGAGTCCCGGAAAGACGATCACCGGATGACCGTCGCCCAGCGGCGCGCGCTGCAGCACGGGCCATGCGGGCAGCACGGCCCCGAACTCCCACGGCGCCCGCAGTTCCAGCGCCAGCAGCGAAAGCCCCGGCGGTGGCAGATGGTGGTCGGCATGGGCGGAACGGCGTGCTTTGAACAATGGCATGGGAGAGCGTCCAGGGGAATCGTGTGCTGGCCAGGAGCACGGTCAGGCACGGTAGCATTTTTCCGGGGCAATTCCCCGCACCAGTCTGGAGCGGCCTCTCCAATCGGCCCCCGAGCGGCCTGCACATCGCGTCGGCACCAGATCGGTGCCACGCTGTCACAGCGGCCTGCTCTTCTTTAAAAGTGGTATAATCGTTAAAAATGATAATTCTTTTGGCGTGTGCTCCGGTGCGCCTCCCTTGACTCCCACCTCCCCAAACCATGAACAACGTAAAAATCGGAACCCGCCTGGGCATCGCATTCAGCATCGTGCTGCTTATCACCGCCGCGATTGCAGCGGTGGGGGTGACCCAGCTGGCCATGCTCAAGCAGGCCAACGAAAAGATCGCTGGCATTTACCTGGACCGCAACAGCTACGCCGAGAAATGGCGCGAGGCGATCACGCTCAACTGGGTCCGGGCGTCTGCCTCTCTCAAGGCCAACGATGCCGCGTACATCGCCACCCTGGGCTCGGAGATGGCTGCAACCTCGCAGCGCGCCTCGGAAATGCAGAAGAACCTCGAAGCGCTGGTGGACACTGACGAGGAAAAAGCCCTTCTCACCAACGTCGCCAAAACGCGCGCTGCCTATGTGGGCGCACGGGCCAAGCTGCTCGATCGCAAAAAGAACGGCGAGGACGTGTTTGCTCTGGTGGATAGCGAACTTCGCCCGCTGGCTGACCAGTATCTCGGTGCCCTGGCCAAGGTGGCAGACGATAGCCGCCATCGCCTCGACGAGTTCGAAGCCGCGACCATTCGTGCCGTAGGCACCAGCCAATGGGTGCTGGGCATTGGTGCGCTGCTGTCGCTGGTGCTGGGGGTGGTGCTGGCCGTGTGGACGACGCGCTCCGTCGTCCGGCCGCTCACACAGGCCGCCCTGGCTGCTGACGAGATCACCCACGGCAACCTGGCCGTCGCCATAGAGCCCAAGGGGCGCGACGAAGTGGCACGCCTGCTGCAGGCCCTGCTGGAAATGCAGCGAAACCTGGCGCGCATCGTGGGCGAGGTGCGTGTGGGTTCTGAAAACGTGGCCACTGCTGCTACCGAGATCTCGCAGGGCAACCATGACCTGAGCGCTCGCACCGAGCAGCAGGCCAGTGCCCTGCAGGAAACGGCTGCGTCGATGGAGCAGCTCAATGCCACCGTGCGCCGCAATGCGGACAACGCGCGCATGGCCAACCAGCTGGCCGTGAGCGCATCGACCGTGGCCGAGCAGGGCGGTGCGGTGGTGGGCCAGGTCGTGTCCACCATGAAGGGCATCCAGGACAGCAGCGGCAAGATCGCCGACATCATCGGCGTCATCGACGGAATTGCCTTCCAGACCAACATCCTGGCGCTGAATGCGGCGGTGGAAGCTGCCCGTGCAGGCGAGCAGGGCCGCGGCTTTGCCGTGGTGGCCACCGAAGTGCGCAGCCTGGCAGGCCGTTCGGCCGAGGCTGCCAAGCAGATCAAGACCCTGATTAGCGACAGCGTGGAGCGCGTGGGTGCAGGCAGTGCGCTGGTGGACCAGGCAGGCGCCACGATGGCCGAGGTGGTCGGCTCCATCAAGCGCGTGACCGATCTGGTGGGCGAGATCAGCGCGGCCAGCGGCGAGCAGAGCCAGGGTGTGGCGCAAGTGGGCGAGGCCGTCACGCAGATGGACCAGGCCACGCAGCAAAACGCAGCACTGGTCGAGGAAATGGCTGCGGCTGCCAGCAGCCTGAACAACCAGGCCCAGGAACTGGTGAACACCGTGTCCTTTTTCCGCCTGGGCACGCACAGCAGCGAACCGGGTCGCCCCAGCGGGCGTGTCCCTGCGGCCCCCGTGCATCAGGCGCATGCACCTGCGGTCCAGCATCGAACCACGGCCACGCGCAGCGCCAGCACACCGCGCCTGACCGCAGCGCCAGCCGGAGCCATCGCCCGGCAGCCGGTTGCCCCGAAGCCTCGCCCGGCTGTGGCCTTCCCGGCCCAGACTCAGGGCGGTAGCCCACGAACGGCCGCCAAGACGGCGACCAAGGCCCCCTCGAATACCAAGGCCACCACAGCGGACGATGCCGAGTGGGAATCCTTCTGATCCGCTGAACTACCGGCGCCGCGAGCGGGCTTCTGTTCAGCGTTGGCTCAGGTTCCCTGCCGGAACGGAAGGCGGTCGTTCAGCGACTCCATATAGGCGTTGACGCCCTGGCCTTCGCGTTCCAGAAACCGCTCCACGGCCTCGGCAAACGCCGGGTGCGCCAGCCAGTGGCTGCTGGTGGTCTGCACCGGCAGCAGGGCCCGGGCCATCTTGTGCTCGCCCTGCGCGCCGCCTTCAAAGCGCACCACTCCATGGTCGATACACCACGCCAGCGGTTGGTAGTAGCACGCCTCAAAGTGCAGGCAGTCCACCCGCTCCAGCGCACCCCAGTATCGGCCGTAAGCGACCATTTTTGAGTCATTTTGGCCGCTAGCCCAGGAATCATATGCACCAATTGCTATCAAACTTGTAGCAATCGGTTTGCCGTCACGTTCGGCCACAAACAGTAGCCAGGCCTCAGGCATGTGGGCCGCCATCGCCGCAAAAAAGGCGCGCGTCAGGTAGGGCGGGTTGCCATGCTCAAGGTATGTGCGCTCGTAGCAGCGATAGAAAAATTCCCAGTCCTCCGCACTGATGTCGGCGCCGCGCGCCCAGCGAAACGTCACACCCGCCTCGGCCACCCGCCGCCGCTCCTGCCGAATCTTCTTGCGCTTGTCTTGCGACAGGCTGGACAGGAAGTCGTCAAAGCTCTCAAAGGGCCGCCCCGATGCGTGGAGGGCCCCCTTGGGGGGCAGCGAACCATGCGCAGCGGGGAGCGTGGGGGCCGCAGTCTCCACGCCGCCGGGCCGCCCCAAGGCGTGAAGGGCCCCCTCGGGGGGCAGCGAACCATGCGCAGCAGGGAGCGTGGGGGCCACATTCTTCCAGTGGAACTGGACCGTGTGCCGCAGCATCAGGCCCTGCGATGCGCTGGTCTGCACATCGTCGTCTGCGGCAAACAGCACATGCACAGACGAGATACCTTCTTCCTCGCACCACTGCGTGACCGCCTGCACCAGCAGGGTACGCAACGCCGTATCGCGCGCCAGCAGGCGCGAGCCGGGCACGGGGGTGAAGGGCACGGCGATGACGGCCTTGGGGTAGTACGGTACCCGGTGCTGCTCATAGGCGTTGGCCCAGGCCCAGTCGAAGACGTATTCACCGTACGAGTGTTCCTTGAGGTACAGCGGGCAGGCGGCTGCAAGTTCTTCGCCGTCCCACAGGGTCATGAAGCGGGGTGTCCAGCCGGTGCGTGGGGTGGCGCTGCCGCTCTCGTGCAGGGCGGCCAGGTATTCGTGCCGCATGAAGGGCGTGGGGTGGGCCTGCCGGGCCAGCAGGGCGTTCCAGGCGGCTTTGTCCACGTCCAGCGGAGATGCAAGCACGCGGGCGATAATGGTGTTTTCCTCAGCCATGCTGGTCCGCGCTGCTGCCACTGCGCCTCCGGTCTGCGCTGGTGGGTTTCAACCGGGCTGCATTGGCCCATTCCAGTTCCATGACGCTCTCCATTTGCACTGCGCAGCTCAACTTTGTGGTGGGCGACATGCCCGGGAATGCCCAGAAGATCATTTCCGCCGCCCGCGAAGCGTACGCACAGGGCGCCCGCCTGTTGCTGACGCCTGAGCTGGCCATCTGTGGCTATGCGGCGGAAGACCTGTTCCTGCGCCCCGCCTTCATGGCGGCTTGCGATGATGCCGTGAAAACCGTGGCCCGCGAGACCGCAGGGTTGAAAGGCCTTGCCATCGTGCTCGGCCACCCCGAGGCCCTGTCGACAGATGCTCCCGCGTTCAGTCGCTGTTTCAATGCCGCCAGCGTGGTGCGCGACGGCAAGATCGAGCAGACCTATGCCAAGCGCGAGCTGCCCAATTACCTGGTGTTTGACGAGCGCCGTTACTTCGTGCCGGGCGCGGGCTCGTGTGTGGTCGAGGTGGAAGGCGTGCGCATCGGCGTGCTGATCTGCGAAGACGCCTGGTACCCCGGCCCTGCGCACGATGCCGCGGCCGCTGGCGCCGAGTTGCTTGTGGTGATCAACGCATCGCCATTTCACGTCGGCAAGAGCGCCGTGCGCGAGCAGACCATGCGCGAACGGGTGCTCGAAACAGGGCTGCCACTGGTCTATGCCCACTTGGTGGGCGGTCAGGACGAGGTCGTGTTCGAGGGCCGCTCGTTCGCACTCCGTGCAGACGGCTCCGTGGCAGCACGGGCACCTGGTTTTGTGGAGAAAATGGTCCATGTCCAGGTAATAAAAGGGCAGGGTGCTATCAATATTGAATCGGATGTGGCCCCTGTGCCTTCCCCTGAGGCTGACCTGTGGGACGCCCTGGTGCTGAGCGTGCGCGACTACATCGGCAAGAACGGCTTTCCGGGGGCGGTGCTGGGCCTGTCGGGCGGTATCGACTCGGCGCTGGTGCTGGCGGTGGCGGTGGATGCGCTGGGTGCCAACAAGGTGCGCGCGGTGATGATGCCTTCGCCCTACACCGCCGACATCAGCTGGATCGACGCGCGCGAGATGGCCGAGCGGCTGGGCGTGCGCTACGACGAGATCTCGATCCGCCCGCAGTTCGAGGCGTTCAAGGCTGCGCTGGCGGGGGAGTTTGCGGGCTTGCCCGAGGACACCACCGAAGAGAACCTGCAGGCGCGCATCCGCGGCACGCTGCTGATGGCGCTGTCCAACAAATTTGGCTCCATCGTGCTCACCACCGGCAACAAGAGCGAGATGGCCACCGGCTACTGCACCCTGTATGGCGACATGGCGGGCGGCTTTGCCGTGATCAAGGACGTGGCCAAGACACGCGTGTTCGACCTGGCGCGATGGCGCAATGCCCACGACCCGTACGGCACGGGCGCCAACCCGATCCCCGAGCGCATCATCACGCGCCCACCGAGCGCCGAACTTCGCCCCGACCAGAAAGACCAGGACAGCCTGCCGCCGTACGAGGTGCTGGACGCGATCATCGCGCGCTACATGGAAAACGACGAACCCATCGAGTCGATCATCGCGAGCGGCTTTGAGCGTGCCGATGTCGAACGTGTCACGCGCCTCATCAAGCTCAATGAATACAAGCGCCGCCAGGCCCCGGTAGGCCTGCGCGTGACGGGCCGCAGTTTCGGCAAGGACTGGCGTTACCCTATCACCAGCAAATTCAGGGCCTGACGCCGCCCGGCTGTCCGCCCGACCCTTTTTCTTAAATCCAGAGGAGACCCGCCATGAAAATGATCACCGCCGTCATCAAGCCGTTCAAGCTCGAAGAGGTCCGCGAAGCGCTGGCCGAATGCGGCGTGACGGGCCTGACCGTTACCGAAGTCAAGGGTTTCGGCCGCCAGAAGGGCCACACCGAGCTGTATCGTGGTGCCGAATACGTGGTGGACTTCTTGCCCAAGGTGAAGGTCGAGGTCGTGGTCAAGACCGAGGATGTGGACCGCTGCGTCGATGCCATCGTGAACGTTGCGCGCACGGGCAAGATCGGTGATGGCAAGATCTTTGTGACCGCCGTGGAGCGCGTGGTGCGCATCCGCACAGGTGATCTGGACGACGCGGCCGTCTGATCATTCCTGGGCAGGGCGGGGCGCACGCTGCGCCTCGCGTTCCTGCAACGCGCCTTCACTGGCGGCACCGATGCGCTGATCCCCGCTGGCGAATGTGGGTGGCACCGCGCACTGCAGCGCCTGTCCCGCAGCGTTCAAATCACGGAGCGGAGCGGGACCGGCGTCTGGCCAGGCCCTGCCGACTGCACCAGCGTGCGCAGCAGCGCATCGGGCGATGTATCCACTTGGAGCAGGCCCATCTGCCATTCGCCCATGAAGCCGCTGGTCACGCTGTGCTGCAGGAAACCCAGCAGCCCGTCGTAGTAGCCAGCGGTGTTGAGCAAGCCCAGTGGCTTGTCGTGATAGCCCAGCTGGCGCCAGGTCCACACTTCAAACAGTTCTTCAAAAGTACCAATGCCGCCAGGCAGCGCCAGGAATGCGTCGCTGCGCTCGGCCATCATGGCTTTTCGTTCATGCATGGTCTGCACTACATGCAACTCATCGCACGCCCGGTTGGCCAGTTCCTTGTCGACGAGCGCCTGGGGTATCACGCCCACTACCCGCCCGCCGGCCAGCCGCGCAGCTTCAGCGACGGTGCCCATCAGGCCGCTACGGCCCCCACCGTACACCAGCTGGCCGCCATGTTGGCCAATCCATTGGCCCACCGCGCGGGCGCTGTCGGCGAAGGCGGGGTTGTGGTCCCCGGGGCGGGAACCGCAGTAGACACAGACGGAAAAAGCAGGTTCAGCCATTGAAAACCTTTTGATAGAGGGCAGTGCCCCAGATGGCGGCGCACAACAGCAGCGACATCAGTACGGCGGCGCTGCCCATGTCTTTGGCGCGCTTGGAAAGCGCATGCCACTCCGGGCCCACCCGGTCGATGGCAGACTCGATACCGGTGTTCAGCAACTCCACCACCATCACCAGCCAGACGGAACCGGCCAGCAGCGCAACTTCGATCCAGCTGTTTCCAATCCACAGGGAGGCTGGCAACAAGACCGCTGCGGCCAACGCCTCCTGACGAAAGGCCTTTTCATGCCAGCCAGCGCGCAGCCCCGCCAGCGAATAGCCACCTGCATGCCAGATGCGAGCGAATCCTTTGCGGGCTTTTTGCGGATTGGCGGGGCCGGATGGCCCGTGGAGGGGGGGGGGTGTCATGCGGGCATTTTCTTGCAGGAGGCGGCGAACAAGCACGCCCCGATAGCTGCCGGACGAGCTATGTCAGTCCAGGAACGTTACTTGCGCGGCGGAACGTAATGCACCAGTCGGGTGCCTGCCCAGGCGTCATGCCAGAACTGCTGGCGTGGATGAAAGCGACTGAGAATGGCCCACACGGCAACCCAGCCCAGCGTCAGCACCAGCACCTCAATGGCCGAAACTCCGAATGCATAGGCAGCCAGCGGGGGCAGAAACCACACCCAGCTGACCACGTAGCGCAGTAGCGCACGGGCCTGGCTCACGGGCAGCCCAGCGGTGTCAACCACGCGGATATGCCAGGTTTTTTGAGCCAGGGTCTGGCCCTTGGCCCAGAACCAGGCGAAGTAGATGCCAAAGACGATGAATAGAAACGCCTGAAGGGCGTGGCGGTTGTCCATCGCGTTGCGCGTCTGGCTCAGCGTACCGAACAGGTAGCCGGCGATGAACACCACGCCGAACATCAGCATTCCCTCGTACAGCCAGCAGGCCATTCGCCGCCACAGACCCGGAGTTGGCGCGTGGGTGAGGCTGCCCACGGCGGAGGACGGGGCGGAATCGGCAGTAGAAGTGGGCGAGGTCGGGGAAGGCATTCCGATACAGATCAGCAGAAACAGGACTACTGAGGATACAACCCGGAGTTGTCTGGCGTGACCGGCGCTGGGGTGGCTGGTGCGGCCGCAGCAGCTTCGGCGGTCTCGGGTATGGCCGGCAGGGGGGCTGGAACCGCTACTGGCGTCGCCACAGGTGCGGTCTCGACGACCGTCGAGGCTGGTGCCGGTTGCGGTGCACCCGGTGCCTGCAGGGTGGCTGGCGACACAGGCGCAGCCACCCGCGGTGCGTTGTCGATGACAGGCGGAATCTTGGGCGCGTTGGGCCGTTCGGGGTTGGCCTGCACGGCGGCCGGTACCTGCGCCAGTTTTTTGGCGGGTACCGGGCTGAGCGCAGTGGCAGCGCCCTTGGGCTTGGGCTGGGCTGCTGCCGCAAGTGCTGCCCGCTCCGCATCAGACAGCGCCTGGTAGGCCTCCCATTGTGCGCGCTTGTCATCGAGTCCCAGGCGACTGGTGACGGCGTAGTTCAAGCGCGCCTGGTTGCGTTGCTGGGCGCTCAGGTTCGCCCATTCGGACATGCGCTCGTGGACTTTTGCCTGCTCTGCGGCTGGCAAGGCTGAGAAGTTGACTGCGAGAGCCAGCCAGCGCCGCTTCTGGGCTTCGCTGATCATTACCCAGCGCTCGGCCAGCGGGTAAAGCGCCAGCTGCTGTGCAGTGCCCAAGGATTCCCAGCTGGGGCCGGTTTCGGATTCAGGCGCCGTGGTCAGACGCGCCCCAGCCGTGCTGCGTGCGTAGTTGGGGCTGGCCACCGCCGCCGCCGCTCCGGCTACCAGTGCGGTTCCCGGTGCCATGCGAATGCGATCCAAGGCCATCCAGCCTCCGGCCGTCAGCGTAGCCAGAAGCACCGATGCCAGCACAAAGGCTGGCACGGAGTCGTGGACGTCGGAAGACTTGATGGGCATGCGGTCCGCGGTGCCAGGCAGGGCGCCGGGTTCAGCGCGCCTGCGCTGCGGACGTTTTCAGAAACTGCACAAATCCGGGATCTGCGTATGCAGATGGTGGCAGGTCGTCGGTCAACAGCGCAGCATCTACTTCAGCCACGTCGTTCGTGTTTTTTTCATCTTGCGCAATGTTGATCATCACCAGCCCCGCCACCAGGGCCAGCAGAGGGATGGACGAGAGCAAGGCGCTCACCCAGCCCCCGCCTTCGCCACCACGGCCCAGGGTCGCTGTACCGCCAGCGCTCACGATAGCCGGTGCCGTACGCAAGACCGGTGCTACTACCTTGCGCTTGGCCACCGCCTGCATCCGTGCGGCACGCAGGCGCTCCGAGATGTCGTAGGGGAGATCGTCTGAGCCGGCTGACAGGCGCACCGCGACTCTGCGTGCAAAACGGTCTGCGGCGGCTTGAGTCTCAATCGAAGGTGTCTGTGCGGTGTTCATGGCTCGATTCCTTTGGCTTTCAGTGCCTTGCCCAGGGTTTGTATGGCGCGAAAACAATGCGTTTTGACGCTGCCCTCGGAACAGCCCATTGCGGCTGCCGTCTCTGCTACATCCATTTCTTCCCAGTAACGCATGAGGAAGGCTTCCCGTTGACGTGGCGGAAGTTCTGCGATCTCGGCTTCTATGCCCCGAAAGATCTGCGCCCGGCGAGTGATGTCCTCCGCGCTTTCGGCGCGATCTCCATCGTCCGGGCCTGAGTACGCTTCTAACAGATCAAAATCCGTGCCATCTTCACCGGGTCCTTCGAAGTCACTCATGCTCGAAAACAGTGCATTGCGCGTCTTCTGGCGACGAAACCAGTCCAGTGTGCAGTTGGACAGAATTCGCTGGTAAAGCATGGGGAGTTCTGCCGCAGGCTTGTCTCCGTAATGCTCGGCCAACTTGAGCATGCTGTCCTGGACGATGTCCAGTGCCGCTTCCTCATTGCGCACATGGTAGAGCGAGCGCTTGAAAGCGCGCTTTTCTACACTTTTGAGGAAATCGGAGAGTTCTTGTTCAGTGGCCAAGACGGGTCAGCCCCGAGGGGCGGTGCGTTGGAGTCCGCGGAAGCTGTGGCGGGCTCGGCACGTTGCAGCCCTCCATTATTGCACTGCAACGTGTTTTTTTCGGGGGCAGCTGCGTTTACACGTGTTGCAGTGCGATAATCCACGCTGCAATTCAAAAGGCAAACGGGTCCTGGTCCGGCGCGGCAATCATCCCGCCCATGTCCTTGGCCTCAAGTCCCAAGCTGGCTTCACAAGAGCGCGTGCGAGGGGCACCCAAGGTTTTTCGTCAGAGAAATTCACAAAGGTTGATCATCATGGAAATCTCCAAGGCTGAACTCAGTTCGGCTGCCGCTGCTTCGCAGGGCAACACCTCCCCCGCTTTCCCCTCGCAGGACCTCATGGGTTCCGAGATCCTTGTCAAGGCTCTCCAGGCCGAGAATGTCGAGTTCATCTGGGGCTATCCAGGCGGCGCGGTTCTGTACATCTACGACGCCCTGTACAAGCAGGACACCATCCAGCATGTGCTGGTGCGCCATGAGCAGGCTGCCGTCCATGCCGCCGATGGTTATGCCCGTGCCACCGGTGAGGTGGGCGTGGCGCTTGTCACGTCTGGCCCTGGGCTGACCAATGCTGTTACCGGTATCGCCACCGCGTACATGGACAGCATTCCGATGGTGATCATCTCCGGACAGGTGCCGACGCCTGCCATTGGCCTGGACGCCTTCCAGGAGTGCGACACCGTTGGCATCACGCGCCCCATCGTTAAGCACAATTTCCTCGTCAAGGATCCGCGCGATCTGGCGATGACGATGAAGAAGGCCTTCCACATCGCCCGCACCGGCCGCCCGGGCCCTGTGGTGGTCGATGTGCCCAAGGACGTGTCCTTCAAGAAGGTTCCTTACACCGGCTATCCGCAGACGGTGGAAATGCGCTCGTATAACCCCGTGCGCAAGGGCCACGGTGGGCAAATTCGCAAGGCGCTTCAGCTTTTGCTGACCGCCAAGCGTCCTTACATCTATACCGGCGGCGGCGTGCTCCTGGGCAATGCCACCAACGAGCTGCGTACGCTGGTTGACATGCTGGGCTACCCGGTCACCAACACCCTGATGGGGTTGGGAGCCTACCCGGCATCAGACCGCAAGTTCCTGGGCATGCTGGGCATGCACGGCACGATCGAGGCCAACAACGCCATGCAGAACTGCGACGTGCTGCTGGCTGTGGGTGCGCGATTTGATGACCGCGTGATCGGCAATCCCAAGCATTTCGCCCAGAACGACCGCAAGATCATCCATATTGACATCGATCCGTCGAGCATCTCCAAGCGCGTGAAGGTGGACGTGCCGATCGTTGGCGATGTCAAGGACGTGTTGACCGAGCTGATCTCGATGATCCGCGAGAGCACTACCAGGCCTGACGGCGGCGCTCTGGCTGCCTGGTGGGACACCATCGAAGGCTGGCGCAACCGTGACTGTCTCAAGTACAGCATGGGCAGCGGGGATGTGATCAAGCCGCAGTACGTGGTCGAAACGCTGTGGAACATGACCAAGGATGCGGACACGTACATCACATCCGACGTGGGCCAGCACCAGATGTGGGCAGCGCAGTACTACCGTTTTGACGAGCCCCGCCGCTGGATCAACTCGGGTGGCCTCGGCACCATGGGCGTGGGCATTCCCTACGCCATGGGTATCAAGCTGGCCAAGCCGGAGTCCGAAGTGTTCTGCATCACGGGTGAAGGCTCGGTGCAGATGAATATCCAGGAGCTTTCGACCTGTCTGCAGTACAACACGCCGATCAAGATCTGCTCGTTGAACAATCGCTACCTGGGCATGGTGCGCCAGTGGCAGGAGATCGAATACTCCGGTCGTTACAGCCACAGCTACATGGACGCGTTGCCCAACTTCGTGAAGCTGGCCGAAGCTTACGGCCACGTCGGCATGTTGATCGAGCACCCCCGGGATGTGGAGCCTGCACTGCGTGAAGCACGCAAGCTCAAGGACCGCACCGTGTTCCTGGACTTCCGCACCGACCCCACCGAGAACGTGTTCCCGATGGTGCAGGCCGGCAAGGGCATCACCGAAATGCTGCTGGGCTCGGAAGACCTTTGACGAGCCAAATCGGCCTTTAGCGCTTGTTCAACAATCGCTGCCAGCTATCGAATAGATAGCATTCAATTTTTTGACGAATCTATTGCCTGCCAAGCCCGTGCATTACCGTGCACGGGGGAGGGCAGCAAAAAGAGGAATCTGCACCTATGAAACACATCATTGCTGTCCTGCTGGAAAACGAGCCCGGTGCTCTTTCCCGCGTTGTGGGTTTGTTTTCGGCCCGTGGTTACAACATCGAATCGCTCACCGTGGCGCCGACCGAGGATGCATCGCTGTCGCGCATGACCATCCAGACGACAGGCTCAGACGACGTGATCGAGCAAATCACCAAGCACCTGAACCGGCTCATAGAGGTCGTGAAGGTGGTCGACCTGACCGAAGGCGCATACACCGAGCGCGAGCTCATGATGGTGAAGGTGCGCGCCGTGGGCAAGGAGCGAGAGGAGATGAAGCGCATGGCCGACATCTTCCGCGGCCGCATCATCGACGTGACGGAGAAGAGCTACACGATCGAACTGACCGGCGACCAGTCCAAGAACGACGCTTTCCTGCAGGCTATCGACCGTACGGCCATCCTCGAAACTGTCCGCACCGGTGCCAGCGGCATTGGCCGCGGCGAGCGCATTTTGCGCGTGTAAGACAATTCCGACTTTTCCATCCCACCCAACAACGTATTTCAACCGGAGCAACCCATGAAAGTTTTCTACGATAAAGACACCGACCTGAGCCTGATCAAGGGCAAGACCGTGGCCATCATTGGCTACGGCAGCCAGGGCCACGCCCACGCACAAAACCTGAACGACAGCGGCGTGAAGGTGGTGGTCGGCCTGCGCAAGGGTGGTGCCTCGTGGGACAAGGTTGGCAAGGCCGGCCTGACGGTGATGGAAGTGAACGATGCCGTCAAGGCGGCCGACGTGGTCATGATCCTGCTGCCCGACGAAGACATCGCAGCGGTGTACAAGAACAACGTCGAACCCAACATCAAGCAAGGCGCTTCGCTGGCCTTCGCACACGGTTTTAACGTGCATTACAACCAGGTGGTGCCACGCGCTGACCTGGATGTGTGGATGGTGGCTCCCAAGGCTCCCGGCCACACCGTGCGCAATACGTACACCCAAGGCGGCGGCGTGCCCCACTTGGTCGCCGTGCACCAGGACAAGTCCGGCAAGGCCCGTGACCTGGCCCTGAGCTACGCTGCAGCCAACGGCGGCGGCAAGGCCGGCATCATCGAGACCAACTTCAAGGAAGAAACCGAAACCGACCTGTTCGGCGAGCAGGCCGTGCTGTGCGGCGGTGCTGTCGAGCTGATCAAGATGGGTTACGAAACCCTGGTCGAAGCCGGCTACGCCCCTGAAATGGCGTACTTCGAATGCTTGCATGAACTCAAGCTGATCGTGGACCTGATCTATGAAGGCGGTATCGCCAACATGAACTACTCGATCTCGAACAACGCCGAATACGGCGAGTACGTGACCGGCCCAGAAGTGATCAATGAAGAGTCGCGCAAGGCCATGCGCAATGCCTTGAAGCGTATCCAGAACGGTGACTACGCCAAGATGTTCATCCAGGAAGGCCGCCTGAACTACCCCAGCATGACGGCCCGCCGCCGCAACACGGCCGACCACAGCATCGAAGTGGTGGGTGCCCAGCTGCGCGCCATGATGCCCTGGATTGCCAAGAACAAGCTGGTCGACCAGACCCGCAACTGACACCAGGCCCGTGTGGCCTGATCATGGAAAGGCCACTTCGGTGGCCTTTTTTGCGCGCTGCCGATAACGGTACGAGTTGTTTCAAGGCGCTACACTGCGGCCCTCGCCTTGCGCGTGCGCCGTAGCATCCGCGGTTAGCCGATGCAATCCAATTACTATAAAATTGATAGCTGCCGATGATTGTTCGGCAAGCAGTGGAGGTCGATTCGATGCATGATGGCAATGATTCCCCTGACTCTTCCGTTCTGGTAGAGCGCAAGCGACGCAAGGGGATCTACATCCTGCCCAACCTGTTCACGCTCGCGGCGCTGTTTGGCGGCTTTTACTCGGTCGTGATGGCAATGAACAGCCGGTTTGACCTGGCCGCTGTCGGCGTGTTCTGCGCGATGGTGCTTGACAGTCTGGATGGTCGCGTGGCCCGGATGACCAACACCCAGAGCGCGTTTGGCGAGCAGATGGACTCGCTGTCGGACATGGTGTCTTTTGGTGCTGCCCCCGCGCTGATTGCGTACGAGTGGGCCCTTCAGGGCCTGGGCCGCTGGGGCTGGATTGCTGCTTTTGTTTACTGTGCTTGCGCCGCGTTGCGCCTGGCGCGCTTCAACGTGAATACCAGCGTGGTGGACAAGCGCTACTTCCAGGGGTTGCCATCCCCGGCCGCCGCTGCATTGGTGGCGGGCTTCATCTGGCTGATGACCGAACTGGGCGTGAACCGTGGGGACGACGGATGGCTGACCTGGTCGCAGACCACGTGGGTGATGTTTGCCTTCACGCTGTACGCCGGGCTCACGATGGTGACGAATGTGCCCTTCTACAGCTTCAAGGACGTGCAGATGCGCAAGAGCGTGCCGTTTGCAGCCATCGTGCTGATCGCATTGGGCATTGCTGTCGTCAACATCCATCCACCCATCGTGCTGTTTGGCGTTTTTGTGGCGTACGGACTGAGCGGGTACGGCGTCTACGCCTGGCGCAGGGCCAAGGGCCAGCACAGCAGCGTGATCAGCACATCGACAGAAGAGCCTGACGAGCGCGGCCTTCACAAGTGATACCGCTTGAGTCCCGTGATGTGTGCTACATTGCACTTCATGAATTTGTTCGTAATCGCTCTACTGCTATCTCCCCACGGGCGGAGACGGTAGGCGCACGCGCACACTTTTTCCACAAAGGCCCGTATGCACCCGCAACGGGCCTTTTTCTTTGGGCGCCAGTTTTTAGCGTTGCGGGTTGATCCCCACCACCCATACCAGGAGAGACGAAATGGCTGACAAGCTGATCATTTTTGACACCACATTGCGTGACGGCGAGCAATCCCCCGGCGCATCGATGACCAAGGACGAGAAACTCCGCATTGCGCGGCAGCTTGAGCGCCTGCGGGTGGACGTGATCGAAGCCGGCTTTGCGGCCAGCTCCAACGGAGACTTCGAGGCCGTACAGGCCATTGCCAATGCCATCAAGGATTCCACGATCTGCTCGCTCTCGCGCGCCAATGACCGTGACATCTCCCGGGCCGCCGAGGCGCTCAAGGGGGCCAACAGTGCCCGTATCCATACGTTCATCGCGACCAGCGCGCTGCACATGGAGAAGAAACTGCGCATGACACCGGATCAGGTGCTTGAGCAGGCGAAGCAATCCGTGCGATTCGCCCGCAACCTCGTGGCCGACATCGAGTTCAGCCCTGAAGATGGTTACCGCAGCGACCCGGATTTTCTCTGTCGGGTGCTGGAGGCGGTGATCAACGAAGGCGCAACCACGATCAATGTGCCCGACACCGTGGGATACGCGATTCCCGAGCTTTATGGCAATTTCATCAAGACGCTGCGTGAGCGTATTCCCAACAGCGACAAGGCCATCTGGTCTGTGCACTGCCACAATGATTTGGGGATGGCCGTAGCGAACTCGCTGGCCGGCGTGAAGATTGGCGGCGCACGTCAGGTGGAGTGCACGATCAACGGGTTGGGTGAGCGCGCAGGTAACTGTTCGCTGGAAGAGGTCGTGATGGCGGTCAAGACGCGTCGCGACTACTTCAACCTCGATCTGGGCATCGACACTCAGCACATCGTCGCGGCCAGCCGCATGGTGAGCCAGACCACCGGCTTCGTGGTGCAGCCCAACAAGGCGGTGGTGGGTGCCAATGCATTCGCCCATGCCAGCGGTATCCACCAGGACGGCGTGCTCAAGGCCCGCGATACCTACGAGATCATGCGCGCGGAAGATGTGGGCTGGAGCGCCAACAAGATCGTGCTGGGCAAGCTCAGCGGCCGCAACGCATTCAAGCAGCGCCTGCAGGAACTGGGCGTGAGCCTGGACAGCGAGACTGAAGTCAACACTGCCTTCACCCGCTTCAAGGAATTGGCCGACCGCAAGAGCGAGATCTTCGACGAAGACATCCTCGCACTGGTGAGCGATGAAAGCGTGACCAGCGAGAAGGAACAGTACGGCTTCGTGTCGCTCTTCCAGCAAAGCGAAACCGGCGAGCAGCCGCGTGCGCGCATCGTATTCACGGTGGACGGCCAGGAGGTGCGCAGTGAGTCGGACGGCAACGGCCCGGTGGACGCATCCCTCAAGGCGATCGAGTCGCATGTCAAGAGCGGGGCAGAGATGGTGCTGTATTCGGTGAATGCCATCAGCGGCTCCACCGAGAGCCAGGGCGAGGTCACGGTGCGGCTGCAAAACAGTGGCCGCGTGGTCAATGGCGTAGGCGCCGACCCGGACATCGTGGTGGCGTCTGCCAAGGCGTACCTGAGTGCGCTGAACAAGTTACAAAGTAAAGCTGATCGTGTGGCTGCGCAGGGCTGATTGATCTTCCTATAATTCAGCCGTTTTCTTGAAAAGTCGCGCAAGGCGTTGATCTTGCGCGACTTTTTCTGATTCTGTACACTGGTCCACATTCTTTACCACTTGGAGCACTTTGATGCACCATGGCCGCAGCTCCGCAGTGACCTCCTTTTCTCGCCTTCTGGGTTTCGCCGCGCTTGCCGTGGCGCTGGCGTCCCCGGCGGCGTTTGCTGCACCCGCCAAGGATTCCTCTGCCAAGAAACAACCGCGCGCTGCGGTCAGCAAGGCGGGGCCCACCCGCGCGGCGGCCCAGGCCAAGTCGGTCCGTGTGTCGGCCAAGTCGTCCAAAGCGGCCACGCGCGTGGCCTTCACGCCCGCACGGCCTTCCTTTGGCCAGGTCGCTGGCCTGCATGAGGTCAGTGACCCGCTCGACCTCAAGTCCAGCGTGGCTTATGTGATTGACCAGGACACGCACGAGGTCCTGCTGAGCAAGAACGATCAGGCCGTACTGCCCATTGCGTCGCTCACCAAGCTGATGACGGGGATGATCATTTCGCAGGCCCAGTTGCCCATGGATGAACCGATCACCATCACGCAGGAAGATGTGGACACGGAAAAAGGCAGCAGCTCGCGGTTGGCTGTAGGTTCCACACTCACCCGCGGCGAAATGCTGCATCTGGCGCTCATGTCGAGCGAAAACCGTGCGGCCCATGCACTCGGACGCACGTTCCCTGGCGGCATGGGCGTGTTCGTGGCACAGATGAATGTCAAGGCCATGCTGCTGGGCATGACGGACACCAAGTATGTCGAGCCTACCGGGCTTTCCAGCCGTAACCAGTCCAGCGCGCGCGACCTGGCTACGCTGGTGAACGTGGCGCACGGGGATCCGTTGCTGCGCGAGCTGTCCACGTCGCCCGGCTATGAAGTGGCGCTTGGTCGCCGTACGCTGCAATACAACAACACCAACGGTCTTGTGAAGAACCCTACCTGGGATATTGGCCTGCAAAAGACCGGCTACATCTCGGAAGCAGGTCGGTGCCTGGTCATGCAGACCAAGGTAGCAGGCCGCAAACTGATCATGGTGTTCCTGGATTCGGCGGGCAAGTTCAGCCGACTGGGTGATGCCGAGCGGGTGCGCCGCTGGGTGGAAACGATGCCGTCGCCCCTGGCTGCTCCCCTCCAGGCGCGGGTGGGTGGCAACGGTTGATCCGTGCGCCAGGCCGCCACGATGCGATGTGGGCGCATTCAAGGTGGTGCAGATATCTGTCGCCCAAAGGTGGCCAAACCGGGTACCGTTGATTGGCCTTGGGATGTTTGCTTTGTGTCCAGCTGAGGGTGATCGGGCATCAGCCGCTCCAGCCCGGTCCGGGTTGAAGCGTCATCCAGAGAAGGCTTGGTCGCAGGCTTCAGCGACCGTGTTCATTGAGCGACATGTCCACCGGGCCTCTGCAGCCCGGGTTCGAGATCGGGCGCTACCTTAGAGCGTGCCCTGCTGGCCAGTCCCGGCACTGCCCAACAGGGCGTCGCGCGGCATGCCCGACGACAGGTTGTGGCCGAGCGCCAGCGAAATTTCGTTGGCTGTGGCCTGCAGTTTGGGCAGCCAGCCCTCGTCCAGCCGGTCTGCCGGCGCGGAAATCGACAGCCCTGCCACCAGCTTGCCTTGGTCGTCGTACACGCCGGCTGCCATGCAGCGCACGCCAAGTTCAAGCTCTTCGTTGTCGCGCGCAATGCCGTATTGCCGGGCGCGGGCCAGTTCGCGCTCCAGCAGCGGCAGCTGGGTGATGCTGTTGCGCGTGTGGCCTGCGAGTCCCGTGCGTGTGGCGTAGGCGCGAATGCGCTGCGGATCGTCCAGCGCCAGAAACAGCTTGCCGGTGGAGGTGAGGTGCAGCGGCGCGCGCCCCCCGATGGCGCGTACCACCTGCATTCCGGAGCGCTCGCTGTAGGCGCGCTCGACGTACACGATTTCGTCGCCCTGGCGCATGCTCAGGTTCACTGGCTGTTGAATGAGCTTGTGGAGGTTGCGCATCGGCGTAAGCGCTGCGTCGCGCACGCTCAGGCGGGCCTTGACCAGGTTGCCGAGTTCCAGCAGGCGCATGCCCAGGCGGTAGCTGCCAGACTCCGGCCGGTCCACAAAGCGGCCAATGGTCAGATCGTTCAGGATGCGGTGAGTGGTGGACGGGTGCAGACCCGTCTTTTCGCTGATTTCCTTCAGCGAGATGGCGTCCTCGCGGGAGGCAAGCACATCGATCAGGGTGAACATGCGCTCCAGCACTTGCACGCTTGGCTTGGCTGGAATGCCGGGATCGGTTTTTTTCATGGGCGGCCAAGAAACATAGCCGCTGCATCTTACCTTGTGAAATGCGTTTCCGCAGTCACGCCGGTTTGGCGCCACCTTGCGGCCGCGCCGTGCTGGATCGCCACTCGCCCCCAGTCCGGACTTCGTGGGGAATGAATCGTGCCTTGTAATTCATCTTGGGGCTGGCTTCGATCCAGTAGCCCAGGTACACATAAGGCAGCCCCAGCGATTGCGCCTGCGCTATCTGCCACATCACGTTGTAGGTGCCATAGCTGCGCTTTGGCTCTGGCTCGTAGAAGGTATAGACCGCCGACAGCCCGTCATCCAGCACGTCCAGAATGGACACCATCTTCAGTGCGCCGGGTTCGCCATCAACCGAATCAGGCTCCCGAAACTCGACCAGCCGCGAGTTGACGCGGCTTTGCAGCAGAAACTGGGTGTACTGGTCGATGCTGTCCTGATCCATGCCGCCCCCGGCGTGGCGCCCGTTCTGGTAGCGCAGGTAGAGCTGATAGTGCTCGGGCATGAAGCACAGGCGCAGCACGCGAGCCTGCAGGTTGCTGTGTTGTGCCAACGCGCGTTTCTGGCTACGGTCAGGCGTGAACTGGCCTACCAGCACCCGCAAGGGCGTACATGCATCGCAGCCGTCGCAGTACGGGCGGTAGGTAAACATGCCGCTTCGCCGGAACCCCTTGGCAACCAGGTCTGAATAAACGTCACTCTGAATGAGGTGGCTGGGCGTGGCGACCTGCGAGCGCGCCATGCGGTCCGGCAGGTAGCTGCAGGCGTAGGGCGCTGTGGCATAGAACTGCAGGGTCTGCAGCGGGAGGTCGTTGAGTTGCGTCATGCCGTGGTCACAATGGCGGGCATCAGTTCGTTCCAGTATATGGGCTCGAATTGCCACTGCATGGGCGGGCGACGAGATGCCCTTGCGGTATGCGCCAGGAATTCTGTGCGGCTGATCTCCCGCGCGCCGAGCGAGGCCAGGTGTTGCGTGTTTTGCTGGCAGTCCACCAGTTCGGCTCCATGGCGCCGGCACAGGCATACCAGTGCCGCCAGCGCGATCTTGGACGCATCGGTGGCATGCGCAAACATCGATTCGCCAAAGACAGCATGGCCCAGCGCCACGCAGTACAACCCGCCCAGCAGTTCGCCGTCCACCCACGTCTCCACGCTGTGCGCGTACCCTGCGGCATGCAAGGCCGTGTATGCAGCGACCATGTCAGGGACGATCCATGTGCCGTTTTGCCCTTCGCGCGGCTTGCCTGCACAGGCTGCGATCACGTCACGAAACGAATGATCCACCCGGATCTCGCACCGCGGGTTCTGCCGAAACGCCTGCAGTTTTTTCTTGAGTGAGCGGTGCAGCCGGAACTCGGCCACAGGCAGCACCATGCGCGGGTCGGGTGCCCACCAAAGGATGGGCTGGCCTGTGCTGTACCAGGGGAAAGTGCCCTGCGCATACGCCGCGCGAAGGCGGTCCACTCCGAGCGAACCGCCTGCGGCCAGCAGTCCAGGCGCTGGCGCGCTTGCGTCCCAGGCGCGTTCTGGGGCGGGCAGGGGATCGTCTGGTTCCAGCCAGGGAAGAGGAGCTGACATGGCGTGGTGAATCCTGCGGCTGGCGTTCTTGCCTTGATCGCCGGATTGTCACGCAGTCAGGGTGGTGTAGCGCCCTGACATGGCAACAAAAAAGCCCTGCACTGAAAACAATGCAGGGCTTCCTGTTGGCTCCTCGACCTGGGCTCGAACCAGGGACCTACGGATTAACAGTCCGGCGCTCTACCGACTGAGCTATCGAGGAATGATCGGTATATGTGGCTAACTAAAAGGCCCCGACCTGGGCTCGAACCAGGGACCTACGGATTAACAGTCCGGCGCTCTACCGACTGAGCTATCGAGGAACAAGACTTAGATTATATACACAAAAACAAGGCGAAATCTGGCAGGTGCGAGGCCTGCCCGCGCTGTGCCACTCAGCGCGGCTCTGGCCTTCGCCACAGCCATGCCAGCACGCAGGCCATGCAGCCGATGGCCCCCACCCACACCCAGGTTTGTGAGGCTGCGGCCCAGAGGATCACGCTGCTCAGCCCCATCACCACCGTGGCGCTCCATTTGGCGCGGCGGCTCACGGTGCCGCCCTGGGTCCAGTTGCGCAATGGCGGGCCCAGCAGCCGGTGGTTCCAGAGCCAGCGGTACAGCCGTGGCGAGCTTCGGGCGGCCGCCCAGGCCGCCATCAGCACGAACACAGTGGTGGGCATGCCAGGCACGATCACGCCCACCACGGCCAGGCCGAGGCAGAGCACCGCGAACGCGTGCAGCACCCAGCGCAACACCCAGGGCAGCGGGCGCGGCACGGGCATGCTGCCGGATGTGTTGGAGGGCTCGTCGGGCTTCACCATGAAGGCGTCTATTGTGGCCGCGTTGCAGTCGTCTGCGGGCGTCCGGGCCGTCCCGGCAGTCGTGTGCCGACGCCATGCATCGCGCGGCGCTATCCTCTGGCCCGATACCGCGCGATGTGCTGCGGATACAGGGCCCCACATGACCATTCACACCATCCTCAAGATGGGCGACCCGCGCCTGCTGCGCGTTGCCCAGCCCGTTCAGGAGTTCGGCACCGACGCATTGCGCACGCTGGTGCAGGACATGTTCGACACCATGCGCGCCGTCAATGGCGCGGGGCTGGCAGCACCGCAGATCGGTGTCGACCTGCAGCTGGTGATCTTCGGATCGCAGGCGCGCAACCCGCGGTACCCCGACCGGCCTCTGGTACCGCCCACGGTGCTGCTCAACCCGGTGATCACACCGATCGGCGAGCAGGAAGAAGAGGACTGGGAGGGTTGCCTTTCCGTGCCCGGGCTGCGGGGCAAGGTGCCGCGCTGGGCGCGCATTCGCTACACGGGGTTTGATGTGGATGGGGCGCCCATTGACCGCACCGTGGAAGGCTTTCACGCGCGGGTGGTCCAGCATGAATGCGACCACCTCATTGGCAAGCTGTATCCGATGCGGGTCCGTGACTTCATGCAGTTCGGTTTCACCGAGGTGCTGTTCCCGGAGATTGATGCAACCGAAGACGATTGAGCGTCTTTGCTGGTGCATTGCTTCCCGTGGGCCGAGTTCGTCCTGTGGCTGCGCTGGCGTCATGTCGGGGATGGCCTGCCCTGCGATGCATCGATGTGCCGCAAGATGCTCCCGGAGCCATCAGAAGTGAAAATTCAAGCCAGAATAGCCTGTGGTGCTGGATTTGATTGCCTGTGTTGCTATGTATTAAATAGCAAATGTGGCGCGTTGGGCGCAGGGCAGCGATGTCCGTCGCGCCACACGGGTGCCCCGCCGGTCAATCGCTCAACGCACTCAGCAGTTCCGTCTCGATCTGGATCTGGCGCGCGTTGTTTTGCAGCTCGGGGCCCTGGATCAGGAAGGTGTCTTCCACGCGCTCACCCAGCGTGCTGACCTTGGCCAGCTGCACGCTCAGCTGGTGCTGCGCCAGGATGCGGGCCACCAGATAGAGCAAACCAGCGCGGTCGCTGGCGGAAATGCCCAGCAGCCAGCGCTGCGCTTTTTCGTCAGGCCGCAGCGTCACGCGAGGGGCTACCGGAAAGCTCTTGACGCGCCGCGACACACGCTTGCGTGCCGGCTCGGGCAGCGCACCGCCCTCGACGATGGCGCGCACCAGATCGCTCTCGACCATGTGCGTGAGTTCGCGGTAATGCCCCGGTTGCTCCGCGGCCGACGACGCCACCACCTGGAAGGTATCGAGCGCATAGCCGTTGTTGGCGGTGTGCACCCGTGCATCCAGGATGCTGAAGCCCGCCCGGTCGAAGTAGCCGCAGATGCGCGCAAACAGGTCGGCCTGATCGGCGGCGTACACCATCACCTGCAGCCCGTCGCCTGCCAGCGACTGGCGCGCACGCACCACGGGCTTGGGGGTGCCTACGTGGCGCGACAGGTGGCGCGTGTGCCAGGCAATGTCGGCCGCCTCGTGGCGCATGAAATAGCTCACATCCAGCGTGGCCCACAGTGCCTTGTGGGCGTCTGCGGGCAGGGCGCTCAGGGCCAGCAGCACCAGGGCTTCGCGCTTGCGGCCTTCGATCTCGGCTGCGGCATCTGGCGCGCGGCCGCCCAGGGTGCGCAGCGTGGCGCGGTACAGGTCTTCCAGCAGCTTGCCCTTCCAGGCATTCCAGACCTTGGGGCTGGTGCCGCGGATGTCGGCCACCGTCAGCAGGTACAGCGCCGTGAGGTAGCGCTCGTTGCCCACGCGTGCGGCAAAGGCGGCGATCACGTCGGGATCGCTCAGGTCTTCCTTCTGCGCAATGCGGCTCATCGTCAGGTGTTCGGTCACCATGAACTCGATGAGTTTTGCGTCCTCGCGGCCCACGCCGTGCTGGCGGCAGAACTGGCGCACTTCCACCGCGCCGATCTGCGAATGGTCGCCGCCACGGCCCTTGCCGATGTCGTGGAACAGCGCCGCAATGTACAAAATCCACGGCTTGTCCCAGCCGCCCGCCAGCTGCGAGCAAAA
>LNFM01006920.1_pt1 | contig 24452 bp, 18 predicted proteins | sample 596031 | NCBI WGS metagenome assembly LNFM01 (sample SAMN04254537, study PRJNA301005) | activated carbon metagenome | isolation source: dual media filters at the Ann Arbor, Michigan drinking water treatment plant | place: USA: Ann Arbor | reverse complement strand
CACTCTGAAGGCGCAGTTGCGCGCTCTTGCCAACCGGTCTGGCCGTGGCGGCAGGGCGAGTGCTTCCGGATCTCGGCGCGGGACGGGTCGCCTCGCGCGGGGGCGGATCGCCAGCCTGCGCGCAACCTCGCGCGCTAGTCAGCGGCGCGTGATCGTCAAGGCGCGGATCGTGCGGCATCAAGGAAACCGCTTTGCCGCGGCGCCGCTCGCCCGGCACCTGACCTATCTCAAGCGTGACGGAGTCACCCGGGACGGAAAGGATGCCGAGCTATTCGGCAACGGCGATGGCCCTATCGACGGCGGTGCTTTTGCCGAACGCTGCGCCGATGATCGGCATCACTTCCGCTTCATTGTCGCGCCTGAAGATGCTGCCGAACTTGAAGATGTCCGGACCTTCACCCGCGAACTGCTGACCGGCATGGAAAAGGATCTCGGCACAGGTCTCGACTGGGTGGCGATCGATCACTGGAACACCGACAATCCTCACATTCATATCCTGATGAGAGGCAAGGCCGATGATGGTCACGACCTCGTGATCGGGGTATCCCTCGAGCTAGGCCCGCGTACTGAGCGGGAGATCGACGGAGCGCTGGCGCGCGAGGTCGATGCCGACAGATGGACCAGCCTCGATCGTCGGCTGCGCGCGATCGGCAGCAAACTGGACCGCGTGGTCAACCTGCGTCCGGATCCGCAGCGGATCACCAATCCGGCCAACCAGCATCTCATCGGCCGCGCTACGAAACTCGAACGCATGGGACTGGCGGACAAGATTGCATCTGGCTGCTGGCGGTTAAAGCCCGGGCTGGAGCAGACGCTGCGCGACCTTGGCACCCGCGGCGATATCATCAAGTCGATGCACCGAGCCATGACAGGGCAAGGTCTCGCCGCCGAGTCCGGCCGCTTCGCGATGCATGATGGGGCGGCAGGCGAACCTGCCATCGGGCGTTTGGTCGAGCGCGGCCTGCACAATGAACTGACGGGAGAGGCCTACGCCGTGGTCGACGGCGCCGATGGCCGTGTCCATCATTGCAAATTTTCCGACATCGACATGACCGGTGATGCTGCGCCTGGCGCAATCGTCGAGCTCCGCTCCTGGACTGACCGGCGCGGTCGCGAGCAGTCCTCGCTCCTGACACATTCCGATCTTGATCTTGCTACCCAGGAGCGCAGCCGCGGAGCCACCTGGCTCGACAAGCAGCTGATTGCATCGGAGCCGCTGCCGCTCGGTCCAGGGTTCGGCAGTGAAATCGGAGCGGCGAAAACGCGCCGGCTCGATTATCTGGAAAGCGAAGGTCTTGCCCAGCGGCGCGGTGACCGCTTCGTCCTGTCCCGCAATCTGCTTGGCACATTGCGCGAGCGCGACCTCGCCGACGCCGGTGCCGCACTTTCGCGTGAGCATGGCCTGCCCTATCGCCAAAGCCGATCGTCCGGTGAGGTGTCAGGCGTCTATCGCCAGCGCATCCAGCTCGCTTCGGGCCGATTTGCGATGATCGATGATGGCCTTGGGTTTTCGCTTGTCCCCTGGTCAAAGCAACTCGATCGGCATCTTGGGCAATATGTGAGCGGCCAGCCTCGGCCCGGTGGTGGCATCGAATGGGCACTGGGCCGAAGCCGTTCGATCGAGATATGACGGGCGCGCCCGTCAATATCCCCAATCTTGACAATCGCACCATGTGATGCGTATATTCGCGTCAGGAGATACGACCATGGCAAGCGCAGTACTTACCCATCAAACGGCACCGGCAGCAGCAGGCCTGCAGACCTTCTCGGGCGATGGCGATCGCAAGCGACTGACCGGCGCGGCCGTCAAAGCCGTGTTGCGGCTCGTCGATGCCTGGGGTGGCAGCAATGCCGAAGGGGCCGCGCTGCTCGGCGTATCCGAGAGCACATGGGACCGCATAAAGGCGGGCAAATGGGATGGCACCTTGAGCCAGGACCAGTTGACCCGCGCCTCGGCGCTCATCGGTGTATTCAAGGGACTGCACCTGCTGTTCGCAGACGGAATGGCCGACCGCTGGCCGCGCTTACCCAACCGGGCGCCCGTATTCGGCGCGAAGTCGCCGGTCGAAGCGATGATCGAAGGCGGCATTCCCCGCATGCTCGAAACCCGGCAGTATATCGACGCGCTGCGTGGCGGGCTCTGAGCCGCAGTCCGCGCTGTCGCTGGTGCGTGAGGCGTTCCCGCGCACCATCAGGCTGGTCGCGAGCGCGCGGCTGCGCGAAGCCGTGCTCGCACCGCTGGCAGACGATCCCGACGAACTGGCGCTGCTTGCCGAAATCGAAGGCGCGACCAGCGGGCGGTTGGTTGCCGAAGAACGCGGGCTTGGCGCACTCAGCCCCGAAGAACTGGTCCACGGCGTCCCCCATGCCCGCTTCATCAATGCCAGCTTCGCCTATGCCAAACCGCGCGAGCCGATGCGCTTCAACCCTGCTGACCGCGGCGCATGGTATGCAGCGCTCAGCGTTGAAACCTGTATTGCCGAAGTCGGGCACCACCTGACCAAGGCACTCGCTGACGCAGGCGATTTCAACGCGGTTGTCGAATATGGTGAAATGCTGGCGAGCATGGCCGGCGTGTTCGTCGACTTGCGCGAGGCAGCGGGTCATCCGGCGCTCGATGCCGACCCCGCAGCCGGTTATGCCGCTGGCAATGTTCTCGCCGCGCAGGCACGTGTCGAGGGCCACAATGGCATCATCTACCCCTCGGTCCGCCACGCAGGCGGCACCTGCATTGCTGCACTCTGGCCGAATGTTGTGCAGTCGGTGGTTCAAGGCGCGATGGTTCGGCTGACCTGGTCGGGCACACCGGAATATACCTGGGAGCCGATTTAGCGATCTGCGCCAACCTGTCCGTTTCTGCGCCAAGGCCTGCACTCCCCAACTCCCCGCTTGCCAACTTCTCCGTAGCTCACTGACCTAGGCGTGAACGAACCGGAGTTGCGCCATGCCGGCTGCCAAAATCCTGTGGGGCCAGATCCTCACGGTAATGATCATCATTGTTGCAGGCGTCTGGTCCGCAACCCAATGGACAGCATCGGCACTTGGTTTCCAGCCAGAACTCGGTGCGCCCTGGTTCCGGCTGTTCGGTCACCCGGTCTATCGTCCCTATGACCTGTTCTGGTGGTGGTTCTCGTTCGACGCTTACGCTCCGCAGATTTTCGATACCGGGGGGATGATCGCGACCTCGGGCGGGTTCTTGGCAATCGCGGTCGCCATCGCGATGTCCGTCTGGCGCGGCCGCGAAAACCGCAACGCCAATACCTATGGCACTGCCCGGTGGGCAACCCGCGATGACATTCGCAAAGCCGGATTATTGGCCGACACCGGGGTGGTGCTCGGACAGTTTCAGAACAACTATCTCCGCCATGACGGGGCTGAACATGTCCTGTGCTTTGCTCCAACACGCTCGGGCAAAGGCGTCGGCTTGGTGATCCCGACCCTGCTGACCTGGCCGGGCTCGGCGATCGTGCATGATATCAAAGGCGAGAATTGGGATGTCACCGCCGGTTTTCGCAGCACGTTCAGCCGCACCCTGCGTTTCGACCCGACCAGTCTTGAATCGTCAGCTTACAACCCGCTGCTCGAGGTGCGCCGGGGCCTCAATGAGGTGCGCGATGTGCAGAACATCGCAGATATTCTGGTGGATCCCGAAGGCAGTCTCGAAAAGCGCAATCACTGGGAAAAGACCAGCCACGCGCTGCTCGTCGGCGCCATCCTTCATGTGCTTTACGCCGGTGCCGACAAATCGCTCGCTGGCGTCGCGGCTTTCCTCTCCAATCCCGACGAGACCATTGAGAACACGCTTTATGCGATGATGGACACCCCGCATCTCGGTGAATCGGGCCCGCACCCGGTCGTTGCCAGCGCAGCGCGCGAACTGCTCAACAAGTCTGACAACGAGCGGTCAGGCGTGCTGTCGACCGCAATGTCCTTTCTGGGCCTTTATCGCGATCCGGTGATCGCCAAGGTCACCAGCCATTCGGATTGGCGGATCGCCGATCTCGTCAGCGGCCGGCCGACCTCGCTCTATCTGGTCGTGCCGCCATCCGACATCAGCCGCACCAAGCCCCTGATCCGCCTTATCCTCAACCAGATTGGCCGCCGCCTCACAGAAGAGTTCGACCCTGTCACCAAGCGCCAGCGCGTGCTGCTCATGCTCGATGAGTTTCCAGCCCTCGGCCGGCTCGATTTCTTCGAGAGCGCCCTCGCTTTCATGGCGGGTTACGGCCTGAAGGCGTTCCTGATCGCCCAGTCGCTGAACCAGATTGAGCGCGCCTACGGGCAAAACAACGCCATCCTCGACAATTGCCATGTTCGCGTAGCCTTTGCGACCAACGATGAACGCACGGCCAAGCGGGTTTCCGAGGCGTTGGGCACAACCACCGAGCAGAGGTCGATGAAGAACTATGCCGGGCACCGCCTGTCACCCTGGCTTGGCCACTTGATGATCTCGCGCTCTGAAACGGCACGCGCACTCCTCACGCCCGGCGAGATTCTGCAACTGCCGCAGACCGACGAGGTTGTGCTCTTGTCAGGGGCGCCACCGATCAAGGCAAAGAAGGCACGCTATTATGCCGACCGGAGGCTGCAATCTCGGATGTTGCCCGTGCCCGAGAGCTGTTGCCAAAGTGCAGAGGCGCGCGCCACCGATGACTGGAGCGCCCTGCCCCCGATTGAACCAGGCCCCAAATCATCCGAAGACGGCGGTCGCAGGATCGATCCTGCCAATGGCGGTTTGCGGCGCGAGCCTGACCTGCCCGAACATGTCGAAGTGGTTGCGCGGCCCAAGTCTCCCGTAGCGGAATTCGACTTTTCCGAAACTGACGGCGCAGACGCAGACCAATCAGCCGCAAACAACGACCGCATCCGGCGCACGATGGAACGCGGTGCACGGCAGGCTTCGCTCGACCTCGGCGACGGGATAGAACTGTGAAGCTGAAGCGCACGTTTCGGTTGCCACCTGACGTAATCGATCAACTTGCCGAATTCGCAATGCGCAGGCGCGTCGGTCAGCCCGATGTCGTGGAGGCCGCGCTCAGGTCATTCATGTCGCCCGACAACCATGAGCAGCTCGAAGCAGCGCTCAGCCGCCGCCTCGACCGCATCGACCGGCGGCTTGGACAACTCGATCAGCAGACCGAGATAACCACCGAAGCCTTGGCATTGTTCGTACGGTTCTGGCTTACCGCCAATCCGCCACTGCCCGATAGTGGCCTTGCCTCAGCCAAAGCGCAGGGCAAGGAGCGGTATGAGGGGTTTGTCGAGGCACTCGCCCGCCGTTTGGAGGCGAGTGCCCGCTTGGGCGATTTTCGAAGCTAGAAGGGGCGGCATTCGCCGCCATAGCCGTCATTTGACCGCTCGAAGTGGCTCCCTAAAATCTTCCCTTTATTCATCAGGCTGTTACGGCATGGTCATCGACCGACCTTGGGACGAAGCCCGTCGTTTCCGAGTTCCCTGCCGAGCGTCCGGTATAGCCAAGAGCTGTCGTTCAGCCGCCAAACTGTCCAAGAAGGCGGGACCACCCCTATCGACACCAAGTTGTTGCGCATCGGGAAGCGAGTAATGCGCTCAAAATTTGCGACGGTGGGGCGCGCTACCCTCGCATTCTAGGCAAGCTGCTCGTGGCCCCATTCGAGCAAGGACCGCGCAGCACGGCATTGGGCGGCAGAGATAGATGATGCCGTTCTGATCATGTCATACAATATGTATGAGGTTGGTCAGAAAATTAAGGGGATTCACTTTCTCCCCGACGACTGCGGGTCGCCTTCATCTCCGCGACCAGATCGTCGTAGTCGCCGATCGTCGGATCGGCGCTGCCCGGCGGATATGTCGACGCGAGCGTCATGAACTCAGCCTCACCTTCGGTGCGGACCGCCAGTATCGCTTCCGGACCAAGCGCCTGCTTCACGTAGAGGTCGAAGCTTTTTCGATCGGGCTTGCAGCCCAGCTTTCGAGCGAATGTTGCAATGACGGCATCGCCGGCGGAATAACTATGACGTGTGGTGGCCACGGGAACCGCGACCTCAATGACGCGTGCACGACCAAGCTGGCCGACCCGATCGATCAGTCTTTGGTCACGGAGCCAGAAATAGGCGACCTCTCCACCCCAGTGGCCAAGCAACAGCTCGACACTGCTGTCGTCGGGCGGCACCGGCGTCGACACCATCCAATATTTGTTCGACCGGGATTCTAATTGGCTGCTGTGAAAGGGGCTGGCCGCGAACAGCTCCTCGGCTTCGCCTTCCGACATCATGCCGCCGGCGACCATAGATGCTAGCCGGCGACGTAGCGTGTCGGGTGTCGAGAGGTGGATACCATCGCTGCGTAGCGCCGAGACCTCGGCATCGGTCATCCGGCAATAGTGCCAGGCCCGGATCGTGCGAGAGTCCATTTCCCGTCCGATCGCCTCGACAAACCTGCCATACTCCTCCGCAAAGGGGTTGAACGCATGCGGCTGGGTATGATCGGATAGCTCGCGGTCGATATAGTGACGGCGTGACGTCGTCAGATAATCCCGTATCAGATCGCTACGGCCCTGGAGCAATTCCGATAGGTCACCGTCGAACGTCGCGAAGTCCCAAACATCTATCGCCATCTCAGACAAGCGCGATCAACCTATCACCCGCGATTTCCGCGGGCACTGCCTCGTCGAAAAGGCTCAGGAGTTGGGCTTCGCAGTGAATGTCCGCGCTAAGGGCTGTTTCGAAAAGTGGAACGCTTGTGGTGATAGGTTTTGGGGTGTCCGCGACCGGTATCTGAGCCTTAATCCTCAAAAACCCAGAATCCGATGAAGCCAACCGCAGCTGGGTGGTGCCGCCGTCGGCCAACCGAAGCCTCGCCCCATGCATGATCGAGAGGGCGTAAAGGCTTATGAACTGGTAGGCGCCTTCAAACTCGGCCCGAGCGGAGTCTGCCAAGGCCCCCTCCATGACCAACAGGTCGGCGAAGTCGGTGCAGAGCGTCTGATCGTCCAATGCGAACTGCCACATCATGCTCAGACCGAAAACTTTCAGCACCTCCTGCTCGCGCGCTTTCAGCGGCCGGCCAGCCTCGAATTTCCGTATGGCCTTGTTGAAAGCCTGCTGAGCCGTTTGCTTTGAAATGCCGAGCCTTTCGCGCAATCGCGGCTCCGGCATGATGTTGAAATTGGCGCGGCCGGCCTCCCGAAGGTCATCGACAGTAGGCCTTCGACCGTCGAACTGTTGCTGCCAAAGCCTCGCGCTCGTCTGAATATCGTTGGCTCGGATGAGACTGATCCCATTGTCCCGCTCGTCGCGGTGAGCAGCGAAGTGTCCAATCTCTTGAACGCTAGAACAGCCGGGTTTCAGCATTCGAAGATCGGCGAACAATCGATCGAGATCTGTCACGCGTCGTTCTCCGCGCAGTAGCCGTGTCACACGGCGTTGATGATCTTCGAACCACATGGCCTAAGTGTCGCCGGTGGCTGCTGAAGGTCAAGCCAAAGATGATGCCTAAGTGCCGCCTTCTCCTAGTTCCAAATCCGTGAATGCGAGGACAACTGAATTCTTGCGATGCAGTCCTAGGTTCACACTTCGGTGCTGCTGCTTACCATTGGCCGGCGTTGCGGGCGAAATGCGCGGTAGCGACGGCACATGCCGCCGATTATTATTTGCCGGATAAAGTGTTCTCCGTGTATCATCGCATATCTTCTGAGCTTGGTTTTGAACTCCCGGCGGCTATGGTCAGAAAGCCTCTCTCTTCAGGATATTTCGATGCCAGAACCGACTCGCGTTATTGTACCTATCGACGATTCGAAGCCCGAAGCACTGGGAATCTCGCTCGGTTATGCGAAAATGATCGCGCAGCGCGCAACTTCTCGCACCGGCAACATCATTTTACTCACACATACCAAGCAGCAACTGCGATCCACTTCACTGGAAAGCCATCTCGGCGCCCAAGCGAGCAAGGCCCTTGCCGCTAACAAGGCGGTTGGAATCGGAGACGGTTTCATGCTGCAGCATGAAACGATGCAGACGCTTCGCTTCGGAGCGCGCAACTCGGTCATCATTGCTTTCTACGCGGACGAAAAGATGCTGGACTTCGTCGATGGGCTTTCCGGAGTGGTTGGCTGCGTCGCCGTGCCCTGGCTCGAAGATGGAGCGAAGACCTGGGGAGAGCGATGGACACCGCACATCCATGGGCAAACGCTCCGTGCGCCGGCCACGCTCCTGAGCGATCCGGTGATAGAGAATGCCCTGAGGGCACTCTCTCGCATGGCCAATCTCGCCCACGGCGTAATGCATCCGCGCGATAAGCAACACGCGGACGAGATCTTACGCATTCTGCGTGCAAAAGGCCATTCGGCGCCAGCTGGCGACATCAAATCTTGGGCCATTCGAGAAGGCTGGAAGCCCGAAGCTGCGGATGAGCTTGCACGGCTGGCTTCCAAAATTTTCGGATTGAAGAACAAACCGAACCTAGGAGCGCTCCATGATCCAAGTGGCCGCTACGCGCGTTGGAAATATGGCGACGAGTAAAGTCTTTTTTTGACTAGCTTTGTTCGACTTACTCCGATCCATGACGCATACGCCGTGACCTCCAAAGCAAGAGCAACTATGCCGTCTCCCACGATCGATTTCAGAACTATTCGACCACATCATGGGAGTCGACATAGCGGTTTCGAAGAGCTGGTTTGTCAACTCGCTGCGCTGGAGACCGCTCCGGGAGTACCATTTCACCGCAAAGGAGCGGGCGCCGATGCGGGGCTCGAATGCTATCGCGTGGAGGCCGACGGGTCGGAGACCGGCTGGCAGGCCAAATATTTCTTCGAGTTGGGCAGCAACGAAGCTTCGCAGCTGACCAAATCTTTCAATCAAGCAGTCGCACGCCACCCCCAACTTGGGCGCTTTATTGTCAGCCTGCCCTTCAATCTTTCGGACGGGCGAGTCGGCAATCGCATTTCTGAACGCGACCGCTGGAACCGCTGGGTGCAAGCCCGCTCCAAGGCAATCGCACCACGTGTAGTTCCGATCGAGCTATGGGACGAAACCCAGCTCATAGAACGACTATCCCGAACTGAGCCGCGGTACGCCGGCCGGCGGCAGTATTGGTTCGATCTGCTGCATTTCACACCGGACTGGTTTCAAACGCGCTTTGCGATCACTCGCCAGGCGCTCGGCACGCGGTACACGCCCGAACTCAACATCGATCTCCCAATCCGCCGTGGTCTGCTTACAATCGCTCGAGACCCGAGTTTTATCGAGAGCTTGACCCGCCTCGCCGACGATATCGATGAGGCGCGGCATCGCGCGACTGACAGCATCGCGAGATTGCTTGCCGGAGGCCCGGCAGCCGCACCCGCCGCGGACCTTGATATTCGGTTCCGGACAATCAGCGGCTTGATCCGAACAGCTTCAATTGGCCCGGCCGATCCTGTCCCCTTTGATCCATGGATAGAGGCTCTCGATACCGCGAGCGCGACCTTGGGCACCTGCTCGTCAGCGATTTGGGACCTGCACACACAGCAAGATGGTGATCGCGACGAGGTGCGACGTGTCCAATTTCATGTTGAGCAGCTTTATGAAACGATCGAGAAGGTATCCGAGGGCATCAAGCGACCAGTCAGCCGGCTGGCGAACGAGCATCGATTACTTGTCACGGGTGAAGCCGGAACTGGCAAATCGCATCTGCTCGCCGACGTGGCGAACCATCACATCGACCAAGGTTTCCCTGCGGTCTTGGTCCTGGGTGGCAGCTTCGTCGATCGCGAGCCTTGGCGGCAGGTCGCCGATCAGCTCGGCCTGACCAATACGACGCCTGATGAGCTGCTCGGCACGCTGGACGCCGCTGGCGAAGCAGCGGGCACTCGCGCGCTCGTCATGATCGATGCAATCAATGAACGCGGAGGAATCGCTTTATGGGCCAATCGTCTTGCAGCGTTTCTCGCTACGGCTGATCGCTTCTCGCATGTGGCGGTAATCCTCTCCTGCCGCACGACCTTTCTGCCCTACATCTTGCGCGAGATCGACGAGAAGGCGCTGCCTCGCATCGCCCATCCCGGCTTCGCTGGTCAGGCCGCGCAGGCCGCCCAGCGTTATCTCGATGCCCGCGGCATCGTGCGCATGGCAGCGCCCAACTTCTCCCCCGAGTTCGAAAACCCCCTGTTCCTGCGCACCTGCTGCGATGCGCTTGAACGCCGGGGCGAGCAGGAACTGCCACGAGGGCTCGCCGGCGTATCTGGCGTATTCAATTTCTATTTCGGAGCAGTCGCGGATGCGATCACGGCGCGTATGGGCCTCTACCCGCGTCTCCGTGTCGTCGAGACGGCCCTTAAGAGGCTCACCCAAGCAATGGTCGAGGCGCGCAGCGGCTATCTGCCAATGGCCGAAGTCCATGCGCTACTCGAAGAGCTGCACCCTTCACAGAACCAGACCGAGCAGAGCCTTTTCTTCCAGCTGGAGAATGAGGGGGTCCTGACCGTCGAGCCGGTCATCGACGGATCGACGATAGTGGAGCTAGTCCGCTTCACCTTCGAGCGCTTGAGCGACCATCGTATAGCCCAAGCGCTGCTCGACACGGCAATAACCGGTTGTGATCCGGCGCCCGCCTTTGCACCGGGCGGGTCACTTCGCGAATACGTGGTCGGATCTATCGCGTATCGCTTTGCCGGCATCGCCGAAGCCTTCGCCGTGCAATTGCCCGAACGCTTCGGCATCGAGCTTCTCGATCTCGTCGACGACGATATCGCGATCTACGACCTACTGCCCGGCTTCCGGTCCAGCCTGCTGTGGCGACGGCAGGACGCTTTTCGCGAACGCACGCTGGAGCTGCTGGATGAACATGCTGACTATCTGGATGGCGATCCATGGCTCGATACGCTGATCGCGATTGCAACCGAACCAAGCAACCCTTTCAACGCGGATTATCTCGACCACTGGTTGCGCCCAATGTCGATGCCGGAGCGCGACGAACTGTGGTCGGTACGTGCGACTTATATTGCGGCCAATGATGGCAATGCGATCGATACGCTGATCCAATGGGTGCTGGCCAATGGCCTCAATCCCATCGAGCCAGAGCGTGCCAGGCTGGCCGCGATCATGCTCGCTTGGCTCACCAGCCTTAGTCACCGCATCATCCGCGATATGGCGACCAAAGCGCTAGCGGCGCTGCTGGTGAATCGGCGTGAACTAGGCGTCTATCTCATCGACCGATTTGCCGGCCTCAACGATGCCTATGTCGTCGATCGTGTCTTGGCAGCAGTCTACGGCGGCGCGACGCGTAGCGGCAGCAACGAAGGGCTCGGAACGTTGGCCGAAGCCGCTTATTCGGCAGTGCTCGCGAATGATCCCATTCCGGCTCATGCACTGATCCGTGATCATGCACGGGGTATCATTGAATTGGCCGCCTATCGCGGCGTCCTACCGGCGAGCGTATCGCTCGATCTTGCGAGGCCACCTTATCCGGCCGGGCCACCGTTGGAAACGGTCAGCGACGAGGTGCTCGCTGGCTTCGTCCAAGACTATTCGGGATCGTTCCTGCGCGATGACATTATGAGTTCGGCGTTCGAGGACGGGGACTTTGCGCGCTATGAGATCGATCCGCTCGCGCATCGTTTCCTCAAACTGCCGCGTGATGAGGTCGGGCGCTCGGACGAGGCTCGCTACGACGAGTGGCATGTCCGGACTATCGCCGGGCGTCGTGACCGCGAGGCCGCGCTGGAGCGTCTGACAGAAATTTCTGGGCGATTGAGCGCCATGCCGCACGATTTCTACCGGTGGCTCGATGATATCGATGATGCTCCGGACGACGGGGATGGAGGGCCAACACGAAAGGAGGTCCGAGCCGAACGCGATGCAGCTGCGGCTGATTTCCGGTCACTGCTCAGCGAGGCGGAATGCGGAGATTATGAAATCTATGCTTCGAGTTGGATCAAAGAGGGGATGTGGGACGCTGAAGCATCGTTACGGCATCCGGAGTTCAGCGGCCAGACAGCGCGGCGATGGATCGCTTGGCGCGCGCATGACCTCGGATGGACACCCGAACGCTTTGCGCAATTTGAACGCAATATGCCGAGCCGAGGTCGTATGGAGCACAGCATCGAACGGATCGGAAAGAAATATCAGTGGATTGCCTATCATGAGCTGACGGGCCGGCTCTCCGATCTCGTCGCGGTTGATGGCGGTTTCCACGATCAGCCCCAGCCGTATCGTGGCCCCTGGCAAGTCGATACGCGGGAGATGGACCCGACGATTTTGATCAAGCGTACAAAGGAGCGGGATAGTAGCCGGCAGCCGGCGACTTGGTGGTCACTGCATGCGCCGCGCTGGCGCGAGGATCCACCTCAGGCCAGGATTGCCTGGATGCGCGACGAAAGCCGCGACATACCCGACGTTCTCGAGCAGCTGGATGTGACAGATCCCGATGGCCGACGCTGGCTGGTCCTCGATATGGGCGCGACCCGCAATCAGTCGGTCATAGATAATGGCGAGTCCGTGTTCCTGCGCATGACCTGGCACAAGGTCCATTCTCTCCTTGTAGCACGAAGTGATGCTGATCGCCTTGTCAGGCTTCTAACCAGCTCGGAGCGCGAGCGCGACCATCCACCCGAAATCGATTTGCCTTGGCGCGCCTACCTTGGCGAATATCCTTGGCACCCGTCCTATGACCGCCTGCACGGTGATTGGGAATTAGGCACGCCAAAGATCGAAGTCTTCGGCACTATCGCCAACCGCTATGTGGAGCGATCCGGGCACAATTACTCAATCGAGGAATCGTTCAACCTTTCGATCCCAGGGCCACGGCTGGTTCGCGGCCTTGATCTCCGGCTCGCTGAAGGTCGGTCGCTTGCCTTTTGTGATGCACGGGGCACCATCCAATTCAAGGATCCGTCCGCTGAAGCCGCTGGCCATAGCGCGGCTCTGGTCGACCGCGCTGCTTTGGCCGCATTTCTTGAGCACGATGGCTTGGAGTTGGTCTGGATATTCCTCGGGGAGAAGAGTGCACATGGCGGCCGTCCGCATAAGAGCGGTTGGGGCGGTCAGCTCGACTACTGGGGTATCTACCGTTTCAATGGTGAAGAGATTACCGGCCAGCTCCAATTTGAGCGGAAGGATCCGAATAGCGAGCAGCTTGCCGGGTTTCTGTCCCATCGCTAACGCCTCCCGAACGGTGAAATGCGCTGGCGTGTCACACACGTGTTCGAGAGGCGACATTTCCGCCGATTCAGATGCAGCACTTCTTGAACTTCAATCCACTCCCGCACGGGCACGGCTCATTTCGACCGACCTTCACAGTCGACCGATCCATCTTTGGTTTCTGGTTAGGCGAACTCTGTCTAGGCACGTTTCGCGTCGCGATGTCCATTACAGGATCATGCTTCCAAGGGAATGCGAAGCCCATGCAAAATTTTGGGAGTCCGTCTTCAGGGCGAAGAGCAATGCCGAACCATTGATCAGCTCGCTGAATATATTTGCGGCCACGACAATGGTCAGCGAGCTTCTCGGCCGCGAGTGGGTCCGGAAAACGGCTGCAATGCAGCGTCAGACCACTCTCGCCCTCATCGAAGGTGAGCGTGAAATCATGCAACTGCCCATCTTGTCGCGTTTTTGCCGAAAGCTGAACGAACCCGGCATCAAGCTGCTTATGCGTATCGCCATTTAGCGAAAGCAGGAGAAAGCCGAGGTCAACGAGACCGGGCTCGGCTTCGTGCTCGATATTTGTCAGCAATCTGCCGAGGTGTGTCCCCTCAAAGCGCGTCAAAATCCCTGCGGGGGTCCGTGGGCCGGGAAGCCCCTCCCGCCGGACCGTCATTGCTGCATCTAGCGGATGCGAAAAGTCTTCCGTCAGCGTAACGAGATCCATTCCCTCATCAAGCCAGAGATTATTCTGGAGATGATAGGCCAATATCGTGAGTTCGCTCATTATACTGAGACGGCCAGAATAACCCACTCGCCGGTTAACGTAGCTCAAAAAGCGGAGCGGGCTCGCGAGCATTTCGGCAATCACATCGATTAGAAAGACGTCACCCACAAGCGGCGCCTTGATGCGGTCATCGCTTGCGAATGTCAGGAACTGTCGGACCTGCGCTCCCAGCGCTGGATAATGATCGGAGACGACGCAGAAGGGATAGATTTCCTTCAACTGGGGAATGGCGACCTCGGCCCCGTCGCTCTTTACAAAGCGCAGGGCCGGATCATTGAGCGAAAGACTGCAGATGCGCGCTTGGTCGTAAGCATCCTGGATTGCTTTCTTGAAATCGTCTTGGATCTGGTTGTCATTGCCCTTGCGCGCTTCAAGGGTCAGCTTCTTTGACTTGCACTGAACGACGATGGCCCGATCGGCGAACAAGACAAGGATGTCGATCTCGCTAACACGTTCGCGGCCGCGAACGACATTTACGCCGCGATGGACGTTCGTCTGGCCAAACACGTCTGCGAGCCGCTCAGCGGCAAGTGCCTCAGTGAAGTCGCCGCGATGTTTGAAGGCCGCACTCCGATAGGATTTGTCAGCAGCCATCCAGTAGAACGGCGCATCGTAAAGCGCCTCGACCAAGCCGTAGCCCTGCAGCGATATGTAGAGGCCGTCGGGAGAGCGGATGATCGGGGAGGCGTTAATGAGATTGAAGTCCCCGATCGTCTGGAAGTCCTGGTTGGACGACGTTGATGGCGCTGTAAATGCGCGCAGAACGGCTTCGGTCGTGTTCACTGGCCGCTCGGCGGCAGTAGCGATCTCCTCAGCTGAAAAGCTAAAGCCCGGCAAGAGTGTCCAGCTTTCGGGCGGGATCGACCGGAGGCCGTCCAGTACGTCGTTCAACCGCTCGTTGCCGAGGTGGCTCAGAGCCCGCGCCACGGCGACGGCGTCTCCGATCCGAAACCCCTTGTTCGCGATCAGCCACGCGTCGTCGGACACATAACGCCGCGCGGCGAACTCGCGATACTGGAACGTGTAAGCAGACTCTCCACCGTAAAAGATCGGCTCACGAAGGACATCGCCGCGGAGAAAGGGTGTTGCCCTTTCCGCCGGAATGCCTGCCTTGGCCTCTTCGAAGCCACGCAGCAATGCCGCCATCATCGGCATGTTAAATGCCGCATGAAGTTCCTCGAGCAGCTCTGAAGTTCGATCGATGAGGCGCTGGATTTCAGCAGACGGTGGCTTTGCGAAGTCGATCGGACTCTTGAGCATGAGTCCCAGCAGGGTCGAGAATTCGGTCCGCACGGTGCGGCCCTCGACATAGGAGGCCTCAATTGCGTCGCCTGTCAGTTCGCCGGGATAGCTTACAAAATTGTCACGAAACGAGAGCGCCGCGAGAACATGGATATAACCTGGCGAGGCGCAGAGCCGTTCGAGATCCTGGAAAATCTCCTGCTCACTTCGGCTTGTCTCGAACTGCATCGCCTATTTCCTCACTTGTCTGCTGCCAAGACATTAATAAGTGCCCTGGGGTAAGTCATTGCTTTTGTAGGAGAGGCTGTGCTTATTGATGAACGCTTTGCGCATGGGAGGCGCGATCCGGGGAAAGCGGAATGGTGATGCCGAGGCGAGAGCAAGAGATTTTCGGAGATTTGGCTTCGCTGGCGGCAACGCCAGGGTTCGCCCACATCATCGCCTACTTCTGCGCACGCGACAATTTCACCTGGTACAAGGACGAGATGCGCGCAGAGGATATGCAGCATCTCTATTCCCGGTCGCGTCTCATCCGAACCGAGATGTTCACGCTGGTCGGGCTCATGGCACGCGCCAATCCAGATTATGACGCTTTGCCACCGGAGGATCCAGCGGGTGTTGCGGCCCAGGCGGAGGCACTGCTCGAAGAGCTTCATCAGAGCATGACAATGCCGTGGAGCGAAGCGTTCGGCGAGGCTATGGCGAACGGCGAGCTGCGCATTCCGTGGACGTCAGCCGACGCGATGCGGGAACCGATTTTTTATGGCGGCGAGGCGGCCTTCTCCGTGCAGAATTGCGACTTCGCCGGCGAGAAATATGCAGCTGACGACACGTGGCTGATCGAGCACAAGGGCGCGTCGATCAGTGACATGATCACGGTCGCGAAGTCGATAGGTGATCTTCACGCGGAAAAAGTCGCCGACGTTGTTCATACAGGGCCTGCCTCCGTCGGCGATCCACGGTTTCTTCCAGCCTTTACTTTCACCGCGACAGAGCTCGAACCCCGCCTCGAAATATCGCAGGAAAGGATCAAGGCAAGCATCGAGGCCTTCGCGCTGAGGCGTGGTCAAGGGAACCTCGGCTTCAAATCGCTCCACGACTTCAATGCGGCGACGGCGACGCCGATAATCCAGATGGGTGAGGACCGCTTCATCCTCTTTCATTTCAACGCGCTGGCAGACGCTCTCTATGAGTCTCCGTTCTACTGGCTTGGAGCCGATAGGAAGTACGCATCGACCGCGCTGAAGCATCGCGGCCAATACACTGAGGCTTTCGCGCTCCGGCGGCTGAGCAAGGTATTCGGCCCCGCGCGTGTGTATCAGGGCGTCAACATCGACAGGGGAAAGGGCGACCGGCTCGGCGAAATCGATGTGCTCGTACTGTTCGACGATCGCGCTATCGTACTGCAGGCCAAGTCGAAGCGCCTCACGATGGAGTCGCGGCGCGGAAACGATCTCCAACTCAAAGGCGATTTCAAGGCAGCAATCCAGGACTCATACGATCAAGCGATGGACTGTTCAGCGGCGCTCCGCGATCCATCGCTACATTTCAGCACGCCCGACGGAACGGTATTGGAGGTTCCGGACAATCTGGCGCAGATTTTCCCGATCTGCCTGGTCGCCGACCATTATCCGGCCCTGGCGTTCCAGACAGGCCAATTCCTTGTACAGCGGGATGTGCCCGCCGTGCTGCCGCCGCTGGTCATCGACGTTTTTACGCTCGACGTGATGACAGAAATACTGAGCCGACCACTTCGTTTCCTCAGCTACTTGGAGCTACGGTCACTATTTGGTTCCAAGGTTTCGATCCATCACGAGATCACGCTTCTGGCGTACCATATCAAGTACAATCTGTGGCTCGACGACGAGTACGACTTCGTCGCGCTGGAGGACGATTTCGCGGCAGACCTAGAGATTGCGATGGGCGCTCGCCGCGCCGGCTTGCCAGGGAAGAAGACCCCGGATGGCATCCTAACAGATATCGAAGGCCGGCGGATCGACGCTCTGATCAAGGCGATCGAAGCCGAACCATTCGGGCCGATGATCGATCTGGTTATGCTGATGTACCAGCTGAGCGGGAACTCCATGAAAGAGCTCGCCGCCGGCGTGGACGGAGTTCTACAGTCCGCGCGGATGAGAGGATCATCCGATTTCACACTCGGCTTTGCCCATGCAGGGCTGACGATCCACGCAAATTTCAGACCGCGCACCGAGGCTGAACCTCGCCTTCTCGCGCATATGACGCTGCGGAAATATACCCAGAAGGCGCCGGAGTGGTTCGGCCTATGCCTCGACCCCAGAACCGGCGCGATCAGGTTTGGCGAGAAGATCTCATTTCCATGGAAATATGACAGCAAGGTTGCGCGGATGGCGGCTGACCTGGGGAAACCCACGCGGCCGGCGCCAGCCGCGAGGGGCGGTCCAAAGCTTGGCCGCAACGATCTCTGTCACTGTGGAAGCGGCAAAAAGTACAAGAAATGCCATTGGGCAACTGAGACGGGCTAAGGTGAACTTTATGTCGCTCGAGAACGAGATCAACCCGGGGCCTGCCTTTTTGATTGCGAAACAGCCGCCCATGCGAGCGTCGTAGGCCAAAGTGCGTCCATGTCTATGCGCATCTCCGTTCGGAGGGGCGATATGGGATACCGGATCGCATAGCTGCATCCAACATTTCGGCGCTGTACGGCAGCTATTCGCAGGTCACACCCTAAAACCTGCCGTTCCGGTTCGTCCGACTAAGCGGTCATTTGAGGCTCGAACTACGCTAGCCTTTCTGCCTTTCCGCCACGACACCCGGCACGCAACTCGCTGTTGCTTTCACCCACTTTGATGTCTCTTTGATCTGCCTCACGAGCGCAGCCGATGATCGGTTGCCTCGCCGACACGAGGCATTTCATGAGCGTCATCCCCATCCAGTCGCAAGCATCGTCGCGCGGAGCGCGCATGCTGCGCACCGCGCTGGGACCGGAGATCGCCGCCTGGCTTGAAGATGCCTCGGTCATCGAGGTCATGCTTAATCCTGACGGGCGGCTGTGGATCGACCGGCTCGGAGCCGGGATCGCCGATACGGGGAGCGGGATGTGCGCTGCCGATGGCGAGCGGATTATCCGGTTGGTCGCGCATCATGTCGGAGCCGAGGTTCATGCCAGGGCGCCGCGCGTTTCGGCCGAGCTTCCCGATACGGGCGAGCGCTTCGAAGGTCTGCTGCCGCCGGTGGTGGCCGCACCGAGTTTTGCGATCCGCAAGCCCGCCGTCGCCGTGTTCACCCTCAAGGATTATGTCGCGGCGAAGATCATGTCTGCATGGCAGGCTGAGGCGCTGGTTCGCGCCGTTGCGGCCCGGAAGAACATCCTCGTCGCCGGCGGCACGTCGACCGGCAAGACCACCCTCACCAACGCTCTCCTCGCCGAAGTCGCCAAGACCGACGACCGCGTGGTCCTGATCGAGGATACGCGCGAACTGCAATGCGCCGCACCCAACCTCGTCTCGCTGCGCACCAAGGACTGCGTTGCAACGCTCTCCGACCTGGGCGAGGTGCGCGGTGCCGAAGCGCTCGACCTGCTCAAGGCCTGGGGCACCGGCCATCCCGGCGGCGTCGGCACGATCCACGCAGGATCCGCGCTGGGGGTCCTGCGGCGCATGGAGCAGCTGATCCAGGAAAGCGTGGTCACCGTGCCGCGCGCGCTGATCGCCGAGACCATTGATGTGATCGCCGTCCTTGTCCGCGACGGGACAGGACGGCGGCTTGCCGAACTCGCCGAGGTCACAGGGCTCGATGCCCACGGCGACTACACAATTCGCCCCATCACACCCCCAGCCACAGGAGTTTCATCGTGATCCAGACCCTATCGCGTGCCCGTGCCCGCCTCTCCGCTGCCATGCTCGGCGGCTTCGTTACTCTTGCCGTCGCGGGGCCTGCCCATGCGGCAGGCTCGTCGATGCCGTGGGAGGCGCCGCTCCAGTCGATCCTCGAATCCATCCAGGGGCCCGTTGCCAAGATCGTTGCGGTCATGATCATCATCGCGACCGGCCTTGCTCTCGCTTTCGGCGACACCTCGGGCGGCGCACGCCGGATGATCCAGATCGTGTTCGGCCTGTCGATCGCTTTTGCCGCCTCCTCCTTCTTCCTGTCGTTCTTCTCCTTCGGCGGCGGGGCGCTGGTCTGATGGAGACTGCATCACCTGAAGCTGTGCCGGGCTTTGTCGTTCCGGTTCACCGCGCGCTGACCGAGCATATCCTGCTCGGCGGCGCTCCGCGCGGGCTGGCGATTGCCAATGCGACGCTGGCCGCCGCGATCGGACTTGGCCTGCGCCTGTGGATCGCCGGGGTGGTGATCTTCGCGCTCGGGCACATGGTCTCGGTCTGGGCGGCGCGGCGCGATCCGCAATTCGTTGATGTCGCGCGGCGGCATCTGCGCTTCCCCACTTTCCTGAGGGTCTGAGCCCATGCTCTCGCTTCGCGAATATCGGAACAAGGCCGACCGGCTTGCCGACTTCCTGCCCTGGGCCGCGCTGGTTGCCCCCGGGGTGGTGCTCAACAAGGACGGCAGCTTCCAGCGCTCCGCCCGCTTTCGCGGACCCGATCTCGACAGCGCGACGCCTGCCGAACTGATCGCGACGACCGCGCGGCTGAACAGCGCGCTGCGGCGACTGGGTTCAGGCTGGGCCATTTTCGTTGAGGCGGTGCGCCGCCCGGCGCTGGATTACCCCGATAGCGACTTTCCCGATCCGGCCTCGGCGCTGGTCGAGCGCGAGCGCGCAGCGCAATTTGCCGAGGAAGGCGCCCATTTCGAGAGCCGCTATTTCCTGACCCTGTTGTGGATGCCGCCCGCCGAAGATGCGGCCCGCACCGAAAGCTGGCTCTACGAGGGCAAGGCCGAAAAGGGCATCAATCCCAAAGAACTGCTCGACCTCTTCGTCGACCGCACCGAGCGCCTGCTGCGTCTGATCGATGGCTTTGTGCCCGAGGTGGCATGGCTCGACGACGGTGAGACGCTGACCTACCTGCACAGCTGCGTCTCCACCCGCAGTCACCGCGTCCGCGTTCCCGAGATCCCGATGCATCTGGACGCGCTGCTGGCCGATGAGCCGCTGACCGGTGACCGTGGTCGGCTTTCCCAGCAGCACCTTCCCGGGTCTGCTCGACGAGCTCAACCGGCTCGCCTTCGCCTATCGCTGGTCGACCCGCGCAGTGATGCTCGACAAGACCGATGCCACCAAACTGACCGCCAAGATCCGGCGGCAATGGTTCGCCAAGCGCAAGTCGGTCGCAAGCATCCTCAAGGAGGTGATGACCAACGAGGCTTCGACGCTGCTCGACAGCGATGCCTCGAACAAGGCCGCCGATGCCGATGCTGCGCTGCAGGAGCTCGGATCGGATTTTGTCGGCCAAGCCTATGTCACCGCCACCGTCACCGTCTGGGACGAGGATCCGGCGCTGGCAGCGGAGAAGCTGCGTCTGGTCGAGAAGGTCATCCAGGGCCGCGACTTCACCGTGATCGTCGAAGGCATGAACGCGGTAGAGGCCTGGCTCGGATCGCTTCCCGGCCATGTCTACGCCAATGTCCGGACACCGCCGATCTCCACGCTCAACCTCGCCCACATGATCCCCCTGTCGGCTGTGTGGGCCGGGCCGGAACGGGACGAACACTTCAACGCCGCCCCATTATTCTATGCGCGGACCGAAGGCTCGACCCCGTTCCGGTTTTCGCTTCATGTCGGCGATGTCGGGCATACGCTGATCGTCGGGCCGACCGGGGCAGGCAAGTCGGTGCTACTCGCGCTGATGGCGCTGCAGCTTCAGCGTTATGATCGCGCCCAGGTCTTTGCCTTCGACTTCGGCGGATCGATCCGTGCAGCGGCGCTGGCCTGCGGTGGGGACTGGCAGGACCTCGGCAACTCGTTGACGGGTTCCGGCCTGGCTGAGGACAGCAATGGCACGGTGCTCTTGCAACCGCTGGCGCGGATCGACGAACCGGCAGAGCGCAACTGGGCGGCCGAATGGCTTCAGGCGATCCTCACTGCCGAAGGCGTGACTATCGATCCCGCGACCAAGGAGCATCTCTGGTCGGCGCTGACTTCCCTCGCCACCGCTCCGATTGCCGAGCGCACGCTTACCGGGCTCGCTGTGCTCCTGCAGTCACAAGCATTGAAACAGGCCCTGACACCCTATTGCATTGGCGGGCCGTTCGGACGGCTGCTTGATGCCGAGAGCGAACATCTGGGGGAAGCCAGCTTTCAGGCCTTCGAGACCGAAGGGCTGACCGGCTCGGCCGCAGCCCCTGCCGTGCTCTCCTACCTGTTCCACCGCATCGAAGGCCGGCTCGACGGCTCGCCGACAATGATCATCATCGACGAGGGCTGGCTTGTCCTCGACAGCCCCGCCTTTGCCGCACAACTGCGCGAATGGCTCAAAACGCTGCGCAAGAAGAATGCGAGCGTGGTGTTTGCAACCCAGAGCCTCGCCGACATCGAAAGCTCGGCGATCGCTCCTGCCATCATCGAGAGCTGCCCTACCCGCATCTTCCTCCCCAACGAACGCGCGATTGAGCCGCAGATATTGGCAATCTATCGCCGCTTTGGCCTCAACGACCGGCAGATTGAGATCATCGCGCGGGCGGCGCCCAAGCGCGATTATTACTGCCAGTCGGCGCGCGGCAACCGATTGTTCGAACTTGGCCTTGGCGAGGTCGCGCTCGCCTTCACCGCCACCTCATCAAAGGCCGACCAGCTCGCGATCGATGCGATCACGGGCGTGCACGGCTGCGCTGACTTTGCTGCGCGCTGGCTGCGCCATCGCGGCCTCGCCTGGGCAGCCGAGCTGCTGCCCGCCCCCTCGCCCCTTCTCAAGCCCGGTCCGCGGTCGGACCAATCCCAGGAGTAGTGCCCATGAAAGCCCGTAAATTCGTCTCGATGCTTGCTGCCAGTGCCGCGGTTCTCTCGGTCAGCGTCGGCGCCATTGTTCGACCCGCGCAACTATGCCCAGAACATCCTGACCGCCGCGCGCACGCTCGAGCAGATCAACAACCAGATCCGGCAGCTCCAGAACCAGGCGACCTCGCTCGTCAACGAAGCGCGCAACCTGCAATCGCTGCCACTGACCGTGCTCGAACCGCTGCAAGCGCAGATCCGGCAGACCCAGGCCTTGCTCGGACAGGCGCAGCGCGTGGCTTATGATGTTCGTCAGATCGAACGCGAGTTCCAGAACAACTATCGCGCGGGCGCGATGACGGGGCCGCAGCGCATGCTGGTCCAGGGCGCCGAAGCCCGGTGGCAGAACAGCCTCGGCGCCTTCGAGGATGCCCTACGGGTTCAGGCCGGCGTGGTCGGCAATATCGACGGCACGCGCGGCGCCATCGACAGCCTCGTTGGCTCAAGCCAGTCGGCAACCGGCGCGCTTCAGGCCGCGCAGGCTGGCAATCAGCTGCTGGCGGTGCAGGCGCAGCAGCTCGCGGACCTGACCGCTACGGTCGCCTCGCTCGCGCGGGCACAATCGCTCGACGCCGCTGCACAAGCGGCCGCCAAGGCGCAGGCCCGCGAACAGCTTCGCCGCTTCCTCGGCGATCGCCGGCCCTATGTCCCGGGCAATGCCCGGCTGTTCGGGAACTGAGGCGATGGACAGCAAGCTCTTTGCGCGGATTGGGGCCGGCGCCTTCGTCGCCATTGCCATCACCATGGCCGTGCTCGAACTGCGCGAAGAGCCTGCGCCGCCGCCACGCGATGTCATCGCTGCGGCACATGAAGCCGGAGACGATGCAAAGGCCACCCTCGCCTATTGCGCAGCGCTCGGCCTTGAGGCGGCATCGGTCGATATCTGCACCGCAGCCTGGGCAGCCGAACGCCGCCGGTTCCTGGGGCAGGCCGAGCGTGATGCGGCGGTCGTGCCCCCTGTGACTGACAACAGCGGGGATGCCGCCCTCGATATGACGGGGGATCGCTAACATGGGTGGCACCGCCGTCGTCGACCGCTTCCTCGACATCTTCTCGCGCTACATCGACAGCGGGTTCGGCCTTTTGGGCGGCGAGGTCGCCTTCATCGCAACCACGCTCATCGTCATTGATGTCACACTGGCAGCGCTGTTCTGGTCATGGGGCGAGCAGGGCGACATTCTTGCCCGCCTGGTCAAGAAGACGCTCTTTGTCGGCATCTTTGCCTACATCATCGGCAACTGGAACAGCCTCGCGCGCATCGTGTTCGAAAGTTTCGCCGGGCTTGGCCTCAAGGCCAGTGGCACCGGGTTTACAGCGGCCGAACTGCTGCAGCCGGGCCGGGTCGCGCAAGTGGGGCTCGATGCCGCCTATCCTTTGCTGGAGTCGATCTCCGAACTGCTCGGCTTTGTCAGCTTCTTCGAGAATTTCCTGCAGATCGTGATCCTGCTGGTCGCTTGGGCGATCGTCATCATCGCCTTCTTCATCCTGTCGATCCAGCTGTTCATCACCCTCATCGAGTTCAAGCTGGCAACGCTCTGCGGCTTCGTGCTGATCCCGTTCGGGCTGTTCGGCAAGACCGCCTTCATGGCCGAGCGCGTGCTTGGCCATGTCGTCTCGTCGGGCATCAAGGTGCTGGTGCTTGCGGTGATCGTTGGCATCGGCTCGACCATCTTTTCCGAGTTCACTACCGCTATCGCGGGCGAACCCACGATTGAAGACGCGCTGTCGATCGTGCTGGCAAGCTTGGCGCTGCTCGGCCTCGGCATTTTTGGCCCCGGGATCGCTAATGGCATCGTCTCGGGCGGGCCGCAGCTTGGCGCAGGCGCCGCAGCCGGCACCGCGCTGCTCGCGGGCGGCGCTGCCGCCGGTGCCGTTGCCGGAGCAAAACTGGCGGGCGGCGCGGTGGCCAGTGCTGCCTCCAATGTCGCGCAAGGCACGTCGCGCGCTGCAGGCGGCGCGACCATGGCCTACGCTCTCGGCTCTGCAGGCAAGTCGGGCGGCGCAGCGGTCGCAGGCGGCGCGCGTGCCGTCGGCGAATATGCTGCCAGCGCTGCAACATCGCCGCTGCGCAAGGCCGGTGACGGCGTGAAGCAATCCTTCCGCGAAGGCAGCCGCGACGCCATCACCAAGACCGGCGGCAGCATCACACCCGGACCTAACACGCCGCCGCCCCCGTCGCCCGCAGCTGCCGATCAGGGCCAGCCTGCCTGGGCCAAGGCGATGAAGGACCGGCAGACGATCTCCCATGGCGCGAGCATCGCCGCGCACACGCTCAAATCGGGCGACAGCCACGGCGGCGGCGCCTCGGTCGACACCTCAGAAAAGGACTGACACACATGTTCCGACGACCCTCGATCCGCTATGGCAAGACCCCCGAACCAGAAACGCCCTACCACCGCGC
>LNFM01004932.1_pt1 | contig 24455 bp, 20 predicted proteins | sample 596031 | NCBI WGS metagenome assembly LNFM01 (sample SAMN04254537, study PRJNA301005) | activated carbon metagenome | isolation source: dual media filters at the Ann Arbor, Michigan drinking water treatment plant | place: USA: Ann Arbor | reverse complement strand
TGTCCTGGCAGAAATCGACGTCGAAGTCCGGCATCGACACGCGCTCGGGATTGAGGAAGCGCTCGAACAGCAGGCCCCAGCGCAGCGGGTCGAGATCGGTGATCTTGAGCGACCAGGCGACCAACGAGCCGGCGCCCGAGCCGCGCCCGGGGCCGACCGGGATGTCGTGGTCCTTGGCCCACTGGATGAAGTCGGCAACGATCAGGAAGTAGCCCGAGAAGCCCATCTTCTCGATCATGCCGAGCTCGTAGGAAAGCCGTTCGCGGTATCTCGCGAAGTCGATATCCGGCGACAGTCGCCCGCCGGCTTGCAGCGCCGCGAGCCCGTTCTCGGCCATCTCGGCCAGCGCATCCTTGTCGGCACGGCCGGCGAGCTTGGTGTAGCGCGGCAGGATGGGCTTGCGCGGCGCCGGCATGTAGGCGCAGCGGCGGGCCACCACCAGGGTGTTGTCGCAGGCCTCCGGCAGATCGACGAAGGCCTCGCGCATCTCGGCGGCGGACTTGAAGTAGTGCTCGGGCGTCAGCCGGCGGCGGTTGGGATCCTCGATGTGCGCCCCCTGCTCGATGCAGAGCAGCACGTCGTGCGCCTCGTACATCGCACGATTGGGGAAGTCCACGCTGGTAGGCAAGGTCGATCAGCGGCTCCTCGATGCGGCGCTCGAGATCCTCGCCATGGCGCTGCAGCTCGATGTAGAGCCGTCCGTCGAAGGCCGCCTGCAGCCGATCGAGGTGGTGCGCAGCCGCCGGCCCCTGCCCGGCGCCGAGCAGGCGCGCCACGCCGCTGCCTGGCCCACCCGCCAGGGCCAGCAAGCCATCGGTGTTGCCAACCAGCTCGCCGAGCGGCAGCGCCGCCAGCGAGCCGGTCTTGAACTCGAGATGAGCCCGGCTCACCAGCCGCATCAGGTTGAGATAGCCCGCCTCGTTCTGGACCAGCAGCGTGAGCCAGTCCGCTTCCTGGGCCCTTTCGGCCGTCGCCAGCCCGCTCTTGTCCTCCCGCCGGATCCCGAGATCGCAGCCGATGATCGGCTGGATGCCCGCCTTGGCGGCGTACTGGGAGAATTCGAGAGCGCCGAACAGGTTGCCGCGATCGGTGATGGCGACAGCCGGCATGTCGTTCGCCCTGGCGAGCGAGGCGACGACGTCGACCTTGTTCGCCCCTTCGGTGAGCGAATAGGCGGATCGGACCTTGAGATGGATGAAATCGGCGGTGGCCACGGACCACTATGGTGCCGCGATCTTGTGGAAAGCGAGCCGCAATCGCGCGTGGCGCATGCCGTTCCTCCGCCTGTTCAGGCCTCACGGGTGCTCGAGACGTATCTCTAGGCCAGCACGCCGTCCTTCAACGTGATTGTCCGGTCCATGCGCGCGGCGAGATCAGGGTTGTGGGTGGCGATCAGGGCCGCCATTCCCGTCTCGCGCACCAGGGCGAGCAGCTGGCGGAACACGGCATCGGCCGTTGCCCCGTCGAGATTGCCGGTCGGCTCGTCGGCCAGCAGCACCTGCGGCGCGTTCGCCACCGCGCGGGCGATCGCCACGCGCTGCTGCTCGCCGCCCGACAGCCGGCCCGGCCGATGATCGCCGCGCGCCTCGAGCTGGACCATCGCCAGCAACTCCGCGGCGCGCTGGCGCGCCACGCGCCGCGATTGCCCATTCAGCATCTGCGGCAGCATCACGTTCTCGAGCGCCGAGAATTCCGGCAGCAGGTGATGATACTGGTAGACGAACCCGAGGAAGCGGCGGCGCAGCTCGGTGCGCTCTCGATCGCTCGCCGTGCCGGCCGCTCGACCGTCGATGACCACGTCGCCGCCGGTCGGTCGTTCCAGGAGCCCCGCGATGTGCAGCAGGGTCGACTTGCCGCTGCCCGACTGCCCGACCAGGGCGACGATCTCGCCCCGATGCAGGTCGAGGGCGATCCCGCGCAGCACCTCGAGGCGGCGGTCACCCTGCACGAAGGTGCGCGTGATGCCGCGCAGGGACAGCAGCGAGGCCGACTCATTCATGGCGCAGCCCTTCGACCGGCTCGATTCGCGTGCTGCGCCACGCAGGGTAGGAGGCCGCCATCAGCGATAGCAGGATGGCAACGACGACGATGGTCGCCACCTCGGTCGATTGCACGCGCACCGGCATGGAGGTGATGAAGTCGACCTCGGCCGAGCCGCCGCCCGCCGCCCCGGTGGCCCACGACAGCAAGGCGCCGATCGACGGCATGTTGGAGCAGACCAGCAGGCCGAGCGCCGTACCCACGGCAGTGCCGACCAACCCGACGGCGGCGGCCGACATGAAGAAGGCACGAACGATCGTCCGCGGCGAGGCACCCATGGTGCGCAGGATGGCGATGCTGCCACGCTTTACCCGCACCAGCATGGTGAAGCTCGCCACCACGTTCATCGCCGCCACGACGACGATCAGGGTGAGAATGATGAACATCATGACGCGCTCGACCTGCAGCGCGCCGACGAACCGGGCATTGAGCTCGAGCCAGTTGGCGACCTTCAGATCGTCGCGCCCCAGAACCTTGCGGACCTCGATGGCCATCCGCGGCGCCTGCGACGGATCGGCGATGTCGAGATCTATCGAGCTCACCGTCTCGTTGCCAAGCTCGAGGTCGTCCTGAAGCATGGCCAGCGGCACGAAGACCAGGGAGCCATCGAACTCGAAGCGGCGAGTCAGGAAACTGCCCAGCACGCTGTAGTCGGTGTAGCGCGGCGCGATCGTGCCGTTCTCGTTCAGCTTGTGGGTAACCAGGGTGACCTTGTCGCCCAGGCCGACATTGAGGGCCAGGCGCAGGCGCTCGCCCATCACCACGCCCGGCTCGGTGCCGAAGCCGGCAAGGCCGCCCAGGACCATGTTGCTGGCAACGATCTCGCGCCTCGGGAGGTCCTCCGGCCGGATGCCGCGCAGCATCGCTCCCCGCGTCTGGCCGCCCGAGGCGATCAGCGCCTGGCGCTCGAGCACCGGCCGGACCGCCGTCACGCCCGGGATCGCCCCGAGCCTGGAAAGCAGGTCCGGCGTCGCCTGCGCCATGCCGTCGCGCGCGGCGATCACGATATGGCCATTCATGCCGATGATGCGTCCGAGGAGCTGCTCGCGGAAGCCGCCCATGACGGACAGCACGACGATCAAGGTGGCGACGCCGAGCGCGACACCGACCAGCGAGAAGATGGCGATGAAAGAGACGAAGCCCTCGCGCTGCCGGGTCGCGAGATAGCGCCAGGCGAGCCAGCGCTCGACTGCGGGGGCACTGTCACTCACGGCGCAGCCCCTCGATGGGGTCGAGCCGGGCGGCACGCGCCGCCGGATAGAGCGAGGCGAGCAAGGCGAAGACCATCGCCATGCCGGCGATCGCGGCGACCTCCGACCATTCGATCCGCGCCGGCAGCTCGGCAAGCAGATAGAGCGTCTCGTCGAACAGCACGATGTCGAAGGTGCCCTGCAGCCACTGGCGGATGGCCTCGATGTTGCGCGCGAAGGCGAGCCCGAGCACGACCCCCAGCGCCGTCCCGACGCCGCCGATCACGAGACCATCGATGAGGAAGACCCGCATGATGGCGGCGCGAGTCGCGCCCATGGTACGCAGGATCGCGATGTCGGCCGACTTGGTGCGCACCAGCATGACCAGGCTGGAGACGATGTTGAAGGCCGCCACCAGCACGATCATGGTCAGCACCAGGAACATGACGTTGGTCTGCGCCTGGATCGCGGAGAAGAACCCGAAATTGGCCTGCAGCCAATCGAACACCCAGCCCTGCGGGCCGACGGCCGCCGAAACCAGGCGCCGCGTCGCCGCCAGAGGCACGCCTTCGCCGACGAACACCTCGATGCCGGTGACCTTGCCCCCGAGATCGAGCAGGCGCTGCACGTCGGCGAGCGGTGCATAGACGAAGTTGGCATCGTAGTCGTACATGCCGGCGCAAAAGACCGCGGCGACCCGCGCCGCCGCCGAGCGCGGCATGACACCGAGCGGGGTGGCGACGGAGACGGGCGAGACGAGCTGCACGACGTCGCCCACCTTGACGCCGAGCAGGTCGGCGAGCCGCCGGCCGATGACGACCGAGAAGTCGCTGCCGAACCCCTTTAGGGTGCCCCAGTCGAACGCCTTGTCCTCGTCGCCGCGGCACTGCGCCCGATAGCGGGCACGCAGGCCGGCGGGCCCGTCGATGGCGGCGGAGAGCGGCGTGCGCGCCGCGAGATCCTCGGGCCGCATGCCGCGCAGCACGACGCCGCGAACGTTGTTGCCGGCCACCGCCATCACCTGACCCTCGGCGGCCGGCGTGGCCGCCGCGACGCCCGGCACCGCTCCGATCCGGGTCAGCAGGTCGGCCGAGGCTTCGAGGCCGTCGCTGGTGCCCTGGACGCCGAGCTGGCCGCTCATGCTCGACATCTGGCGCAGCAGCTCGACGCGAAAGCCGTTCATGACCGCCATCACGACGATCAGCGTGCCGACGCCCAGCGTGATGCCGACCAGCGAGAAGCCGGCGATGACCGAGATGAATCCCTCCTCGCGACGAGCCCGCAGGTAGCGAAAGGCGATGAGGCGCTCGACGGCGGCGAAGGGCATGACGCCCGCAATCCGGCTCAGGCGAACCGCTGGACGACCTGGTCGAACGGCACTTCCTCGCGGGCACCGGTGCGGCGGTTCTTGATCTCGGCCTTGCCGGCCGCCGCGCCCTTTGGTCCCACGATCACCTGCCATGGCGTGCCGATCAGATCCATGTCGGCGAACTTGGCGCCCGGCCGCAGGTCGCGATCGTCGTGCAGCACGCCGACACCGCGGGCGGATAGCGCGTCGTAGAGCTTGCGGCAGACGCCGGAAACGGCGCCGTCGTCGGGCTTGAGATCGACGATCGCCACCTTGAAGGGAGCCACCGACTCCGGCCACACGATGCCGGCCTCGTCGTGGCTCGCCTCGATGATGCCGCCGACGAGGCGCGACACGCCGATGCCGTAGGACCCCATCTCGACCGTGATCTGCTCGCCGCCCGGCCCGGCCACCACCGCCTTCATCGGCTCGGAATACCGGGTGCCGAAGTAGAAGATATGGCCGACCTCGATGCCGCGCGCCGCCAGCCTCTCGCCCTCGGGGATCTTCTCGAACGCCGCCTTGTCGTGCATGTCGTCGGTCGCCGCGTAGAGCGAGGTCCACTCGTTGACGATCGGCTGCAGGTCGGCCGAGTAGTCGATCGTGCGACCCAGGATGTCCTTGTCGACCAGCCCCTTGTGGCAGAACACGGCGCTCTCGCCGGTGTCGGCCAGGATGATGAACTCGTGGCTGAGATCGCCGCCGATCGGACCGGTATCGGCGCGCATCGGGATCGCCTTCAGACCCATGCGGGCGAAAGTGCGCAGATAGGTCACGAACATCTTGTTGTAGGAGTGCGTGGCGCCGGCCTTGTCGAGGTCGAAGGAATAGTTGTCCTTCATGAGGAATTCGCGGCCGCGCATGACGCCGAAGCGCGGCCGCACCTCGTCGCGGAATTTCCACTGGATGTGGTAGAGATTCCTCGGAAGGTCGCGGTAGCTCCTCACGCCGTCGCGGAAGAGCACGGTGATCACCTCCTCGTTGGTCGGGCCGTAGAGCATCTCGCGATCGTGGCGGTCCTTGAAGCGCAGCATCTCGGGGCCGTAGGCGTCGTAGCGGCCGCTCTCGCGCCACAGGTCGGCCGACTGGATGGTCGGCATCAGCACTTCCTGGGCGCCCGACGCGTCCTGCTCCTCGCGCACGATGCGCTCGATGTTCTTCAGCACGCGAAAGCCGAGCGGCAGCCAGGCATAGATGCCGGCGCTGGTCTGGCGAACCAGGCCGGCCCGCAGCATCAGGCGATGCGAGACGATCTGCGCCTCTGCCGGGTTCTCCTTCATGGTCGGCAGGAAGTATTGGCTCATCCGCATCGGTGCTCGGGTCCTGGCTTTGAGGGAGTTCGGAGGGGAAAGCGCCGCGGACTGTAGAAAACGCAGCCTGCGATGGCAAACGCGCGCCCTCTTCTCCTCCCCAGCTTCGCTGGGGAGGAGGAAGAGCGACGCGGCTCGCGACTGGATTTGCACAGGCCGATGCCGGCACACTGCCTGCAACAACCGGGGGAAGCCAGAATGCTCGAGCAACTCTTCAAGCTCGGCGAGAACGAGACCAATGTCCGGACCGAGGTCGTGGCCGGGCTCACGACCTTCCTGACGATGGCCTACATCATCTTCGTCAATCCCGACATCCTGAAGGCCGCCGGCATGCCGTTCGGCGCCGTGTTCGCCGCGACCTGCGTGGCGGCTGCCATCGGCTGCTTCCTGATGGCGTTCCTGGCCAACTACCCGATCGCCCTGGCGCCGGGCATGGGGCTGAATGCCTACTTCGCCTTCACTGTCGTCGGCGGCATGAAGTTCAGCTGGCAGGTGGCGCTGGGCTGCGTGTTCCTGTCGGGCGTGCTCTTCTTCATCATCAGCGTGCTGCCTATCCGCGAATGGATCGTCAACGCCATCCCCCGTTCGCTCAAGATGGCGATTGCAGCCGGCATCGGCCTGTTCCTGGCCCTGATCGCGCTCAAGAACGCCGGCATCGTCGTCGACCATCCGGCGACCTTGCTCACCCACGGCGATCTCACCAGCTTCCCCGTGGTCATGGCGACGCTCGGCTTCGTGCTGATCGTGGCGCTGGAGTACCGGCGGATCATGGGCGGGGTCATCATCGGCATCCTGGTCGTGACGATCGTGGCCATCGCCGTCGGGAAACAGAAGTTCGCCGGCATCTTCGCCATGCCGCCGTCGATCGCCCCGGTGTTCCTACAGATGGACCTGGTCGGCGCTTTTCATGTCGGGCTGCTCACCGTCGTCTTCGCCTTCCTGTTCGTCGACCTGTTCGACAACACCGGAACGCTGATCGCGCTCGCCCATCGCGGCGGCTTCATGCGGCCGGACGGCACTGTTCCCCGCCTCCACCGCGTCCTGATCGCCGACAGCGGCGCCGCCATGGTCGGCGCGGCGGTCGGCACCTCGACGACGACCAGCTACATCGAGAGCGCCTCGGGCATCAACGCGGGCGGCAGGACCGGTCTCACCGCGGCGGTGGTGGGCGTGCTTTTCCTGCTCGCCCTGTTCGTCGCACCGCTCGCCGGCTCCATCCCGTCCTACGCCACCGCGCCCGCCCTGCTCTACGTCTCCTGCCTGATGGCGCGCGGTCTGACCGAGATCGAATGGGACGACATCACCGAGGCGGCGCCAGCGGTCATCACGGCTCTCGCCATGCCTTTCACCTTCTCGATCGCCGAGGGCATCGCCTTCGGCTTCATTTCGTATGCCGGCATCAAGGTCGCCACGGGGCGCTTCGGCGACATCCACCCGGCGGTGGGCATCCTCGCGGTGCTTTTCGTGACCAAGTATGTGATCATTGGATAATCACACCTTTCCCGCGGAAATATGGTTGTTGGCGGATACGCCGTTGTCACAACAAATGTTCTATCGAAGGGCCAGTGCTCGAAAGAAAAGGTCTTGGCAAGCAACAGCGTTCCGGCTAGAGAGCCTAATGCTTAGGCGCGCAGCCTGAGTTTAGGGAGGAGAGCAGCACAAGCTGCCGTGTGAGACGAGTTTCGGGGAAAGATGAAGCGGCGGGCATGGCCCGCCGTTTCTTTGTCCGGCTCGAGGCTCGAGTCGTCTGCCTCACATCGCCTTCCAATCGCCCGATTGCTCGAAAGCGAACGCCGCCTTGTAGATGGTCGGCTCGTCGAAGTGCTTGCCGACCAGCATCAGCGACACGGGCAGGCCGTCCGACATGCCGCACGGCACGGCCATGGCCGGATGATGCGTGATGTCGAACGGCGCCGTGTTGGAGATCATGTTGAGCGCCCGCTCGACATAGAGCTCGCGCGATGCGTCGGCGGGCGGCAGCTCCGTCGCCTTGATCGGCGTAGTCGGCATCATCAGCAGATCGTACTCGGCCAGGGCCGCATCGTACGCAGCGGTCAGGACCCGCGTCTGGTTCATCGCCTTGCCGTAATAGCGGCTGCCGTAGTAGCGGCGGATGTAGGTACCGAACATGGTGAAGAGCTTGGTCGTCTCCGACAACTCGTTGGCGCGCGTGCGCCAGTTGCGATGGAAGTCCATCAGGCTGGTGACGTAGAGGTCGGGCCGGCTGACGCCGTAGCCGTCGCCCCACATCATGGTCTGGGTGAGCCCTTCCGTGCCGATCGGCATCCACAGGGCGGGCGCCACCAGATGCATCGGGATCGAGACCTCGCCGACGCTGGCGCCGAGCGATTCGAGCCGCTTGCCCGCCGCCTTGACCTTGGCGTTCACGTCGGCCTCCGCATTGGCCTGGGCGAAGCCTTCGGTCACCAGGCCGATCCTCATTCCCTTGATGTCGCCCTCGAGCGCCTTGGTGTAAGGGTGGGTCTTGATTGCGATCTGGCGCGAATCGTAGCCGTCCGGACCGGCCAGCACCTCGAGCAGCAGGGCGTTGTCCGACACGTTGGCCGTCATCGGGCCGGTGTGATCGACATAGATCTCGATCGGCATGATGCCGGTGTAGGGCACCAGCCCGTGCGTCGGCTTCATGCCGTAGGTGCCGCAGAAGGACGACGGCATGCGGATCGAGCCGCCCTGGTCGCCGCCCAGCGCCATGTCGACCTCGCCCAGCGCCACCAGCACGGCGCTGCCCGAGGACGAGCCGCCGGCCGAGTAACCCATCCTGTGGGGATTGTGCACCGGGCCGGTCGCGTTGGTATGGCTGCCGCCGGACAGGCAGAAATTCTCGCAATGCGCCTTGCCCACGATCGTGCCGCCGGCATCGAGGATGCGCTGCACCACCGTGGCGTCGATATCCGGCACGTAGCCCTCGAGCGTCGCCGCACCGTTCATCATCGGCACGCCGGCCAGCATGATGTTGTCCTTCAGGACGACGGTCTTGCCCTTGAGCTTGCCGCGCGCCGCGCCGTTGACCGTGGTCTTGACGTACCAGGCATTGTGCCTGTTCTCCGCAGCCGGCGGCCGATAGCCCGGCGTGCGCGGGTACTTCACCCGCGGCAGGTTGTCGGGCATGGCATCGACCACGTTGTAGGCGGCCACGCTCGGCCGCATCAGGTCGATGAAGGACGCGACGTCGCGGTCGCTGAGCGACAGGCCCACATCGGCCGCCACCTGGCGCAACTGCTCCTCGGTCGGAACTTGTACAGCCATCTTCTCCTCCTCTTTCTGCATAAAACACCGTCATCCCGAGCGAAGCCGCCCGATCAGGCGCTGCTTGCAGCGCCATTGGCGGCGCAGCCGAGGGACCCTTCTTGCCGACGCTGCACCAAGAAGGGTCCCTCCACTACGCCTCGCTGCGCTCGGCTTCGGTCGGGATGACGGGCTTTTTCCATGTCCCAATGCCCTGCCCCCTACGGCGCCAGATGGCGCATGAGCTGCGGATCGGTCTTGACCGCCTGCGCCGGCCCGTCGAGCGCGATGTGCCCGCGATCCATGACGTAGGCGTGATGGGCGACCTCGAGCGCCAGTTCGATGTGCTGCTCGACCAGGATCAGCGACATCTCGCGCGACAGCTGCTTCAGCCGGTCGGCAATTTCCTCGATCACCCCGACCCACACGCCCTCGGTCGGCTCGTCGAGCATCAGGAGCTTCGGCCGGCCGAGCAGCGCGCGGCCGATCGCCAGCATCTTGCGCTCGCCGCCCGACAGCGTGCCGGCGGTCTGGCCCAGGCGCTGCGCCAGCTTGGGAAAGAACTCCAGGACATAGTCGAGGCCGGCCCGATCGCGCTGGCGGATCGCGCCCAGCTGCAGGTTCTCGCGCACGGTGAGCTTGGCGAAGATGCCGTGCTCCTGCGGCACGTAGCCGATACCGCGGCGAACCCGCCGCTCGGCCGGCTCGCCGTCGACGGCATGGCCGTCGAGACGGATCGTGCCGGCCATCGGCCTCAGCTCGCCGAACAGGGTCTTGAGCAAGGTCGACTTGCCGGCGCCGTTGCGCCCCAGAACGGCGATAGCGCCGCGCGCCGGCGTGGCGATCGACACGCCGAACAGCACCTGGCTGCGACCATAGCCGGCGTCGAGGCCTTCGACCTGCAGGAGGATTGCGTCAGACACGGGTGGTGAACACCTGCTGGACCTTGGGCGAGCGCTGGATCGCCTCGACGTCGCCCTGGTCGAGCACCTTGCCCTGGTCGAGCACCGTCAGGTGATCGCAGATGTCGCGGATGAAGTGGAGGTCGTGCTCGACGATGATCAGGGTGCAGTGCGCCTTGATCGGCTCGAGCAGCCGGCCGGTCGCGCGGCGCTCCTCCGGGCTCATCCCGCCGGTCGGCTCGTCGAGCAGCAGCAGCTTCGGGCCGAGCGCCAGCGCCATGGCGATCTCGAGCCATTGCTGCTGGCCGTGGCTCAGCTCGCCCGCCAGATCGTCGGCGCGGTCGATCAGCCGGAACCTCTCGAGCAGGGCGCCGATCTCGCCGTCGAGCCGGCGCCGCGACGACGACATCAGGAGCGTCGCCAGGCTGTCGCCGGATTGCCGGGCCAGCAGGACATTGTCGTAGACCGACAGTTCCGGCAGCACCGCGGTGATCTGGAACTTCAGGCTGAGGCCCGCGCGCGCGCGCTCGTAAGGCGTGGCCCGCGTGATGTCACCGCCGTCGAACACGATGGTGCCCTCGTCGGCGAAATGATCCCCGGCGATCGCCTTGAGCAGCGTGCTCTTGCCCGAGCCGTTCGGCCCGATCAGCCCGTGGAAGGTGCCGGCCTGCACGTCGATGTCCACGCCGTCGAGCGCCCGCAACGTGCGAAACGTCTTGCGCAGACCGCGGATCTCGAGCAGCGCCACGTTGCCCTACCCGCCGCGCCGGCGCCGGCCGTAGGAGCCGATACGCTCGCGATCGGACAGGAACAGGCCGAGGATGCCCTTGGGCTGGAACATCACCACGACCAGCAGGACAAGGCCCAGGATGACCGGCCAGATCGCCTTGATGGCCGCCTGGTCGGCCAGGACGTAGGTCAGGATCTCGACCACGGCGGTGCCCAGGATCGGCCCGATCAGGGTGCCGGAGCCGCCGAACAGGCAGTAAATGACGGCGGCGGTCGACAGCCCGGGCCCCATGTTGCCAGGGCCGATGAAGCCCTGGTGATAGCTGTAGAGCGCACCGCCGAGGCCGGCGACCATGCCGGCGAGGGAGAAGACCAGCGCCTTGAAGAGCTGCACGCGGTAGCCGAGGAAGGCCAGCCGTTCCTCGTTCTGGCGCATGCCCGCCAGCACCAGCCCGAGCTGCGACTGCCTCAGGAAACGGGCACCGGCGTAGACCAGCAGCAGGAGGCCGAGCGCCAGCGAGTAGAAGGCGGTGCCTTCGACGAACTCGTAGTCGCCGATCTTCAGCAGCTTCACGGCCGAGAGGCCGTTGCCGGCACCGACATATTGCCACCCCGACACGAGGCGCTCCGCGGCGTACGACCCGGTGAGCGTGCCGAGCGCCACGAAGATGCTGGTGGGCGGCTTGCGGCCGAGCAGCAGGAAGGCGGCGAACAGCCCGGCCAGCAGAAAGCCGACCAGCATGGCCAGCGGCAACGTTCCCCAAAGCTCGCTGAACCCGAGGTCGCGTCCCACCAGCGCGATCGCGTAGCCGGCCACGCCGAAGAACAGCGCCTGCCCGAAGCTCATGATGCCCGAGAGGCCCCAGCACAGGTCGAAGCTGATGGCGAGCAGCGACAGGATCAGCACGTTGGTGAGAAGGGTGATCAGGTTGGTCTGCTCGCCGAGCACGACGGGTGCCGCGAGGGCGAGCAGCAACGTCGCGCCTTCGACGAACGGCAGCACGCGGCGGGACGCACGCTTGCGTTCCGCCTGCCGTGGCCCATCGGCGCCGGACCTGCCGGCGCCGCCTGCTGTGACCCCTGCTCCCGATCCGGCTTTGCTCAGCATTCCTTCGGATCGACCATCTTGTCGCTCTCGATGACGTCGTAGCGCGTCTTGCCGGCGTCGACCTTGCACTGCGCGATGTACATGTTCATCTTGCAGTGCATCTTGCCCGGCACCATCTCGGCACCGCCACCCGGCCCCTGCTCGATCTTCGCCTTGTCCATCGCCGCGGAGACGGCCTCGCGCGCCAGGTCTCCCTTGGTCGCCTTGACGGCGGCCTCGTAGAACTTGATGCCGCGGTACATGCCGGTCGCGGCGGAGCCGGCCGTGAACAGGTACTTGGTGTCGGGGAAGCGCTTCATGTAGTCGGCCTGCAGCTGCTTGCTGAAGGCATCGTCGATCGACTGGAAGTAGTCGAGGCAGCTGTACAGCCCTTCCATCTCCTGCGCCGGGTGATAGTTCAGCAGGTTCTCGTCGTAGTAGACGCAGCTCAGCACGCCGCCGCTCTTCTGGAAGCCCGACTCGTAGAGCTGCTTGACGAACGGCTGCAGGCCCGGCGGGATCACGGTGTTGAACACGCAGTCGACCTTGCCGTCGCGGATCTTGCCGATGGTCGCCGAGTACTCCGGTTGGTCGAGCGGATAGTACTCCTCGAACACCACCTCGCCGCCGTTGGCCTCGATGACCTTGCGGGCGTACTTGTTGAGGAGCTGCGGCCAGACATAGTTGGCCGACGGCATGGCGAAGCGCTTCTTGCCCAGCGTCTTGATGATGTAGGGGATCAGCTTGTCGCACTGCTGCGCCGGCGTCGGGCCGGTGCAGTAGAGGAACTTCGTGCATTCCTGCCCTTCGTAGAGCTGCGGGTAGATGTAGAGCGTGCGACCGCGGTTGACGATCGGGTCCTTGATCGCCTGGCGCATCGCCGAGGTGATGCCGCCCAGCACGACATTGACCTTGCGGTCCTGGATCAGCTTGCGGACGTTGCCGACGGCGATCTTGGGATCGGACGCCGTGTCCTCGAGGAAGAGCTCGATCGGCCGGCCGCCGATGCCGCCCGCCTTGTTGATCTGCTCGACGGTGAACTGCGCCACCTGCCAGTTGGCGTTGCCCGACGGCGCGATGGCGCCGGTGATGTCGGTGGCGATGCCCATCTTGATCGGGTCGGCAGCGAAGGCGCCCTTGGGTGCCAGCATCCAGCCGCCGCCGCCGGCGATCCATCCCGCGGCGCCGAGCGCGCCAGCGCCGAGCAGCCGACGCCGGCCGAGCTGCTGCTCTCGATTGATCTTGTCGCTCATGGTCAGAGCCTCCCTTGTGTGATGAAGCCTTGCGGACGGAACTTCACGATCGCCAGCGCGATGATGAACACCAGCGGATCGGCCAGCACCGGAATGACCAGCCACGGTAGCCCGGCGGCCATGCCGCCGACCGCCGCCGCGCCCAGCACTGGCCCCTCGAAGGTGCCGACGCCGCCCAGCATGACCGACAGGAAGGCCTGCACCAGGAAGCGCGTGCCGATGTCGGCCGAGAGCTGGTAGAGCGGCACGATCAGCGCCCCGGCCAGGCCGGCCAGCGCGGCGCCGAAGGCGAACGTGAACGCGTAGAGCTTCGACGTCGAGATGCCGCAGGCCCGCGCCAGGTTGGGGTTCTCGAGCGAGCCGCGGATCTGCAGGCCGACCGAGGTTCGGGCGAGGAAAAGCCAGGTGCCGGCGATGATGCAGATCGTCGTCAGCACGATCACCGTCCGCCAGGCCGAGACATCGACGCCGAGCAGCGTGAACACGCCGGGCAGCGGCTCGGAGATCGACTTGTAGTGGCCGCCCAGCAGCCCGCGCACGCTCTCGCGGATCACCAGGCCGACCGCATAGGTCCCGAGCATGGCGATGATGGGCGCGGCATAGAATCTGCGGATGACCAGGCGCTCGAGCACCAGACCGATCACCGCCAGCACGATCGGTGCCGCGAAGATGCCCGCCCACGACGACAGGCCGCTGCTCTCGAAGAGGTAGACCGTGTAGGCGCCGAGCAGCACGAACTCGCCATGGGCAAAGTTGAAGATGCCCATCATGCTGGCGATGATTCCGAGGCCCAGCACGATCAGCACCATCACCGAGATGAAGGCGAGCAGGTCGAACGCGAGCTTGACTTCTATGCCCATGACCCCCCGAACGAACGCCGGCAAATCGACGGCCGATAAAGATAGTTAAAACAGAAACATTTCGTGTTTCAATTAATTTCTGTTCGCAGCGAGCGATGGAGCGGGATGCGTCCTCCCCATCGAGCACCGCCAGGGGAGACGCCCATCACGCTGGGCGCGCACCACGATGTCGCGCGCAGATCGACCCTGAAATGATCGCCTGGAATCTTGCGTCATTTGCGTCACAGCGTCATTGGCCTTTGAAATCAAGACCTTGGCCGTGACGCAGCGGAGAGAGGTTGCGTCGCCAGGGTATTGGATTGCGTCGATGCCGGCGATCACGGTCGTGTCCTACGGTTCGTCCCCAGTCTCTCCGTACGCCCTATCACGACACCTCGCGGGCGAGCGGACCGGCAGGCCGAACTGGGTCGCATTTGCGGCCACGATCCTGTGCAATCGGCCAGTGCAATCAGCTCGCTCTAGAATCTCTCGACCAGCTGGAAGTCGAAGCCCTCAGCCTCGGCCAGGTAGATCGGCATGTCGGCGGCGCGGCGTCGCAGGCCGACCGATCCCCGTCCGCCGCAATAGGAGGCGCCGTCCGCCGCTGCCGCCAGCGCCCTGACGTCCAGCGATCCGGCACGCCGCGCCAGGGCATCGAGGAAGTACAGACCTTCGTAGTTCGACTGGGCGGTTGCGCCGGGCACGGGCGCGTAATCGCCAAAAACGTCCCGGTAGGCGCCGCGGAACGCCTCGCCCGCAGCGCACGGCATGTCGACGAAGTAGCCGGAAGAGGCGAACAGGTTCTCCGTCTTGTCGGCGCCGATTCCCAGCAGCACCGTCTCGTCGACGCAGTTGCCAAGGCGAATCATCCGCCCGGCCAGCCCGTGCTCGGCGAACGACCGGTTGAACACGATGCCGTCGAGGCCGATCAGCGAGATGAAGACGACGTCGGGCCGGGCCGCCTCGATGCGCGCCAGATAACGTCCGTGATCGTCCTCCCCAAGGGCGACAAAGTCTTCGCCGACCACGCGGCCGCCCGCTTCGGCGATGTACTTCTTGACCGACCGGTGTGAGAGCCAGGGCCAGACATAGTCGCTGCCGATCAGGTACCAGCGCTCCGCGCGCTTGCGCTCGGCCAGCCAGGCGATGGCCGGCCGGGCCTGGCGCGGCGGCGTCTCCCCGATGGCCAGCACGCCGGGGGTCCGCTCGCCGCCCTCGTAGATCGGCGTGTAGATGTAGGGTATCCGGCCGGCGAAGGTGTCCCGGAGCCCGACGCGGACGGCGCTGGTGTGGGCGCCGATCACGACATCGGCGTCGCCGAGCTCGACCAGGTCGCGCGCGTCCTGCCTCAGGTCTGCCAGGGGGGCGCCGGAATCGTGCACGGAAAACTCGATCTCGCGGCCGAGGATGCCGCCGCGCGCGTTGATCTCGGTGGCGGCGAGGACGGCACTGTTGAGCGACGAGGGCCCCCAGATGCCGGCGGTACCGCTCAGGGCGACGAAGTGGGCGATGCGCAGCTTCGACCGGTCGCGCCGCGCCCGTGCGGGCGCGCGGCCGTGCAGGATCGTGTACGGAATCTCGCGTGGCATGCCCAGGAGGCCCGCCGTCGAGCAATCCATGCCTTTCCTCCTCCCCGGCCCCATCATGGGCCCGTTCGGGCCATCCCGAAACGACGATACTAACCCGCTCGCCCGGCCAGACGGCTGGAAAGTTGAATTTTCAATAGTTCACAGTCATATAGACCCCGCGTCTGTGTCGACCAGCCCCTCGCCGCCCGGGATCGCTTCGTGTCCGATTCGTCCTCCGCCGATTCACCGATCACCCTGCATCTCGCCTATCTGCTGGCCCAGGCCAACCGCGAGATAAACCGCCAGCTCGATGCCCGCCTGCGTGCGGAAGGCGTGCCGGTCGAGCAGTGGCGGATCCTCAAATTGCTGTCGGACGGCAACGGCCGCTCGATGGGCGAGCTCGCCGAGAACGCCCTGCTCAATCATCCGACGCTCACCAAGACGATCGACCGCATGGTGGCCGACTCGCTCGTCTACCGCATTTCCGATCCGGCTGACCGCCGCAAGGTCCTGATCTACTGCTCCGACCGCGGCAAGGCGCTGGCGCGCAAGCTCGCGCCGCTGGCGCTCGACCAGGAAGCGCACATCGTCAACAGCTACGGCGACAAGGCAACCGCCCAGCTCAAGCGATTGCTGGAGACCCTGATCGAACGTGCCGGTTGAGCCCAACCGCCCCTCCTCGGATGACCGTGGTCGCATAGCATGCAGGAGCGATGCATGTTCTGGACCAATGGAGGCTGATAGCGAAGCTGGTTGCCGGGCATTGGACCTTCCGAGATCGATCAGCCGCGCGATCATGGCCGCTGCAAAGCGGCACTGCTATGGTGGCATGAGGCCAATGCGTGGAATTGAAATATGACGACAATCGTCACCAGGGTGCATGTTGCCGAGGATGGAACTCTTACCGGGCGAGTGCCGGCAGGAGTACCTTCCGGCGAGCACAAGGCAGTAATCGCTTTCGAGAGTTCGGTCCGCGATTTCAATATCGACAATCTGCCCGATATTGACCTCGGACCCTGGCCAAACGCGGTCAGCTTGCGAAGAGACGACATCTACGGGAACGAAGGACGTTGATGTTCGTCGACACGAATGTCCTCGTCTACGCGAGCGTACGTGACGCGCCCATGCGTGCGCAAGCGCGAGCTGCGCTTGCACGAACTGCAGCATCCGAACCTCTACGGTTGAGCCGCCAAGTGTTACGTGAGTTCGTCGCCGTGACGACAAGGCAGCAGGCGTGGGCTCGTGCACAGGGCGCGGCGGATGCCGCATCAGCTGTTTCACTTCTGGCGCGGGATTTTGAGGTCCTCGAGGACGGACCGATTGTCTGGGATGCCCTACTCGACCTTTGCCGAAAGGTCGAGTTCGGTGGAAAGCAGGTTCATGATGCCTACATCGTCGCGACCATGCTAGCGTACGGGGAAACGCGGCTGCTCACTTTCAATACTTCCGATTTCCATCGCTTCCATAGGTATATCAGTCTCTACTCGTCGTGAGCCGGAGCTGGTTCAGCTCTTCGGCGGTAACCGCGTGCCGATCCTGAAGGCCATCGCTCAGATGCCGAGCCACTCGAGACCGATTGGCAGCTTCTCGGCCGCGTAGTCCACTTGGAGGACACGCCTGCTACTAGGGGCCAAAGCGGCCTCCGATGCATGCAAGATGGGCGTGGAATAGAGCCAGACGTCCCCCGCCAAAGCCAGGCAAGCGACGTTGCCGCACCGTCCAACAACGGCTGGTACATCCACCTCGGCAACACGGCCAAGCCGATGCGATCCTGGAGCGACAAGCAGCGGGGCATTGGTTGCAGGAACGTCGTCGAGGTGGAGACGCAACGTGACCATGCGCGACAGCACCGGGAATGGCGGGGCAACGTGAAGCACACCCTGCTTCCGCGTCCAAGGCCCAAAGCCTTCGACGTCCACTCGTTCCGAAACGGCAATCACCCGATCCTGGTGCCATCCAAGCGACCAATTGGCATCGGCGGTCTTGTCGAAAAGAATCGCTCTCACTGGACGGGATGCATCGCCCAGGATGCCGGCAGCCAATGCTCCTGCTGGGCCGTTCCGACCCAGAAGCGAATGCAGGCCGGCAACGCCGAACAGTCTGCTTCCCGCCTGCCCTCGCCGATGCCCAGCGAGGGCCTTGCTCAACTCGACCAAGGTCGCCGAATCGACGGCAGCGCGATGCAATTGCGCTCCGTCAGCTCCATACCTCAGGCGACCCCCGAGGGTTGGGGGCGATGCCGGCGGCATGCAACTTGCCTCTACTCCACCAGCCGCCGGAAGCTGAAGACGTCGAGCTGGTGGAGGATGAAAAAGCCGAGCCACAGGGCGGCGGCGACCAATGACGTGATGATCACCTTGCGCAGCAGCTCAGGCCGCTCGGGAGCGCCGTGATCCTCGCCCGGGCCGGGCTTCTCGACCTTGCGCACGCCGAGCGGCAGGACGGCGAACAGCACGATCCACCAGACCACGATATAGACCATGAGCCCGGTCGCCCAGCTCATGGGGCGCGCCTCAGACCTGCTCGAGCTCGATCAGCGTGCCGGTGAAATCCTTGGGATGCAGGAACAGCACCGGCTTGTCGTGAGCGCCGATCTTGGGCTCGCCGTCGCCCAGGACGCGGGCACCCTGGGATTTCAGCTTGTCGCGCGCGGCGTAGATGTCGTCGACCTCGTAGCAGACGTGGTGGATGCCGCCATCGCCGTTGCGGGCGAGAAAATTGGCGATCGGGGACTTCTCGCCGAGCGGGTGCAGCAGCTCGATCTTGGTGTTCGGCAGCTCGACGAACACCACGGTTACGCCGTGCGCGGGCTGCGGCTTTGGCTCGCTCACCTTGGCCCCCATCACGTCCCGATACAGGTTGGCCGCCTTGGCGAGGTCGGGCACGGCGATGGCGATGTGGTTCAGGCGTCCGATCATGCGCTTTAGATGCGGACGATATGCACGTCCGTCAACGGCTTCTTGCCGAGGTGAGTGCGGACAACGCGCCGCACGGCCGTGCGGACGGCCTGCTCGAGCCGGGCGTCGTCGGCCCGGTCGGCGGCCTTGAGATCGGCCAGCATCTCCTCGAGGCCCGCCACCACGGCCTTGCCGAGTGCTCCCTCCTCGTCGTCGAAGCCGCGCAACGTCACCTTGGGCGGCGCCATCGGCCGCCCCTTGCCGTCGACCACCAGCGTCGCTGCAGCCGCGCCGTTCCACAGGAGCTTGCGACGTTCGCGCAGCGACGCGCCGTCGACCGGCACCACCCCATCGCCGTCGCGCGCCAGTCGCCCGGCCGGCACGTGGTCGATGATCTCGGCCGGCCCCGGCGCCAGTCGGACCAGCGTGCCGTTCGGCGCCACGATCGTTTCCGGGACCTGGCAGGCACGTGCCAGGCTGGCGTGCTCGACCATGTGGCGAAGCTCGCCATGCACCGGCACCGCGATCTTCGGCCGGATCCACTGGTAGACCTGCACCAGCTCGTCGCGCGCCGGATGGCCGGAGACATGGATGTTCTCGTCGCTGTCGGTGACGATCTCGACGCCGCGCGCCAGCAGCGCGTTCTGCATCCGGCCTACCGAGTGCTCGTTGCCGGGAATGACGCGCGAGGAGAAGATCGCCGTGTCGCCGGCTTCGAGGACGAGATCGCGATGATCGCCGTTGGCGAGCTTGGCCATCGACGCACGCGGCTCGCCCTGGCTGCCGGTGCAGATCAGCACGACCTTGTCGCGCGGCAGGAAGCCCGCCTGGCTCTCCGGGATGCAAACCGGGAAGTCCAGCAGGTAGCCGCATTCCTGGGCCGCCTCGACCATGCGCACCAGCGCCCGTCCCGACAGCACGGGATGTCGGTCGGCTGCCACCGCCGCAAGGGCAATGCTTTCCACCCGCGCCAGGTTGGAGGCGAAGCAGGTCACCGCGATCCGGTTCTTGCCGGCCTTGACGAGCTTCTCGAGATTGGCGCGCACCGTCGATTCGGAGCCCGCCTCGCCCTCGACGAAGACGTTGGTGCTGTCGCACACCATGGCGAGGGCGCCCTCCTCGCCGATGCGCCGCAGCACTGCCTCGTCGGTGACCTCGCCGAGCAGCGGCTCGGGATCGATCTTCCAGTCCCCAGTATGGAACACCGTTCCCAGCGGCGTGCGAATCGCCAGCGCGTTGGGCTCGAGGATCGAATGGGTCATGGTGATCAACTCGAGCTCGAAGGGCGGCAGGCTGAAACGGCCGCGCAGCGGGATCTCGGTGACCGGCACCGCGTCCACGAGGCCGGCTTCGGTGAGCTTGCGCTTCAGCACCGAGGCTGCGAACGGCGTCGCATAGACCGGGGCGCGCAGGCGCGGCCACAGATCGGCGACCGCACCGAGGTGATCCTCGTGAGCATGGGTCAGCACGATGCCGACCAGCTGGTCGCGGCGTTCCTCGATGAATGCCGGATCGGGCATCACCACCTCGATGCCGGGCATCGTGCCGTCCGCGAAGCCGATGCCGAGATCGATCATCAACCACTTGCCGGCATGGCCGTAGAGGTTGAGGTTCATGCCGATCTCGCCGGCGCCTCCGAGGGCCAGGAACAGCAGCTCGTCGTGCGATGGGACGGTCATGAGCGGTTGCGCCGCCAGATCTCCAGAAGCCCAAGCGACATCAGGTCCGGCTCGATCGCGTCGAACAGGCCGATCTCGTCCTTGAACACCTCCGCGAGACCGCCGGTTGCAACGACTTTCATCGGCTCGCCATACTCGGCGCGGATACGCTTGATCAAGCTCTCGATCAACCCGACATAGCCCCAGAAGATGCCGGACTGCATGGCGGGCACGGTCGATTTGCCGATCACGTGGGCCGGCTTCTCCACCCGGATGCGCGGCAGGCGCGCCGTCATCAGGTAGAACGATTCGATCGTCAGCTCGACGCCGGGCGCCAGGACGCCGCCTACGAAGTTGCCATCCCTGTCGGCCATGTCGAAGGTCGTGGCGCTGCCGAAATCGATGGTGATCAGCGGGCCGCCATGCCTCTTGTAGCCAGCGATCACGCCGACCAGGCGGTCGGCTCCGGCGTCCTGCGGCCGGTCGATCAGGACCTTGATGCCGAGCTTGCAGTCAGGCTCGCCCACCACCAGGAGCCTGGTCCGGAAATATGTCTCGCACAGGCGGCGCAGGTGCGGGTTCACTGCCGGCACGACGCTCGCCAGGATCGCTCCCTTGATCGAGCCGGGGTCGAAACCCTGCAGGTGCATCAGCTGCGTCAGCCAGGCGGCATACTCGTCGGCGGTACGCTTGGCCTCGGTGCGCAGGCGGAACTGCGACACGAGCCTGTCGCCGTCGAAAACGGCGAACTTCGAGTTGGTGTTGCCGACATCGATGGCAAGCAGCATCCTTGATCCCTCTCTCAGGCCGCACGGCCCAGCAATTCACCCGATACGATCCGGCGCGGACCGTCGGCAGTGTCCAGCAGCAGGGCGCCTTCGTGATCGAGGCCGGCAAATCGGCCTCGGACCAGCCCCTCGCCCAGCCTGACATCGACCACGGCGCCGAGCGGGCCCGCCTGCGCGAGCCATTCCGAGCGCACCGCCTGGAACCCGGTACGTCGCCATTCCTCGACGCGCCGGGCGAGCGCGGCGGCGAGCTTCCCGAGGGCCGTCTCGACCGTGCCGCCCAGAGCCGCACCGGGATAGCGCATGTCCGGCAGCTGCGGCGCAAATCCGACATTGACGCCGATGCCCGCCACGACGTGCAGGACGCGGCCGCCGTCGCCGACGGCGCTCTCCAGCAGGATGCCGGCGACCTTGCCGCCGTCGACCAGCACGTCGTTCGGCCACTTCACCCGCACCTCGCGGCCGGCCGGCACCATGTCGGCGACCGCGAGGGCAGCAACAAACCCGATCTCCGCCGCCCGGGAAGCCACGCAATCGGGCCGCAGGATGGTGGAGGTGTAGAGATTGCCGACCGGCGAGGACCAGCGGCGGCCGCGGCGGCCGCGTCCGCCGGTCTGCTCGCGCGACCACACCACGGTGCCCTCCGGTGCGCCGGAGTCGGCGAGACGGGCCGCCTCGTCGTTGGTGCTGCCGACGGTATCGAGCGCGACAAGCGTCCACCCGTCCGGCAGGACGGGCGGAGGATTCACGGGAACAGGCCCTTGGCCGCCGCAGCGGCAACAAGGCTGAGCGGCTGGGGCGCAAGAGAGAAGACCGCCACCAGCACGGCGGCTGCAAGGGCAACCGCGCGATTGACGCCGAAGGCCGGCCGGTCGAGCGCCTCGGCCGGCTCGTCGAAGTACATCACCTTGACGATGCGGAGGTAGTAGTAGGACGCCACCACCGATGCCAGAACGCCGAGCACCGCCGCGACGTAGAGCTTGGCCTCGACCGCCGCGATGAAGATGTAGAGCTTGCCCCAGAACCCGGCGAGCGGCGGGATTCCGGCCAGAGAGAACATGAAGATCAGCAGGGCGAACGCCATGGCCGGCTGGCTGCGCGCCAGGCCGGAGAGATCGGAGATGTCCTCCACCATGACGTCGCGGCGCTTCATCATCAGGATCGTCGCGAACACGCCCAGCGTCATGACCATGTAGATCACGAGATAGAACACGACCGACTGGATGCCCCTCTCGCTGCCGCTCGCCAGGCCCAGCAGGATGTAGCCCACATTGCCGATCGACGAGTAGGCCATCAGCCGCTTGATGTTCTGCTGACGCAGCGCCGCAAAAGCGCCGAGCGCCATCGACAGCACCGAGGCGACCACGATGATCTGCTGCCATTGCGCGAACAGGGGCTTGAACGGCCCCATCAGGACCGAGACCATCAGCGACAGGGCGGCGATCTTCGGGGCCACGGCAAACAGGGCGGTGACCGGCGTCGGCGCACCCTCGTAGACGTCCGGCGTCCACATGTGGAAGGGCACAGCCGATACCTTGAAGGCGAGGCCTGCGACGACGAACACCAATCCGATGATGGTGCCGAACTCCGCGCCGCGGCCTTCGAGCAGGGCGCGGGAGATTTGGACAAAGGCCGTGCCGCCGCAGAAACCGTAGATCAGCGAGGCGCCGAACAGCAGCATGCCCGACGCGACCGAGCCCAGGACGAAGTACTTCACGCCGGCCTCGGTCGACCGGGCGTCGTCGCGCTGGAATGCCGCCACGACGTAGAGCGCCAGCGACTGCAGCTCGAGCCCGACATAAAGAGCCATGAGGTCGTTGGCCGAGATCATCAGCATCATGCCGAGCGTCGCCAGAGCGACCAGCAGCGGGTACTCGAAGCGCCAGGCGCGCACTCGCTCGAAATAGGCACGCGACATCAGGATAGCGATCGCGGCGCCGACCAGCACCAGCACCTTCATGGTCGCCGTCAGGCGGTCGACGATGAACAGGGAAGCGAACGCCGTGCCCTCACGATAGGGCAGGAACAGCAGCGCCGCCGTCACCAGCAGGGCCGCCGACGTCGCCAGGGACACGAACGGCGTGGCGACCTCGCCGCGAACCACGCCGTAGATCAGCAGCAGCGTCGTCGCCGCGGCGAGGAACAGCTCGGGGCGCGCCAGCGTCCAGGATTCGAGACCGATGACCATGTCCGTCACTCCCGCCCGCTCACGGCGCCAGCGCCGCGGTGCGGGCGAGCTTGATTGCGTTCTGATAGTCGGCGACCAGCTTGTCGACTGCCGGTGCCATCGGATCGAGGAAGGAGTTGGGGTAGATGCCCATCCACAGGGTCAGCAGGACCAGCGGCAGGAACACCGCGATCTCGCGCCGGTTCATGTCGAGGATGGCCTTCAGCGACGACTTGGTGAGCTCGCCGAAGACGATCTTGCGGTAGAGCCAGAGCGCATAGGCCGCGCCCAGGATCAGGCCGGTCGCCGCCAGCGTCGCCACCCAGGTGTTCGCCTTGAACGCCCCGACCAGCACCAGGAACTCGCCGACGAAGCCCGAAAGACCCGGCAGGCCGACGCTCGCCAGGGTGAAGAACATGAAGGTGAAGGCGTAGCGCGGCATGCGATGGACCAGGCCGCCATAAGCCGCGATCTCGCGCGTGTGCATTCGGTCGTAGACCACGCCGACGCAGAGGAACAGCGCGGCCGAGACGATGCCATGGCTCAGCATCTGGAACAACGAGCCCTGCACACCCTGCATGTTGAGGACGAAGGCGCCGATCGTCACGAAGCCCATATGGGCGACCGACGAGTAGGCGATCAGCTTCTTCATGTCCTCCTGTACCAGGGCGACCAGCGAGGTGTAGATGACCGCCACGATCGACAGGCCGAAGACGAGCGGCGCGAAATACTGCGTCGCCTCGGGCAGGAGCGGGATCGACAGCCGCAGGAAGCCGTAGCCGCCCATCTTCAGGAGCACGCCGGCCAGGATGACCGAGCCCGCGGTCGGCGCCTCGACGTGGGCGTCGGGCAGCCAGGTATGAACCGGCCACATCGGCACCTTGACCGCGAACGAGGCGAAGAAGGCGAGCCACAGCCAGCACTGCCAGATGAAAGGCAGCTCCAGCTTGTCCATCGCCGTGAGAAGGTCGGTCGTGCCGACCTGCCAGTAGATGGCGATGATGGCCAGCAGCATCAGCACCGAGCCGAGCAGCGTGTAGAGGAAGAACTTGAAGGCGGCGTAGACGCGCCGTGGGCCGCCCCAAACCCCGATGATCAGGAACATCGGGATCAGCACGCCTTCGAAGAAGATGTAGAACAGCGCCAGGTCGAGTGCGCAGAACATGCCGACCATGAAGGTCTCGAGCACCAGGAAGGCGACCATGAACTCCTTGACGCGGACATGGATCGATTCCCAGCTCGCCAGGATGCAGATCGGCGTCAACAGGGTCGACAGCAGCACGAAGAACAGCGAGATGCCGTCGATTCCCATGTGGTAGCCGATCGCCAGCGCAGGCACCCAGTCGGCCTTCTCCTCGAACTGGAAGCCCGCCTTGGTGACGTCGAAGCGCGCCCACAGCAGCAGCGAGATCAGGAACGTCGCCAGCGAGGTC
>LNFM01004784.1_pt1 | contig 24458 bp, 27 predicted proteins | sample 596031 | NCBI WGS metagenome assembly LNFM01 (sample SAMN04254537, study PRJNA301005) | activated carbon metagenome | isolation source: dual media filters at the Ann Arbor, Michigan drinking water treatment plant | place: USA: Ann Arbor | reverse complement strand
GCTGCGGGAACTGGATCAGCACCGCCTTGCGGAACGCGTTGCCCTTGGGCGAGAGCATGGTGTCGGACACCTGCTTCACGCTGGAGTAGATCGATCGCACGATCGGGATCCGCGACAGCACCTGCTCACCCCAGGCGACCAGTCGCTCGCCGATGATGTTGGCCGCGAGCACGCCGGTGACGAGCACGATCAGCACCGACAGGATCAGGCCGAAGCCGGGCAGGTGAAAACCCAGCAGCGCATCTGGGCGCCACGACTCCGGCAACAGCAGCAGCGAGGCATCGAGCGACGTCAGGATGAAGTCGAGGATCCACAGCGTGATCGCCAGCGGCAGCCAGATCAGCAGCCCGGTGACGAAGTACTTCTTGAACATGATGGCTTTCAGGAGCGCCCGCGGCGCGGGCCAGGGTCAGGCATCAGGACTTGCGGCTGCCGCGTGGCATCACCGCGACAGGGCGTGATTCTCGGTCATCCAAAAGAAAACCGCGGCACGGCGGCCGCGGTTCGCTGTCCTTGTCGCACCCGCCTCAGGCGGTGGGGCTGGGTGCGGCCGGTGAGGCGGTCTTGGTCTCGGTCTTGGACTCTGTCTTGGCGTCGGTCTTGGGGGCATCGGCCGCCGGCGTGGCGGTGGCGTCCTTGCCTGCCTCGGCGGGCTTGGCCTCGGCGCCATCGGTCTTGGCATCGGCCTTCTTGTCGGCTTTCTTGTTGCCGTCGCGAAAGTCGGTCACGTACCAGCCGCTGCCCTTCAACTGGAAGCCGGCTGCGGTGACCTGCTTGGCGAAGGTCGCCTGATGGCAGGCCGGGCACACCGTGAGCGGGTCGTCGGACATCTTTTGCAGCACATCCTGCGCATGTCCGCAGGACGAGCATTTGTAGGCGTAGATCGGCATCGGGGCACCTGGAATTCGTAACTGTCTGAATTATATGGGGCTCGGTCGAGAGCTCGGCAAAAAATCAGGGCGGAATACGCCGGATTCAAGGGCCACGGACACGGTCGGACGGACGCCCTGGGCTAGATTGCGCGGCCCGCCACTGCCAACGCCTCGCCGGCGTCCTGCAATGAAGCGTTCGATCCTGACGTCCATGCGCCCTCTCGCCGACCGCGCCAGCGGGCGCCTGATCATGCTGGCAGCGTGCGCGCTGCTGGCGATTGTCACCCCCGCCGCGGCCAAGACGCTGCGCGTGGCCAGCGCCTTCGACCCCAACACGCTCGACCCGCATGCGCTGGCGCTGCTGTATCACTCGCGCGTGGTGACGCAGTTGTACGAAGGCCTGGTCAACCGCGACCGCGACTTCAAGCTGGAGCCGTCGCTGGCGGTGTCCTGGCAGCAGACCGCGCCCACCACCTGGCGCTTCAAGCTGCGCCCGAACGTGCAGTTTCACGACGGCACGCCGTTCTCTGCGGACGACGCGGTGTTCTCGATCCAGCGCGCGCTGACGCGCCCGTCGCAGCGGGCCAGCCAGATGCGCGGCATCACCGGCGCACGCAAGGTCGACGAGCTGACCATCGACATCTTGCTCGCCGCCCCCGACGCCGTGCTGCCCGAAAAGCTCTGGCTGGTGGCGATGATGAGCAAGGCCTGGGCCGAGCGTCACAACGTGGCGTCGCCGCAGGACTACAACGCCAAGCAGGAGACCCACGCGGTACGCAACGCCAACGGCACCGGACCGTACGCGCTGAAAAGCTACGAGCAGGATCGCCGCCTGGTGCTGGTGCGCAACGCCAAATGGTGGGGCTGGACCGAGCGCGCCGCCGATCCGAAGGCCAACGTTACCGAAGCGATTTACAGCGTGATCCAGAGTGACGCCACGCGCTTGGCGGCACTCGCCTCGGGCGAGGTCGATTTCGTCATCGACCCGCCGTTTCAGGACGTGGCGCGGCTGCGCCAGGACCCGCGCCTGAAGCTGGCGCAGGTGACCGACATCGGCATCCAATACCTCGGCTTCGATCAAGCGCGGCCGCAACTGCAGGGCAGCGACGTGCGCGACCGCAACCCGTTCAAGGACGTGCGTGTGCGCCGCGCGGTCTACCAGGCGATCGACGTCGACACCATCATCGCCAAGGTGCTGCGTGGCCAGGCGCGCGCCACCGGCGCCCATCTTTCACCCCTGGTCGACGGCCATGTGCCGGAACTCGAGACCCGCCTGCCGTACGACCCGGCGGCTGCGCGCAAGCTGCTCACCGAGGCCGGCTACCCGAACGGCTTCGACGTGCCGCTCGATTGCGTGAACGTGACCTTCCGCGCGGCGGTGTGTCAGGCCATCGCCGCCATGCTGGCGCAGGTCAACATCCGCGTGACCTTCCAGCCCAGCCCGAGCGCGCTCTTCTTCCCCAAGCTCACGCAGGCCACCGCCAGCTTCTTCGAGTTCGGCTGGACACCGGGTACCGACCCGTGGGCGATGCTCAACGCCACCGTGCGCACGTTCGACGGTGCCGGCGCCGGCGCCTTCAACGGCGGCCGCTACAGCAACGCCAAGCTGGACGCGCTGATCGACGGCATCCGCACCGAGCCGGATCTCACCCGCCGCCGCGCGCAGGTGGCCGAAGCGCTGCGCCTGATGCACGCCGACCTGCCGCTGGTGCCGCTGTACCGGCGCACGCTCAGCTGGGCGATGCGGCCGACCATTCACGCGCACCCGCTGCCCAACGACGTGCTCGAACTGCGCTGGGTGCGAGTGGACTGAGGCGCGCGCTGCTTCACGACCCGATCACATTGCCTGCCTTGCCTTGGCCGGAAGTAGCGCCTGCGGCATGATGAGGCGAAGGAGGAACCATGGCCAAGAAGAACAACGCACCCGCCGAGCATCCCGCGCTCACTGCCGTGCGCAACGCGCCGGGCAGCCGCGTCAAGGTGGCGGTCAGCGACATCGACGGCATCCTGCGCGGCAAGTACCTGCACAAGGACAAGTTCTTCGGCGCGGCCGACGGCGGCTTCGGTTTCTGCGACGTGGTGTTCGGCTGGGACATGATGGACCAGTGCTACGACAACACACGCGTCACCGGCTGGCACCACGGCTTTCCCGACGCCCTCGCGCGGCTCGATCTTTCGACAATGCGCCGCGTGCCGTGGGATGACGATGTCCCGTTCTTCCTCGGCGACTTCGTCAACGCCGACGGCTCGCCCTACCCGGTCTGTCCGCGCCAGACGCTGAAGCGCGTACTCAAGCGCGCCGAGAAGCTCGGCTTCGTGCCGATGTGCGGCATGGAGTTCGAGTGGTTCAACTTCAGCGAGACGCCACAGAGCTGGGCGGCCAAACGCGGCGTCGATCCCACGCCGATCACCCCCGGCATGTTCGGCTACTCGCTGCTGCGGGCCAACCATTCGCGCGAGTACTTCAAGGCGCTGATGGAAGAGATGGCCGCCTTCAACGTACCGATCGAGGGCCTGCATACCGAGACCGGCCCCGGCGTGTTCGAGGCCGCGATCATGTTTTCCGAAGCACTCGAAGCCGCCGACCGCGCGCTGCTGTTCAAGGGCGGCGCCAAGGAGATCGGCGCGCGCTTCGGCATCATGCCGAGCTTCATGGCGAAATGGCACCAGCAATACCCGGGCTGCTCGGGCCACGTGCACCAGAGTCTCTCGGACGGCAAGAACAACCTCTTCTTCGATGCCAAGGGCAGGCACAAGATGAGCAAGCTCTTCGAGAGCTTTCTGGCCGGCCAGGTGGCGGTGCTGATGGAGTTCGCACCGATGTTCTGGCCCACCATCAACAGCTACAAGCGGCTAGTCGATGGCTTCTGGGCGCCGGTCAAACCCACCTGGGCGGTGGATAACCGCACCGCGAGCTTCCGCGTGATCCCCGGCTCACCCAAGAGCACACGGCTGGAAACACGCTGCCCGGGCTCCGACGTGAACCCGTACCTGGCGATGGCCGCGCTGCTCGCCGCGGGACTTCACGGCGTGGAGAAGAAGCTCAAGCTCACCGCCCCGCCGATCCATGGTGCCAACGAAGGCAGCGAGAACATCCCGCGCGCCCCGCGCTCGTTGAAGGAAACCACTGAGATCTTCCGCAACAGCGATCTGGCGCGCGACTGGCTCGGCGATGATTTCGTCGACCACTTTGCCGCCACGCGCGACTGGGAATGGCGGCAGTGGCAGGACGCGGTGACGGACTTCGAGCGGATGCGGTACTTCGAAATTGTCTAGGCGATGACTGTTCTCGCCATAAAGGCTGGCGACGAGCGATACACCGACAAGAAGTTGATTGCGGTCTGCTGAAGAGGGAAGCTGACATGTCTGGGGATGTAGTCAAGAAGGCGTTCGACGCGGAGCAGTTCTGGGCCGACAGATACCGCAACATCGACCTGACGAAGTCGGGCCACATCGACCTGCCGGTGGCCTACAACCAGTGGCTGTATCGGCGCAAGAAGGAGCAACTGTTGAACGGGCTCCGACGCGCAGGTTTCGAGCCAGAGGGGCGCTCGATCTTGGAGATCGCGACCGGTACCGGCGTCTACGTTGAGATGTGGAAAAAGCTTGGCATCGCGCGGCTTGCGGGCATCGACATCAGCCAGGCCGCAACCGAGCATCTCAAGGTCCGGTTCCCTGAGTACAGCTTCTTGAAGCGAGACCTCGCCCTGCCGAATCTCGTCGGAGACGTCGGCAAGGACTTCGACCTGGTGACAGCCGTCGATATGCTGTACCACATCACCGACGATGACGAGTTTGCAGTCGCGCTCGACAACCTCGCGCAAGCACTCAAGCCGGGGGGCTTGCTGGCCATCCATGATCTCTGTCTGCGCCATGGCGAGCGGGAGTTCGGGTACCTCAAGTGGCGCAATCTCGATCGCTACAAGGCCGCTCTCGACCGGGCTGGTTTTGAGTTGCTGTCGCGTACGCCGACCTTCTTCTTCACCGTTCAGGCGTACGACTTCGACTCGCCTCGCAACGCCCGGTGGATGAGTGAGCTTTGGAGTCGTTTCACATACCCGCTGATCGGACGCGCACCAGACCTCGCGGGGCGCATTGGGTATTGGTCTGATCGGCTCCTAAGTCTCTTTTTTGACGAAGGCCCTTCGTTCGAGATGATGGTCTGCCGTCGACGGTCGTAGCGTCGGCATTGATTGCGGATGCGGCCATCGAACGCGCTTTTGAACGTTGTTCATAGACGAATGACTGAGTCGAGGAACCCATGAGCTTCGAACGTTCGGTACATGCCTGTCTCTTCTGCGCAGCGGCCCTGCTGTCGGCGTGTGGGGGTGGCTCTGGCAACGGGCTCGCGTCAGCCGCGGCGCCTGCGCCGGCTCCTTCTCCCTCGGTTTCGCCTACACCGTCGCCAACTCCCACAGCATCGCCTACGCCATCGCCTACTCCAACACCGTCTCCCTCTCCTACTCAATCGCCGGTGCCGACACAACTCGGCCTTTCATGGATGCTGCTGGGGGACAGTCAGACGGGAGGCCGCGCCTCCGGTGAAGTCATCTCGCACGTCACGGCCTTCCGCGCGATCTGGGACCGGTCGTTTCCGACCCTCGCCAATGAAAGCGCCTACATCAACGGCGAGAGCGGTCGCCGCCTGCAAGCGACGGCTGATCACTACGCTGCCCGGTCAGATCGCGGCAACATGACGTGGGTTCATTTTCAGGAGAGTGGCGGACAGGACGGTGGGGGCCAGTCCACTGCCGCTGAATTTGGTGTCACTTGGGAGGCGTTCGTGCGCCGGATTCACGCCGAATCCCCGAACGCGGTTATCTCGACCGAGACAGCATTTTCGTTCGGCCGGGAGAGCACGGCCGGACGTGACTGGGGTCCCTACAACGTCGTCCTGCGGGAGAAGGCGGCGCTGTTGGCTCAGCAGGGCATCAGGGTCATCGTGGCCGAGGTGGATCGCAACATCAAGGCGCTGGGCACGGACATCGGTGCCCAAAACGTATGGTTTCAAAGTTCTGAGCCGAATGCCTATCACTACAAGGGCGCGGGCAACCTCATGGTGGCGCTGACAATCTTCGATGCCCTCGGCTACGACGTGAATCGGCTTGACCTCGGCGGCATCACGAGTGTCTCGACCGAGTGGAAGGCCAAGTGTCTGGAGATCATCAACAGGTTCTGAACAATTGAGATACAAGTAGGAGAAGGGCCATACCGACCCTGCGACAGCGCATCATCGCTGGGGCTTGACGCCTTGCCGCCCAACCACGTGATCAATAGCCGGTGCTCGGCGAGGTTCGCTCAACTTGAGTGTTAAACGTCTGCTTTGCGGTCGTGCGGCACTGCCGAGCTAACGTGTGCCGGCTCTGTCCTCGTCTTGCTGTTCAGTTCGCGCCACGAACGTCCGCCGGCCCGAGCGCGGCGCGCAGCGGCGCAAGTTCGGCTTCGTCGCGACCTTCGGCGGCCAGAACCCGCAGTGCCTGTGCCAGCACAGCTCGGCCGTCTTCCAGGCGGCACATCGCGATCAGCGCCTGACCGCGCAGCGCGGCGAGCTTGCCGTTGCCGCGGCTGTCCGATGACCCGGCGGCAAGGCGCGCAGCGTCGATCTGGTTGATCAGCGCGAGCACGTCGGCATGGCGACCCAGCTCGTGCAGCACGGTGGCAAGCGAGTAGCGCGCGGTGTCGACGAGGTTCGAGTTTTCGCCCGACGTGACGATCAGCCCGGCTACCGCAGCCTCGAGATGCCGGCGCGCCACCTCGGCCCGACCGACATCGAGCTCGGCTTCGCCCAGGTTGATCTGCTCAACCAGCGTGTACTGGTTGTCGGCGTCCCAGCGGCGCAACGCGCGCGCATGCACTTCGCGCTGGATCAGAGCGTGCCAGTTGGCATCGCCGGTCAGTGCATACAGATAGCCGAGCGATGACAGCGCGGCGATGGTCGACTGGTCATGCGGCCCGCGCGCCTTCTCCTGATCGGCCACCGCCTGCAGCAGGTATGGGATGCCTTCGGCCGGCCGGCCCTGGTTGCGCAGCGCATTGCCGAGCAGGCGGCGCGCAGTGCCGAGGGTGGACAGGTCGATCGCGTTCTCGGTGTACGGATCGCCGGCCAGGATGTCGCGCGCGATCGCCTCGGCGCGTGCCGGGTTCTTCAGCCGCAGATGCGCGTCACCGATCGTCAGGCGCCTGCAACGGCAGATCGTCCGGGCGCACGCTGCGCTGCATGGCCTCGGCGGCGGTATAGGCGGCCAGCGCCGGTTCGACTTCCAGGCGCTGGAAGTGATAGGTGCCGCGCGCGAGCTTGGCGCGCAGGCCGAGTTCGCCGATCGCGTCGCGATCGGATTGCCGCCAGCGCATCGGCGGCATCGAGCCGCTGCTTCGCTTCGTCGAACTTCGACAGCCGCACTAGCACGCCCACAAGGTCGTACTCGGCCAGCAGGCGCGTCTCGTCGCCCGGCGCCAGGCGCGTCTTGTTCAGTTCGGTGGCGCGCCGTAGTTCGGTCTCGGCCACCGCATAGTCGCCGAGCGTGCGATAGGCCACGCCGAGCGTGGTGCGCAGCCCCGCTTCGATCAGCGGCGCATCGACAAAGCGCCCGTCCAGGCGCTGGCGCGCGGCATCCAGCAGTTCACGCAGCGAGGGGTTGCGGTCGTAGGCGACGGTCGAGGTGCGGCTGCGGCCGCCGCCGAGCAGATCCTGGTTCATGAAGCGGTTGATCGCGGTGGCGAGCGCGGCCTGCGCCACCGCTTCCTCGCGCGCGCGGTCCGCGCGCTGGATCAGCAAGCAGTGCCATCAGTCCGCTGAACAGGTAGGCGCTGCCGAGCGCGAGCAACCAGCGCGCGCCGCGGACGCGAAACTGCGCGCTGACAAGCACGAAGGTGAGATGTCGCCGACGAGGACCGCGGTGGCGTAGATGCCCGCGATATGCGGCAGTGGCGTCAGGTCGACCGAGGCGAACGGATGCAGCGCCAAGACGGCCAGCGCGTAGGCGACGCAGAGCACGGCGACCAGCCGCAGTTGAAAGCCATTGGCGGCGTGCCCGGCGAGCGAGTTGGCGCCATCGACCGGTTCCGACCCAGCTGATGCGCTCGACATCAACGCCTAGCGCCGGTACGCCTTCACCCGGGCGACCTTCGCAGGGACGCCGCCGCGCGTTTAGGGCACGCAGTTGCGCCTAGGCTCTTTCACGTGCTCTCCGGTAGGCGACTTGGCCAACTCGACTTGAGGCAAGCGAGGTAAGCGACCCCGGCACGTTGCATGCCGTAAGAACCGATTCTCTTGGAGGTTCACATGGCGCGCACAGCTGATGTAGTGATCGAACGTACCGAAACCGTCGAGCCCACACCGGGTGCGCGGGTCTCCTGGAGCGGCATCTTCGGCGGCGTGGTGGTGGGCATCGGTGCGCTGCTGCTGATGACCGCGCTCGGCGTGGCGGTCGGCATCACGGCGATCGATGTCGAGCAGCCCGATGCCAGCGCGCTGGGCACCGGGGCGGCAATCTGGACCGGCGTGTCGCTGCTGCTTGCCCTGTTCCTGGGCGGCTGGTCGGCGGCACGCATGAGCATGCTGTGGGATCGCACCGCGGCGCTGTTCCAGGGCACGCTGGTATGGGCGCTGAGCATGCTGCTGATCCTGTGGCTGGCTGCCAGTGGCGTCGGCCTGATCGCCGGCCAGACGTTCTCGTTGCTGGGCACGACGGCATCGACGGTCGGTGCCGCCACCGGTGGTGCTGATCTGGGCGGGCTGCTCCAAGGCGATGCCGACCGGGTGCTGGCCACGCTGGATGACCCGAAGACCGCGCAGACGATCGGCAGCCTCACCGGTATGGAGGCGGGCGAGGTCACGCGCCGCTTGGACGACTTGCGCAGCCGCATCGAAGCCGCGCGCGACAACCCGCAGCAGGTGGCGGCGGAACTGCGCACCGCGACGAGCGACTTCGCCGATCGCGCGCAGGCACGCATCGCCCGCGCCGCCACGCAGGCGCAACCGGCGGCCACCCGCACGGCGTGGTCGACCTTCGGCGCGCTGTTGCTCGGGCTGCTGGCCGGCATGGCCGGCGCCGCGGTCGGCCGGCATAACGCTGCACGGCGCACCCGGGTTCCGACCAGCACGACGCCAGCGCGCCCCACGGCCCAGGCGTGATCGCGAATGCGGTGTGCCTCTACCGCGAAGTGCAGCTGACGATCTGCGGCCCGGACGACGAGACGCGGGCGAGCAATGAACGCATGGCGGGCGGTGCGCACGAACCGGTAGACGACGCTGCTCGCCGTGCTGGCCTGCGCCGCCGTGGCGGTCGCAGCGTGGTACGGGTTACGCGAGCGCGGCGCGAACAGCGCGCCGATCACGGTGATCATTGCGCGGCTCAAGCCGGTGCACCTGGAGCAACTGCAAGCGGTGCTGCGCTCGGTGGGCCAGCGCAAGCACGCCTGCTAGGGGGCGCTCCGACATGTCATGCAATCCCCCGCCGGCAAGGCCGCCGCATGTGGTCGCAACATGAAAGAATCCGCCCATGGACGATGCCGATATGACCGAAGACCGCCTGGAGCGCGAGCGCAGTGCGGCCCTGGCCCAGTTGCGAGCGAACGCCGCGCTGCCCGCGGTGCTGTATGCCAACTGTCGCGAGTGCGACGAGGTCTTGCCGCCCGAGCGATTCAAGGCAGGGTTCTGCTGCCCCGAGTGCCGCGACGATTTCCAGAAGCGCGAATCGGCGCGCCTGCGACAGGGCCTGCCCGGGTCGCCGGTCTGAACTGAACGGCGCTGCCTGTGCACGCGCCGTTCCCCGTCAGCGGGGGCGGATGCCCATGCCGGCCTGGGCGCCGATGCGGGCGATCAACCCATCGAAGTAGCGCAGCGCGCTGCGCGGCTCGGCCAGATGCGGCGGCACTTCGGCGCAGCAGCGTGTGCACTGGCAGACGAACCGATACGAGTTGACCAGGTTGACGTTGCGAAAGCCGTAGTCGAGCGCCATCAGCTCGTTGTCGTCGAGGTAGTTCCAGGTGAGCGCCTCGCCCTCTGCGATGTCGGTCAATGCGACGAGCGCCACCTGCTTGTCCTCGACCGCGCCCGGCATCGGCCGGCAATTGGGCGTGCACGCGTGGTTGGCGCGGCTCAGCGTGGGGAAGATCGCCAGCCCCTGCAACTTTCGCGCAGCGTCGAAGTAACCGATGTTGTTGGTGCCGACGCAATGGAGCAGCTCGCGTACGGCGAGGGCGGACACGCGGTGCCGGGTCGCCAATGCGCGCTCCAGCGGCAGGTCGGCATCGTCTATCGGAAAAGCGGTGACCTTGAGGTCGTGCGCGTAAAACGCCTGGCGCACGCTGGCATCGGACAGGATCTGGTCCACCAGATCCCACACCACCGAGCCGTGGCGCGGCTGCGCAAACGATGCCGCCACCAGCGGCCGCTCGGCCACCGCGACTTCGCCGCGCCTGATGGGTGCGGTCGCGGTCAGCTGGTACTCGTCGTCGGTCCAGCGCGCCACGCTGCACCGCGCGGCAGGCCCGGAGTCATTCATGCGGGAATCTCATGCGCGCACGATAACCTGGGACCAACGGCCTCCGCGTCGCCGGGCCTACCGCGACGGGCAAGGTTGCAGCGCGGGCGCACGGGGGACTGCCGCGCTCGGCGATCGGTACTGGGGATCTTGATCGCTTTCGCCTGGCCGCGATAGCAACCCGAAGCACGCCTGATCGCGGTCTTCATCGCGCCGCCCCGGCGCGAGCAAATGACCCGGCCCAACCCCTGTCTGCGTTCGGTTGCAGGCAGTGACGACAGCGGGCAGGCGTCACGCTTGCCCAGGTTCACGCCATGTCGGCCGCCGTCCACCGCCCGCCCACTCACGACCCCGCCCGCGATCTGCGTCTGCCGGCGGCGCTGATCGGCTTCGGCTTCGGCGGGTTCTTCGACGGGATCCTGCTGCACCAGATCCTGCAGTGGCATCACCTTCTCTCCGCGCTGGACCAGGGGCGCCCTGGGGATCTGGCGTTCCAGGTCATGGCCGATGGTTTGTTCCATGCCGTGATGTACGTGATCGCAGCCGCGGGGCTCGTGTACCTGATCCGTTGCCGGACCGCGCTCGCCGCTCCGGGTGCTGCGCGCGAGTTCAGTGCCGTGTTCCTGGTCGGCTTTGGTGTCTGGCATGTGATCGACGCGCTGCTCAGCCACTGGCTGACCGGCATCCATCGCATCCGCATGGATGCGGCCAACCCGCTCCTGTGGGATATGGGCTGGCTCGTGATCTTCGGCCTGCTGCCGCTGATGGCCGGCGTGTGGTGGCGGCGGCAGCAGGTCGCCAGGCGGGCGGCACGCGTGCTGCCGCTGCTGCTCGTGGGCGCCACCGCGATTGCGGCGGTTGCCGCCGCGCTGCCACGGACCGATGCGCCCGGCACGGTCACCGTCGTGCTGCGGCCCGATGTGTCTGCGGGGCCGTTTCTGTCAACCATCGGCGACGCGCGCGTGATCTGGGCTGACGGCGCCGTGTGGGTGCTGCAGCCTGCCGCCGATATGCGGCCGCTGGATCTTTATCGCAGCGGCGCGATGTATGTCAGCGGCACGCTTGCGCCCACGGGCTGCGCCGCCTGGTTGACGCGCTGATCGGCCCATGGTCGCCTGACACGTTCAGCAGGGCGTGCTGTTCACCCACCGCGTCGGGCCTCAGGTTCGTGTGGCGCCGTGCATCAGGGCAGATCAGTCTCCCACCAGGAACTTTCCGTAAAGGCGGTCCATGGTGTCGACCGCGTCGGCCAGTGTGCCGAACGGGCCGAGCGTGTCGTGCTCCGATGCCATCAGCAGGTACACGCCATCGATGCCGGTGATCCAGATCGGGAAAGGCCCCTGGTCCTGCCGCGCGGTATACGACCGGACGATCGGCGCGGCGTTCATCAACGCGCGGTAGGAGGCGTCGCGGACCTCGTCCAGTTCGTCCGGCGTCATCTCGGCGAGTGCTTTCGCGGCGAGGCTGCGGTGCTCAAGCCACTCGCGCACTTCAGCCAACAGCGCCGTCCGAACCGCGTCGATCTGTGCCGTGGAGAGCCGCAGCGGATCTTCCGGCACTGTTCGCTCGGGTTCCGGCACCAACGGCAGGTCCTTCATCGCGAGCAGCTTCGCGATGAGGTCGTTGGGGCGATTGGGCTTGTCGGTCATCGTGCTCTTCGCGGGGCAGGATGCCACAGGGCGTCGTCCGGTCGCTTGCCGGCGCGGTACAAGGCGCATGCGCGCCGACCAGGGTTCCTGCCGAGGTGAGCGTTTGGCAGCAGGTAGGCTGCGGCGGTCCAGGTCGAGGAAGCGGCCAATGAACCCGATGCCCATCCGCGTTCCGCTCGGCAATGCCGGCGACATCTCGGCGCTACTTCAGGTGCCGCCTTCTGCCCGCGCCGCGCTCGTGCTGGCCCACGGCGCGGGTGCGGGCATGGCGCACCCCTTCATGGCGGACTTCGCAGGAGCGCTGGCCCTGCGCGAGGTGGCGACGCTGCGCTTCAACTTCCCGTCGATGGATCGCGGTTCGCGGCGGCCAGATACGCCGGCCGTCGCACAGGACACCGTGCGGGCGGCGGTCGACGAAGCGCGACGTCGACTGCCCGGCGTCCCGCTGTTCGCGGGTGGCAAGTCGTTCGGCGGTCGCATGAGTTCGCTGGCGCAGGCGCACGCGCCGCTGCCGGACGTACGCGGACTCCTGTTCGTCGGCTTTCCGCTGCATCCGGCAGGCAAGCCGTCGGTCGATCGTGCTGCGCATCTGACCCAGGTCGACCGCCCGATGCTGTTCCTTCAGGGCACCCGCGATGCACTGGCCGAGGCGGAGCTCATCACAAGCGTCATGCGCTCGCTGGGCTCGCGCGCGACCCTGGTTTCGGTGGACGACGCCGACCACGCATTCCATGTTCGCGCGCGCAGCGGCACCGACGACGCGACCGTCATGCAGTCGATGGCCGATTCGGCGCACGCGTGGATGATCAGGCTTTCGTCGCAGTGACTTGCCCCGCCCTGACCGGCTGGGGCAATGCTCCGAACGTGCGCGAATCGAAGAACCAGGTGTGGGCCACGACCGCTCGCTTCGGCATTCACCCGGTCCGTGGATCCTCTCCGGTCTTGACATTAAATTGATATCAACATAAATTGTTGCCATGCCAACCCAGCTCCCCTTGGATCCCGCAGATATCGGTGCGCAGTGTCTGTGCCTGCACGCGCGCCGCGCAGCGCGCGTGCTGGCGCGCCGCTACGACGAGGCGCTTGCGTCGGTTGATCTGACCAACGGTCAGTTCACGCTGCTGGCGCTGCTTGCCGGCAACCGCATGATCGGCATGCAGGCGCTGGCCGACAGCATGGGCATGGATCGCACCACGTTGACAGCCGCCATCAAGCCACTGGTGCGCCGCGGGCTGCTCTCGGCGCACGCCGACCCGCTGGACGCGCGCGCCCGCCGCCTGCAACTGACCCGCGCGGGCGCGGCGCTGCTGCGCAAGGCCATCCCGCTGTGGCAGCAGGCGCAGCAGGCCACGATCGAGCGGGTGGGCCGTAACGACGCCGCGCGCCTGCGCGAAGACCTCCAGCAACTTCTCTAGGCGGCACGGCAGTCAATGCACGACCGGCGTTCGTCCATCGCCTTAATGTTGATATCAATGTAATAGCCGCTCAACCACGGAGAACTCGATGCACACCAGCCTGCCCGCCGCACCCCGACTGTCCATCACCGCCCTTTTCCTGTTGGGCGCCGCGTTCGCCTGGGGTGCAGCGGTCGCGGTGCTGGCCGCGCGCGGCGCGCTCACACAGCTCATCGGCCCGCAGTACGCTCTACTCGTTGCCGCCGGAATCGCCCTGCCAACCTTGCTGTACGCGCTGCTGCCCGCCGTGCGCCATGCCGTCGGTGATGTCGGCCTGTACGGGCTCACGCTCTTGCACGTATGGCGCATACCGGCCGCGTTGGCGTTTTTCTGGTACGGCGCACAAGGGCAGCTGCCGCCCGCATTCTGGATTCCGGCGGCGGCAGGCGACTTCCTGGTGGGCATGTATGCGATGCGCCTGATCTGGCGGGACGGCGACACGTCGTTCTACTGGCGCTTCCACCTGTTCGGCTTCGCCGACTTTGCTATGGCCGTCGGCCTGGGCCTGGCGCACACCCTGCTAGACGATCCCCGCATGGCGCCGGTGACGCTGCTGCCGCTGGCGTTGATTCCCCTGTTCGGCGTGGGCCTGTCGGGCGCGAGTCATCTCGTGTCTTTCCACCTGCTGTGGTCCGGCCGCACCCGCCAGCCCGCCTGAGAAGCACGAACTACAGGTCGTCCGCCAGCGCTTCCAGCGCCACCTGCACGATGGCTCGGACAGTCGCCCGATGAACGCAAGCGCGAGCGCGCCAAGGTGAAGTAGCGCCTAGAGGATGCGCCGCGCGCCCGCTGCGAAGCGGACCCTCAACGACGAAGCACCGCGGTCCGCTCTCGCCGATCACCCCATGCGACCCGATCACTCTGCCGCTCAACGTCGCGGAGGTGCCGGTCACTGCGGAGCGCGTCGCGAAACGCGACGCGATCTCGCCACAACGGGCTGCCTAGCGGAACGAGGTGCAGATGAAGGGTTCGTGATCCGGCCGCGCCGCCTAGCTCAACGTGCGTTGCACGCGAAGGCGCGCAAGCGGCAAGGTCAGCGATCGACACCGCTACCCGTGCGCCAGCTCGAGCTGCTCCAGCACCTCGAGCGGCGAGACGGGCTTGACGAAGAAGCCGTCGAAGCCGGCCTCCTGCGCGGCCGCCTGCACCGCGTCGTCGCCATAGCCGGTCACTGCGTAGATCAGCACCGCGTTGCCGACCTGTTGGCGGATCGTCCGACAGACGGCAATGCCATCGAGTACCGGCAGTCCGATGTCCAGGAAAATCACCTCGGGCGTGAAGGCGGCGGCGATGTCGACGGCGCTGCCGCCGTCGTAGGCAACGCGCACCTCGTGACCGATCAGGGTCAGAACTGCCGCGAAGGTGTCGACGATGTCGGTGTTGTCGTCGACCACCAGCACGCGCCGGTTGTGAAGCGTCGGGCGGGTGGGACGGGTGGGTAACGAACTGGCCACGGTGGTCGGACCGATCACGTCCGCGCCAAGGCGGCACGGGTCGCCCGCATCGTCGACCCGGGCGGCACGTCGACGCAATGCGTACTAGATGCAAGGCGACGGCCGCGCACGCATGCGACAGTCGCGGCGCAAGACCGACGCGCATTGCCGATCCGAGAAGTGGAGGCAGACCTGCCGGTCAACGTTGACGGCGCCGCCGTGGCGGACTCAGGCACGATGAGGCCTTCTTCTTGAGCATCTGTGACCATGAAGACCCAGTACTACACGGCCAGCAGCCTGGACGGCTTCATCGCCACCGAAGATCACTCGCTCGACTGGCTGTTTCCGCTGGGCGACGTGAACGACACCGGCTATCCGCAGTTCATCGCCGGCGTGGGCGCGCTGGCGATGGGTGCGTCCACGTACGAGTGGATGCTGCATCACGTCATCGCGCCGGCGGGCGCGGCGCCCGGCCCGTGGCCCTACACGCAACCGGCGTGGGTCTTCACGTCACGCGCGCTGCCCGCCGTGGCAGGGGCAGACATCCGTTTCGTGCGCGGCGACGTGCGGCCAGTGCACGCGGCAATGCGGGCGGTCGCCGGCGATCGCAACCTGTGGCTCGTCGGCGGCGGCGACCTGGTCGGGCAGTTCCATGACGCCGGCCTGCTTGACGAGGTGATTGTGCAGGTCGCATCGGTCACGCTGGGTGCCGGCCGGCCACTGCTGCCGCGCCAGATCACCTCGCCGCCGCTCGACCTGTTGGCAGCGCGTCGTATCGGATCTGGCTTTGCCGAGTTGACCTACGCAGTGCGCCGCTGACTCGGCGCAAGGGCAGGCTGTTCGCGGAGCCAGCCTCAGCGACCACGCGCCGGCGCCACCAGCAGCTCGACGCGTCGGTTCAGCGCGCGACCCTCGTCGGTGTCGTTGCTTGCCACCGGCCGGCTCTCGCCGAGGCCGCGAATCGTGACGGCCGACGCGGGAATCTGCACCTCGCCCGCCAGGCGCGTCCAGACGGCACGCGCACGCGCCTCGGACAGGCGCAGGTTGTCGGCGTCGCTGCCGGTGCTGTCCGTGTGGCCTTCGACGGTCACGCGGATGTCGCTGCCCATCGACTTGAGCCGCGCCGCGGCCGCACCGAGTTCAGCCTGCGCCTGCGGCTTCAACTCGGCCTGGCCGACGTCGAACAGCACCGCGGCGTCGAACGACAGCCGCAGTTGCGCACCCACCGCCGCCACCGCATCGATGTCGGCGCCGGAGTGCTTGCCACCGCAGCCCTTCTTGCTGACGTTGGCCAGTCGCACGAAGCGGAACGCTTCGTCCGGCTTGGCGACGGCGGCGATGTCGACGTCCGCGCGCGAGCCTTCAATACGGCCGACCTGGCGCCAGGTCTTGCCGTCCGCCGAGATCGACAGCTCGGTCTCCTCCACATACGGCCCGACCTCGAACACGTAAAGATCCATGCCGTCGACGTCGACCAGCACGTTGTCGACGAACTCGAGCACCAGCGTGCCGTCACATCCCAGCGAGATGAAGTCCGGGCTGTTCGTGCTCTTGTAGTCGGGCTCGCCCAAGGCGGATGCGGGGTTGTCGAACGGCGCCTGCGAGGGCTTGGCGCCGGGCTTGAAGGACACCACCTTGTCGGCGAACGACACCGCGCCCAGCGGCAGGCAGATCCGCTTCTTGCCGGCGCCGTACCAGCTGCCCGGGCAGTCGGCCGGCGCGGCGGACGCGGCAGCCTGCAGGCCGAACAACAGAAGCGCAGCCGTCGCGCAGGCGCGCAGCGATGGCATGGACAGGTGCATCAGTTCACTCCTTTGATTGCGGACGGATGGGTCACGTGCGCCGATACAGCCGACCAGCGCAGACGGATCACTTCGGCTCACTTGGCCTGCGCGGTCCCCTGCGTGGCGACGATCTGGATCTGGCTGCCGCCATCGGCCGGGCCGACCTGCACCTGCACGCCGCGCTTGGCCTTGCGGTCGTCCAGCAGCAGCATCGTCTTGTCCGGTCCGGATCCCACTTCGGCGAAGCCCTTGCCGCCGCCTTGCGCCTTGAGCTTGTCGCGATAGAACTCGGCAACGCGGGCAGGCGAGTCCTTGCTGGTGAGCCGCACCGTCCAGGCGGTGCCGGCAGGGCTTTCTGCCTTGGTCGCGCCGGCGTCCACCGTCGCGCCCGGATAAAACGGCACACCGACATCCGCTTCGGTCGCCTGCACACCGCCCATCTTCACCTGCGCGGACTGACCCTTGGCGTCAGTGACACTGACCACCATGCCCTCCTCGGTGCGATCGATCTTGGCCTGGACGCCGGACTTGGCCGCCTGCGCTTCGATCACGCGGTCGGTCGCCTGGTCGACCGCCTTGCCGCAGGCCGCCAGGCCGCCTGCACAGAGAACCACGACGACGATGCGCGAACCGATGTCTGTCTTCACGATGAGCCTCGCTGCAGATTCGTCCAACCGACGTGCGCTTCGATGATGACCGATGAGCGCGCCGGCGCCAAAGCGAAAATTCCCGCATACGACCGGCCGACCCCGAGCCCCGAGGCGGCTGGCGCCAGAGCGCTCGACAGCGCATGCCCTACGATGCCGCCGCAAACCTCGCCCACGGAGTCGCCAGATGATCAAGCGCAGTGTCGAGTCGATCGCCGCCACCTGGCTCGCCGGGTTGCTGGTGCTGTTGCCGCTCGGCCTGACGATGGTGCTGATCGCCTGGCTGGTGGGGTTGCTGAATCGCTTTCTTGGTCCGGGCAGCGCGCTCGGCAAGGTGTTCGCCGCGCTCGGTGCCCCGTTGGCCGGCGACTCGCCGCTTGCTTACCTGCTCGGCACGGTGTTGCTGATCCTCGCGGTGTATCCGGTGGGTCTGGCGGTGCAGGCGGGACTGAAGCGCCCGCTCGAACGGCTGGCCGATCGCACGCTGCGGCGGATACCCCTGCTGGGGAGCCTGTACGACATGGCCGACCGCGTGGTCGGCCTGCTCGACCGCAAGCAGGCGGCCGATCTGCGCGCGATGAGCCCGGTATGGTGCTTCTTCGGCGGCGACGGCGCGGCCGTGCTGGCCCTGGCGCCGAGCGCGGAGACCATCGTCATCGAGGAACGCGCGTACCGCGCGGTGCTGGTGCCGACCGCGCCGGTGCCGATCGGCGGCGGCCTGCTGTACGTGCCGGCGGCCTGGGTGAAACCGGCCAACATCGGCATCGACCGCGTGATCAGCACGTACGTGTCGATGGGGCTGACACCGCCGCTCGCGGTCAATGACGACGACGGCAAGCCCCTTGCCGCGACCGACCGCTCGCGCCCGCCGCCGCCGCAAACGAATTGAATCCGCACGCAGCAACCTTGTGGACCGCGCCGCGCTGGGCGCTGGCGCTGCTGCTCGCCTGCCTGGGCATGCTCGGGCCGTTCGCAGTTGACACCTACCTGCCGGCATTTGCGTCGATGGCGCGCTCGCTCGACGCCACGCCAGTGCAGATGCAGCAGACGCTGTCGGCGTACCTGTTCGGCTTTGCGCTGATGAATCTCTTCCACGGCGCGCTGGCCGACAGCTTCGGCCGCCGACCGGTGATTCTGTGGGGCGTGGCGCTTTTTACCGTGGCGTCGGTGGGCTGCGCGCTATCGCAGTCGATCGGCCAGCTGGTGTTCTTCCGCGCGGTGCAGGGGCTGGCCACCGGCGCCGGGATTGTCGTCTCGCGCGCGGTGATCCGAGACATGTACGAGCCCGCCGATGCGCAACGGGTGATGTCGCAGGTGACGATCTTCTTCGGTGTGGCGCCGGCGATCGCGCCGCTGATCGGCGGCCAGCTGTATGTGCTGATCAGCTGGCAGGCGGTGTTCTGGTTCCTCGCGCTGGTGGGTGCGGCACTGTGGATCGCCAACTGGCGGCTGCTGCCGGAGACACTGCACGCCGAGGCGATGCAGCCGTTCAACGTGCGCAACTTGATGCGCGGCTACGCGGAACTGCTGGGCCAGCCGCGCTTCATGCTCCTCGCGCTGGCCAGTGGCATCCCCTTCAACGGCATGTTCCTGTACGTGCTGTCCGCGCCGGCGTTCCTGGGCGAGCTGCTGAATCTCGCGCCGACCCAGTTCTTCTGGTTCTTCTGCATGACGATCGCCGGCATCATGGGCGGCGCCTGGCTGAGCGGCCGCCTGGCCGGGCGCATCGAACCGCGCCGGCAGATCGCGATCGGCTTCGGGATCATGGTGGCGATGGCGATCGTCAACATCAGCGCCAACTTCCTGTTCGTGGCGCAGCCGTGGTGGGCACTGCCGCTGATCGGCGTGTTCTCGTTCGGCTGGTCGCTGCTGGCGCCGGTGGTGACGATCATGGTGCTCGATCTCGCTCCCGAGCGACGCGGCCTGGCCTCGTCGCTGCAGGCGGTGGTGGGCAGTGTCGCCAACGGGTTCGTCGCCGGCCTGCTGGCGCCGCTGGTGATGCATTCCACCCGCTCGCTGGCGCTGGCTTCCGCCGGGCTGATGTGCATCGGCCTCGTGGCCTGGATCATCTACGCCCGCGGGAAACGCTGAGGCGGTACGCGTCTCCGATTGGTGACGGACAGCAACGCGATGGCACCGCCGGGAGCGGTTCCGTACACTTGAGGCCATCGTGCGGTCAGCACGGCGACACCTCCGCCCCGAGCGTTCCTCCCCCGAGCGACGCTTGGGCAGTCCCGCCCCACGCCTGACCGCCTGAGCTTTCCTCCCGCCTCCCCCTCGCCCATGTCACTCGCCCATTTCTCGTTTCCCACGACGATCCACTTCGGCGCCGGCGCACGCAAGCTCGTCGGCGTGCACCTGCGCGACCACGGCTTTCGCCGGCCGCTGATCGTCACCGACCGCGCGCTGGCTACCTTGCCGGTGCTGCAGGAATTCATGAGCCATCTGCACACCGGTCTCGACGTCGGCGTGTTCGAGGGCGTATTCGGCAACCCCACCGCGTCGCAGGCGATGGCCGGAGCGGCCGCGTTCAAGGCGCATCGCGCCGACTGCGTGATCGGCTTTGGCGGCGGCGCGGCACTCGATGTCGCCAAGGTGGTGGGCGTGCTCGCCACCCACGATGGCGAGGCGCTCGAATTCGCCTGGGATCATCCGCAGGTACGCGGCATCGGCGAGGTGCCCTACTTCGTCGCGCTGCCGACCACCGCAGGTACCGGCTCCGAGGTCGGCCGCTCCAGCGTGCTGAGCGACGACGCGAGTCACGTCAAGCGCGTGATCTTCTCGCCGAAGATCTTGGCCAAGGTGGTGTTCGCCGACCCCGAGCTGACCTTCGGCCTGCCGGCGCACATCACCGCCGCCACCGGCATGGATGCGCTCACCCACAACGTGGAGTCGTATCTGTCGCCCGCCTATCACCCGCTGTGCGACGGTATTGCGCTCGAAGGCACGCGCATCGCCGCGCGCGCACTGGTGACCGCGGTGCGTGAGCCGCGCAACCTGCAGGCACGCGCCGACATGATGATGGCCTCGATGATGGGCGCGATTGCCTTCCAGAAAGACCTGGGCGCGGTGCACTCGTGCGCGCATGCGCTGGGCGCGGTGTGCGACCTGCACCATGGCCTGGCCAATGCGCTGATGATCGAGCCGGTGATGCGTTTCAACCAGGAGGCCGCGCCGCAGAAGTTTGCCGAGCTGGCGCATGTGGTCGGTGCCGCCGGCAGCGGCGGCTTTGTCGCCTGGCTGGGCCGCATCAAGCAGACGATCGGCATCGCGCCATCGCTGGCGGCGGTGGGGGTGGAGAAGCAGCACCTGGTGCGGCTGGTCGACATCGCGGTCAAGGACATCTGCCACCAGACCAACCCGCGACCCTGTACGCGCGAGGATTTCGAGCGGCTGTTCGTGGAGGCGATGTAGACACCTCATGGCCAAGCCCCTGCTGATCGGCGTCTCCGCGCGCATCCACCACCCGACCGGCCCGGTGCTGGACCTGGGCGGCGTGTACGCGAAGACGCTGCACTACCTGGAACAATCGGTTGCGCACTGGATCATGTCGAAGGACGTGCTGGTGGTGATGATCCCGGCGGTGGAAAGCGAAGGCATGCTCGCGCGTAGCGAGATGAGCCTGTCCGCCTATGCCGACAACCTCGACGGTCTGGTGCTGCAAGGCGGCGCCGACATCGCCCCCGAGACCTACGGCGAGTCGGCACGGCACCCGGACTGGGGCGGCGACCGCGTGCGCGACCGCTACGAGATCGATCTGTTCAACGCCTTCGTGGCGGCCGGCAAGCCGGTGATCGGCATCTGCCGTGGCTGCCAGCTGATCAACGTTGCCTTCGGCGGCACGCTGTTCCAGGACATCGGCACGCAGATCCCGGCGGCAATGGCGCATCGGGACACCAGCAAGTACGACCTGCAACTGCACGAGGTGAGCCTCGTGGCCGGCACGCCGCTGGCCGAGATGTATCCGGAGCGCGCGTTGGCGCACATCAACTCGATCCATCATCAGGCGATCAAGGACCTCGGGCGCGATCTGGTGGTGGAGGCGGTGGCGGTACCCGACGGCATCGTCGAGGCGGTGCGCTGGCGCGGGCCGAGCTACGTGTTCGGCATGCAATGGCACCCGGAATTCCTCGCCCAGCAGACGCTGCACGAGCGCCAGCTCGACGGCCGCCCGATCCTGCATGACTTCCTCGCCGCAGTCCGCCGGCGCAACGACAAGACCTAGAACATGCTCAAGATCATCAACCCCGCACACGGCGGCACCATTGCCGAACTGGCCGAAGACAGCGCCGACAGCGTGCTCGCCAAGTACAAGGCCGCGCGCGCGGCACAGCCGGCTTGGGCTGCCACGCCGCTGGCCACGCGCCTGGCGGTGATCCGCCGCTTTCGCGCCGGCATCGTCGGCCACATGGAGCGGCTGGCGGCGATCCTCACCTCCGAGGTGGGTAAGCCGATCAAGCAGTCGCGCAACGAACTGAACGGACTGCTCGGCCGCATCGACTTCTTTGTCGATCAGGCCGAGGCCGCGCTGGCGCCGCGCGAGGTGTTCAGCGACGGCGGCATGCGCGAAGCCATCACGAACGAGCCGCTCGGTGTGATCGCCAACATCTCGGCCTGGAACTATCCGTACTTCGTCGGCAGCAACGTGTTCGTACCGGCGCTCTTGGCCGGCAACGCGGTGCTGTACAAGCCCAGTGAGTACGCGATGCTCACGGGTCTGGAGATCGGCAACCTGCTTCATGCGAGCGGCGTGCCGCAGGACGTGTTCAGCGTGCTGGTGGGCGGTGGCCGCGTCGGTATCGAGCTCTTGAAGGAGCCGGTCGATGGCGTGTTCTTCACCGGCTCGTATGCCACCGGCGCCAGGATCGCGCAGGCCGTGGCGCCGCGCCTGATCAAGCTGCAGCTCGAGCTCGGCGGCAAGGACCCGACCTACGTGTGCGACGACGTCGACCCGGCCACCGCAGCGGCATCGCTGGCCGACGGCGCGATGTACAACACCGGCCAGAGCTGCTGCTCGGTCGAGCGCATCTACGTGCAGCAGGCGAGCTTCGACGCGTTCGTCGCCGCCTTCGTCAAGGAAGTGCAGGGCTTCAAGGTCGGCGATCCGGCGCACGAGGACAGCTACATCGGCCCGCTCACCCGCGCACAGCAGGTCAAGGTGCTGCAGATGCAGGTGGCCGATGCGGTGGCCAAGGGCGCGAGCGTGCTCACCGGCGGCCACGCGCTCGACCTGCCCGGCGGCCATTGGTTCGCGCCGACCGTGCTGGTGAACGTGAACCACGAGATGGCGGTGATGCGCGAGGAAAGCTTCGGCCCGATCATCGGCATCCAGGCCGTGGCCGACGACGCCGAAGCCGTGCGCCTGATGAACGACACCGACTACGGGCTCACTGCCGGCGTCTACACGCGCGACGAGGCGCGTGCGCGCCAGGTGCTGGCGCAGGTGCACGCCGGCAGCGTCTACTGGAACTGCTGCGACCGCGTGAGCCCGCGCCTGCCGTGGAGCGGCGTCAAGCACTCGGGCGTCGGCCTCACCCTGTCGACCGAGGGCATCACCGCGTTCACCCGGCCCAAGGCCTGGCACCTGCGCAGCGCCTGATCGGGCGCGAAAGCCGCTGACGTCGGTCATGTCCATCCGAAGGTCGTAGGACGTCCGCAATCCGTTCGCTGGGGGCATCCCCAGCGATTTCTGGCGCGCGCGGGATGACAATCCAGCCTACTGGGTTCTTGGTATCCCCCTCACGGGTTGCCGTCACCGCTATGAATGCCGCCACCGACCTGATGCAACCGCTCGCCACGCTGCCGCCCGCCCCGAGCGATCCCTATGAAGCCTGCTGGACCGTCGTCCTCGCGCGCACGCCGCGCGGCGACGAGGAGGTCAGCCGCCACCTGATGCCGCTCACGCGCGCGCAGCGCTCGCTGCTGCTGGCAACCGACGGTGAGCTGTCGCTCAGGCAGGTGGTCGCCCAGCAGCCGGAACTGCGCACCGCGCGGCTGTCGCGCGAAGCGGCCCGCCTGCTGGCATTCGGGCTGGTCAAGCAGGTGCGGGGCGAATTGCCGCGCCAGCTGATCGTCGAGGCGATGAACCTGACGATCCGGGTACCCGTATCGACGTTCGCGCCGCGCGCGGCCGCAAGCACACCCGAGCATCCCGCGCCGGCGCCACGCGCCACGCCACGCCGCGAAGCCGGTGCATGGCCGGTGCAGGCGATCGCGTTGGCGGCGATCGTGGCGCTGGCGGCAATCTGGCTCGCCAACGTCTGAAGCGGCAGCGTCGACACCCGGTCTGTTAGCCCGCCAGCGCCTGTCCGAGCCACTGCTCGAACTGCGCTGCCGGCAAGGCACCGCTCATGCGTTCGATCACCTGACCCTGCCGGAACACCGCCAGCGTCGGGATGCTGCGGATCGACAGCCGCGATGACACCTGCGGACTGGCATTGGTATCCACCTTGGCGAAGATCACGTCCGAGCGGCGTGCTGCGGCGGCGGCGAACACCGGCGCGAACCCTCGGCAGGGGCCGCACCACGCGGCCCAGAAGTCCACCACCACCGGCTTGCTGGTGGCGGCGAGCACCTGATCGAAGTTCGCGTCGTCGAGCGCAAGCGGCGCACCGGCGGTGACGGGCTTGCCGCAGCGGCCGCAGGTGGGCTCGTCGTTGAAGCGGGCGTCGACGATGCGGTTGGTGGCATGGCAGTGCGGGCAGGCGAGCAGCATGGGAAGGTGAAAGCGCAGGGCGCGGCCAGGCCGCAATCACCGGGATGTGATGCCGCCGCGCGCGCGTTCAAGCCACCATTGCAGCGCACGCCGGCGCGGTCGCCGCCGGCGTGATGCGCGTCACGCGCTGCAGGTGATGCCCGGCTACTCGTCGTCCTCGACCTTGCGCTTGCTCTTGAACTCGGTCGCGAGTTGCTGCTGCACGCCCGGCGGCACCGCCTCGTAGTGCGACAGTTCCATCGCGTAGCTGCCGTGGCCCTGCGTGATCGCCTTGAGCCGGCCGGCATAGCCGTCCAGTTCGGACAGCGGCACCACGCCCGACACCACCATCAGCCCGCCGGCGAGGTTGCCGGTCCCGGTCACCTGGCCGCGCCGCGACGACAGGTCGCCGGTGATGTCGCCCATGTGCGAATCGGGCG
>LNFM01007871.1_pt1 | contig 24460 bp, 28 predicted proteins | sample 596031 | NCBI WGS metagenome assembly LNFM01 (sample SAMN04254537, study PRJNA301005) | activated carbon metagenome | isolation source: dual media filters at the Ann Arbor, Michigan drinking water treatment plant | place: USA: Ann Arbor | reverse complement strand
AGCAGCCCAACGTCTTCCGCATGAAGCTGCTGGGCGCGGAGGTGGTGCCCGTGACCTCCGGCGCCGCGACGCTGAAGGATGCGATGAATGAGGGCCTGCGGGATTGGGTCGCCAATGTGCGCGACACCTATTACTGCATCGGCACCGTCGCCGGCCCGCACCCCTACCCGGCCATGGTGCGCGATTTCCAGTCCGTGATCGGCACCGAGGCGCGCGCCCAGATGCAGGAAGCGGAGGGCCGGCTGCCGGATGTGCTGGTGGCCGCCGTCGGTGGTGGCTCCAACGCCATGGGGCTGTTCTATCCGTTCCTGGATGATGCCGATGTGGCGATGGTCGGCGTGGAAGCCGCAGGCCGCGGCCTCGATTCCGGCGAACATGCCGCGGCGCTCTCGCGCGGCCGGCCGGGCGTGCTGCATGGCAACCGCACCTATCTGCTGCAGGATGGCGACGGCCAGATCACGGAGGCGCATTCCATCTCCGCAGGCCTCGACTATCCGGGCGTCGGCCCGGAGCATTCCTGGCTGCATGAGCTCGGCCGCGTGACCTATTCCGGCGTGACGGATGACGAGGCGCTGGCGGCCTTCCAGCTCTGCTCGCGGCTTGAGGGCATCATCCCCGCGCTGGAGCCGGCGCATGCGCTGGCCGAGGTGATGAAGATGGCGCCGACCATGCCGGCCGACAAAATCATCCTGATGAATCTGTGCGGCCGTGGCGACAAGGACATCTTCACCGTCGCGAAGCACATGGGCGAGAACATCTGACATGTCGCGCATTGCCAAGAAGTTTGCGGCGCTGAAGGCGCAGGGCCGCGGTGCGCTCATCCCGTTCCTGGAAGCGTTCGATCCGGACCGCGAGACCGCGATGGAAATCCTGCGCGGCATGCCCGCCGCCGGCGCCGACCTGATCGAGATCGGCGTACCCTTCACCGACCCGGCGGCGGATGGCCCGACCGTCCAGAAGGCCGGGCAGCGCGGCTTGAAGGCCGGCGCGACGATGGCCGGCACGCTCGGCATGGTGGCGGATTTTCGCGAGTCGGATGCGGAAACGCCGGTCATCCTGATGGGCTATTTCAACCCGATCCTGTCCTATGGCGTGGCCAGGTTCTGCGCCGATGCGGCGAAGGCCGGCGTCGACGGGCTGATCGTGGTGGATGTGCCACCCGAGGAAGCCGATGAGATCGCGCCCGATGCCACCGCCAACGGCCTCGACCTGATCCGGCTGGTCGCGCCGACCACGGGGGAGGACCGACTTCCAAAAGTGCTCTCGGCCACAACCGGCTTCGTCTATTACGTGGCGATCACCGGCATCACCGGCACGCGCAGCGCCAGCGCGGATGACCTGGCGGCCGCCATCCCGCGCATCCGGAAATACACCGACCTGCCGATCGCCATCGGCTTCGGCGTGCGGTCGCCGCAGCAGGCCGGCGAGGCATCGCGCATCGCCGATGGCGCCGTGGTCGCCTCCGCGCTGATCGAGGGGATGGTCGCCAGCCTGGATGCCGAGGGCCGCGCCACGGCGGCGACGGTGCCGGCGGTGCTGGACCGGGTGCGGGAATTGGCGGCGGCGGTTCGCAAGGGGTAGCCCGGCTTGGCGGCAACCCCGCGCAACGGGGAGCGTTACGACCCCTCACAGAGGGGAGCCACTTCATGCCCAACCAGAGCACCGACCAGAAGCCCACCAGCGACCATGAGCGCGGCGTGATGGATACCTTCCCGGCCAGCGATCCGCTTTCCGACAGCGCGACGCAGGGGCCGCGCGCCGTGCCGGCGGGGGAGGACCACCCCTCGAAGCGGGTGCCCGATGCGGTGACCGTATCGCGCCACTTCAAGGACCATGAGACCGCCAAGCTGGCGCTGGAGGAGCTGGTCCGCAGCGTGCCGCTGGATCGCAGCGCGACCGAACTGTCCGGCGCCGAGTTGCGGCTCAGCGTGCCGCGTGACGATGCCAAGCGCATCGAGGCCCTGCTGCAGGCTGCCTGAGCGCGGGGCTGCAACCCGCCTGCCGGCGGAGGGCGCCCGCATCACGCCATGAAGCGGGCGTCGCGCTGGGTCGCCAGTTCCTGGTAGGCTGCCTTGACGGCGACCGGGCCATACAGCCGTTCCAGCCGGCGGACGGTGAAGTGGCCCTCCGCGATGCCCCGGAAGTGTTCCAGGAAGCCGATGTTCACCGCCGCCCCTGCCGCCGCGCCGATCACCGGCGCGGCCTGGGCCGAGAGCTTCAGCGCCACCGGCCCGCCGAAGCGCGCCGCGATGGTGCCGAGGAATCCCGGCAGCATCACGCCCGCCAAGCCCTTGCCCACCGCGCCCTTCAACGCCTCCGCCAGCGCCAGGCGCACGGCGAAATAGCCGGATTCGGCCGCGTCATCCCGCCTGTCCCGGCCGCCGAGGGCGAAGACCTTCAGGCATTCGGCGGCGATCAGCGGGTCGCCCAGCGTTTCCCCATTCGCTTCCGCCACGGCGGCGATCTGGCGCAGCAGCAGGGTGGTGGAGACCGGCAACTCCACCAGCGTGCCCGGCAGCCCGAAGGCGCCGCCCGCCGCGCCGGCCGCGGCGGCCAGACCGCGATGGAACCAGGCGGCGGGCAGTGGCGTGGGGTTGGCCGAGGGCTGCGCCCGCAGCGCCGCCTGCATGGCGCTGGCCAAAGCGCGCTTCACCGCCCCGTCCAGCAACACCTGCGCGCTGCTCGGCAGCCGGTTCTTCAGCGCCTCGATCGGCATGCCGATGGTGGCGGAGAAGCGGGCGGCGAGGGAGACATCCTCAAGCTGCGCGACGGCGCGCGCCAACTCGGCGCGGATCTCGGGCGGAAGGGTCTCGGGAAGCGGGGGGGCGAGCGTGATGGACATGGAAGGGATATGGGGTGTCAGGGGCGCGTTTCGGTATGGGCGCGCAGCCAGATTGCGAAATCGCTTTCGGACATGTCATCGGCCGCGAGGTCCAGCACCGCCACCGTGACCATTGGCGGCGGTGCCGTGAGGTCCAGCCCGTTTGCCATCAGGAACACACCAGCCGCCGCCAGTGCCGCGCGCTTGTTGCCGTCCACGAAAGGGTGGTTGCGGACGATACCATGGGCATAGGCGGCGGCGAGCACACACAGGTCGCGCTCCGCCTCATAGGCGAAGCGGTTGCGCGGACGGGCGAGGGCGCTGTCCAGCAAGCCCTCGTCGCGCAGCCCATCTGCCCCGCCAAACTGGCGCAGCCCTTCCCGGTGCAGGAACAGCAGCGCCGGCTTGTCCAGCCAGCGCGGCTCCGTCACTTGGCCAGCGCCGCGAAGGTCTCCCGATACTTCCGCATCAACTCACGGCCGAGTTCGAGCTGCGCCTCGGTCTCCTGCGGCATGGTGGTCAGCAGCAGCCCGTCGCCGCTTTCCACCACCTGCACCGTGTCGCCCTCGGCCAGGTTCATCCGCGCCAGAATGTCCTTCGGCAGGACCAGGCCAACCGAATTGCCCACGGCGCGCAGTTTCAGGGTGGCCATGACCATCACTCCGTTAATACGGGAGTTATAACAGAGTGCCCTGACCCGTGTCCACTTCCGTGGCTACAGAATGAACTTCGACAGATCCGCATTCCCCGCCAGCGGCGCCACCCGGGTCCGCACGAGGTCGGCATCAACCGAAATGCTCTCCCCGCCCCGATCCGAAGCGGTGAACGAAATCTCGTCCAGCAACCGCTCCATCACCGTCGCCAGCCGCCGCGCGCCGATATTCTCGACCGTTGCGTTGATCTCGGCGGCCAGGTCCGCGATCGCGTCCGTCGCACCTTCGGTGATGTCGAGCGTGACACCCTCCGTCCCCAGCAGCGCGATGTACTGCTTGACGAGTGAATGCTCCGGCTCCGTCAGGATCCGCCGGAAATCCTCGCGGGTCAGCGCGGAGAGCTCCACGCGGATCGGCAGTCGGCCCTGCAATTCGGGCAGCAGGTCGGAGGGCTTGGCTTGGTGGAAGGCGCCGGAGGTGATGAACAGGATGTGGTCCGTCTTCACCGGCCCGTGCTTGGTGGTGACGGTGGTGCCCTCGATCAGCGGCAGCAAATCCCGTTGCACGCCCTCGCGGGAGACGTCACCGCCACGCACGCCGCCCTCGCCGGTGCGGGCGCAGACCTTGTCGATCTCGTCGATGAAGACGATGCCGTTGTTCTCGGCGTTGGAGATCGCCTCGCGGTTCAGCGCCTCCTGGTCCAGCAGCTTGTCGGCCTCGTCCTTCACCAGGTGCTGGCGGGCTTCCGCCACCTGCATCTTGCGCGGCTTGGTGCGGCCGCCGAACATCTTGCCCAGCATTTCCTGCATGTTGCCCATCTGCGGGGGCATGCCGGGCATGTCCATCATGCCGATGGGGCTGGCCTGCTCGGCCACCTGCACCTCGATCTCGCGGGTCTCAAGGGTGCCTTCGCGCAGCATGCGGCGGAATTTCTGGCGGGTTTCGCCGGCGGCACCTTCACCCACCAGCGCCGTCACCAGCCGTTCCTCGGCGTTCAGCTCCGCCTTGGCCTGCACGGCCTTGCGGGACTGGTCGCGCGTCTGGGTGATCGAAACCTCGATCAGATCCCGAATGATGCTTTCCACGTCGCGGCCGACATAGCCGACCTCGGTGAACTTCGTGGCCTCCACCTTCAGGAAGGGGGCGTTGGCGAGCCGGGCCAGGCGGCGGGCGATTTCCGTCTTGCCGCAGCCGGTCGGGCCGATCATCAGGATGTTCTTCGGCACCACCTCCTCCCGCAGCCCGGGGGCGAGCTGCTGGCGGCGCCAGCGATTGCGCAATGCGATGGCGACCGCGCGCTTGGCGTCATTCTGGCCGACGATGTGGCGGTCGAGCTCGCTGACGATTTCCCGCGGGGAGAGATTCACGGTTTCCGTCACGATTCGATGGTCTCCAGAACGATGTTGCCGTTGGTATAGACACAAATGCCGGCCGCGATGGCCATGGACCGGCGTGCGATCTCCTCGGCGGACAGCCCATCCACCGGCAGCAGCGCGCGGGCCGCGGCGAGGGCAAAATTGCCGCCGGAGCCGATGCCGATGATGGCGTCCTCCGGCTCCAGCACATCGCCCTGGCCGGTCAGCAGCAGGCTGCGCTTGCCGTCGGCCACCGCCAGCAGCGCCTCCAGCCGCCGCAGGTAGCGGTCGGTGCGCCAATCCTTGGCGAGCTCGACGCAGGCGCGTTCGAGCTGGTCCGGGAAGCGCTCCAGCTTGGCCTCCAGGCGCTCCAGCAAGGTGAAGGCATCCGCCGTTGCGCCCGCGAAACCGGCCAGGACCTTGCCCTGGGCGATGCGGCGGACCTTGCGGGCATTGCCCTTGACCACGGTCTGGCCAAGCGAGACCTGGCCATCGCCGGCCATGGCGACTCGCCCGTCCTTGCGGACGCAGAGGATGGTTGTGCCGTGCCAGCCCAGCGGGTCGTGGGGGGATGAGTTTGGTGCGTGTGTCGCGTGCATCACGCCCAGATGGCGCGGGGCGAGGCCAGCGGCAAGCGGGGCCGATGCACACCCGCTGGAACCGTGGACCCGGCGCGCCCTATCGGCTAGTGCAACGCGCATGACGCGCCAAGCCACCATCGCCCGCGCCACCTCCGAAACGAATATCCGCCTGACGCTGGACCTGGATGGCCGCGGCAGTGCCGATGTCACGACCGGGGTCGGCTTCTTCGACCACATGCTGACCGCGCTCGCCCGGCATTCCCTGGTGGACCTGGCGGTGGCGAGGATGTGGGCATCGTGCTCGGCCAGGCGCTGCGCCAGGCGCTGGGCGACAAGCGCGGCATCCGCCGCTTCGGCCAATGCCTGCTGCCGATGGATGAGGCGCTGGCCGAGGCCGCGATTGATATCTCCGGCCGCCCCTTCCTTGCCTGGGACGTCGCCTTCCAGCGCCCCAAGATCGGCAGCTTCGACACCGAGCTGGTCGAGGAATTCTTTCGCGCCTTCGCCTTCAATGCCGGCATTACCCTGCATGTGACGTTGAAAGCCGGCAGCAACGCGCACCATGTGGCTGAAGCCTGCTTCAAGGCGGTTGCGCGTGCGTTGCGGATGGCGGTGGAGATGGACCCCCGCACGGCCGGGGAAATTCCCTCCACCAAGGGCTCGCTGGAGGGCTGAGATGAAGCTCTACACCGTTCACGCCGAAGCCCCCCCGCCGCCGGGCCCGGAGGGCTGGCCGGAGCCCAAGGCCCGCCCGCCCGTCCTGGTGCGCGAAGGCTTCTCGCTCGCGGCCGCCATCTTCGGCCCCTTCTGGTTCGCCTGGAACCGCCTGTGGTGGGAGGCGCTCGGCCTGCTGGTCCTGGTGATCGCCGCGGGCCTGCTGCTGCCGGAGGCGCTGGCCTCCATCGCCGTGCCCGTCCTGCATGTGCTGGCCGGCTTTGAGGCGCGAGACCGGCTGCGCGCCCGCCTCGCGCGCCGCGGCCAGCCCCTGGCCGGCGTTGTCGCCGCGCCCGATGTGGAGATCGCCTGGTTCCGCCTGATGCAGCAGCGGCCGGACCTGGTGCGGACGGCACCATGAGGATCGCGGTCATCGACCCCGGCTCGGGCAACCTCGCCTCCGTCCAGCGCGCGCTGGAGCGGGTGGTGGCGGAATCCGGGCTGGATGCCAGCATCGCCGTCACCACCGACGCGGCCGATGTGCGGGCGGCCGATCGCATCGTACTGCCCGGCCAGGGCGCCTTCGCCGCCTGCCGGCGCGGCCTGGATGCGCTGCCCGGCATGGTGGCGGCGCTGCAGTCCGCGGTGATCGACTCGAAAAAGCCGTTTCTCGGCATCTGCGTCGGCATGCAGTTGATGGCCGAGCGCGGGCTGGAGCACGGCACCACCCCCGGCCTCGGCTGGATCGCCGGCGAGATCGCGCCGATGGACCCGCGCGGGCCGGATGGCGCCGCGCTGCCGCTGCCGCAGATGGGCTGGAACGGGCTCGACCTGGCGCAGCCGGCGCACCCGCTGCTGGCCGGCATCGGCCCGGGCCAGCACGCCTATTTCGTGCATTCCTACGCGCTGTCGGGCGGTGATCCGGCGCAGCTTCTGGCCAGCACCGGATATGGCGGCGCGGTCCCGGCCATCGTCGGGCGGGACAACCTGGCCGGCACGCAGTTCCACGTGGAGAAAAGCAGCCTCGTCGGCCTCCGCATCCTTGCCAATTTCCTGACCTGGGCGCCGGAGGCCGCGGCATGAGCACGCTGCGCGCCGGCAAGCCGGAGATGGCGGTGGAGGTGGCGACCGCGCTGACCCCGCATGACCTGGCCGATCTGTGCGAGGCCACCAACGCCGCCATCATCGAGGGCGGCGGCTTCGGCTGGGTCAGCAGCCAGGACCGCGCGGCGCTGGCGCGGCATTTCCGCGGCGTGCTGCTGGTGCCGGACCGCACGCTGTTCATCGCCCGCCTCGATGGCACCGTGGTCGGCAGCGCGCAGCTTGTGCGCCCGCCGCGCAACAACGAGGCGCAGGCCTTCGCCGCCCAGCTCACCCACGCCTATATCGCCCCCTATGCGCGCGGCTTTGGCCTGGCGCGGATGCTGGTGGACCGCGTCGAGGAACAGGCCGCCGCCACCGGGCTGCGCGTGCTGAACCTCGACGTTCGGGAGACGCAGGAAAGCGCGATCGCGCTGTTCGAGGCGCTGGGCTACACGCGCTGGGGCACCCACCCCGCCTATGCGCGGGTCGATGGCCGCACCGTGGCCGGGCATTTCTACCACAAGCTGCTGGAGCCCGGCCGCGGCCGGTCCACGGACAGCCTGATCGGCGCCAGATAGGGACCACCCATGGGACTGACCTTGTACCCGGCCATCGACCTGAAGGCGGGCCAGGTGGTGCGGCTGAAGCGCGGCGATATGGCGCAGGCCACCATCTACAACGCGGACCCCGGCGCGCAGGCCGCGGATTTCGCGCGCGCCGGCTTCGCCTGGGTGCATGTGGTGGACCTCGACGGCGCCTTTGCGGGCAAGCCGGCCAATGCGGAAGCCGTGCGGGCCATCATCGCCGCGGTGCCGGGGCTTTCGGTGCAGCTGGGCGGCGGGATCCGGGACATGGCGACGGCGGAAGCCTGGCTCACGGCCGGCGTCACCCGCATCATCCTGGCCGCGCCGCCTGCCGCGCCTTCCCCGGGCGCGTGGCGCTCGGCATCGATGCGCGGGATGGCTTCGTGGCGACGGAAGGCTGGGCCGAGACCAGCGGCACCACGGCGACGGAGCTTGCCACCAGCTTCGCCGATAGCGGCGCCTGCGCCATCATCTACACGGATATCGCCCGCGACGGCATGCTGACCGGCGTGAATGTGGCGGCAACCGCGGCGCTGGCGCGTGCCGTGGCGATCCCGGTGATCGCCTCGGGTGGCGTGGCTTCCACCGATGACATCGTGGCGCTGAAGGCGGATGGCGTGGTGGCTGGCGCCATCCTGGGCCGGGCGCTGTATGACGGCCGCGTGGACCCGGCGGCGGCGCTCCGACTGGCGGCGTAGCCCGTGCTGGTCACGGCGCTGGAACTGGCCTGGGCGGCCTGTGCCGTGATCGCCGCCTGGCTCGGCATCCGCCTCGGGCTGCGCCTGTTGCGGCGGCAGGCGCCCTTTGCCGGCGAGACGGGGTTGGACGATACGGGGCCGGCGGCGCTGCTGCGGAACCGGGATGTGCAGGGGCTGCTCGGCTTCGGCCTGGCCGCCTGGCTGCTGGCCGAGGTGCTGCACCGCATCACCATGGCTTGACCGCGACGCCCGCCCGCCGCAATCAATCTCCTCGCGCCGCGCACCCCGCCGGGCCGGTGCGGCAAGCGACAAGTCGGGATTTTGTCCCCCGTCCCCCTCCGGAGTTGTGCCGGTGCTGGCCCTGCGTGTGATCCCCTGCCTGGACGTGAAGGACGGCCGTGTCGTCAAGGGCGTCAATTTTCTTGAGCTGCGCGATGCGGGCGACCCCGTCGAGCAGGCGCGGATCTATGACCGGGAGGGGGCCGACGAGGTCACTTTCCTCGATATCGGTGCGTCCCATGAAGGGCGGGACACCATCCTCGACGTCGTCTCCCGCACGGCCGCGCAGGTCTTCATCCCGCTGACCGTGGGCGGCGGCGTTCGCAGCGTGGAGGATATGCGCCGCCTGCTGCTGGCCGGCGCCGACAAGATCTCCATCAATTCCTCCGCCGTCGCCGACCCGGCGCTGGTGACGCGCGGCGCGGAAGCCTTCGGGAGCCAGGCGATCGTCGTCGCGGTGGATGCGCGCGGCGATGGCAAGGGGGGGTGGGAGGTCTTCACCCATGGCGGCCGCCGCGGCACCGGCATCGATGCGGTGGCCTGGTGCCAGCAGGCGGAGGCGCGCGGTGCGGGGGAGATCCTGCTGACCTCGATGGACCGCGACGGCACCCGCGCAGGCTTCGACCTGGCGCTGCTGCGCGCGGTGCGGGCGGCGATCCGGCTGCCCATCGTCGCCTCCGGCGGGGTGGGGGAGGCGCAGCATTTCGTCGATGGCGCACAGGCCGGGGCAACCGGGCTGCTGGCGGCCAGTGTGTTCCACTACGGCCAGATGCGGATCGGCGAGGCGAAGGCGGCCCTTGAGGCTGCCGGCCTGCCGGTGCGCCCGCTGGCGGAGTCCGTCTGATGGCCAAGACCGCGAAGCAACCGGTGCGATCCGCGCCGAAGGGCGCGAAGAAGCCTGCGCCGAAGGGCGCGAAGAAGCCCGCAGCGAAGGCTGCCAAGACGCTCACGCCGAAGGGCGCGAAGCTGAAGGATGCCGAGGCGAAGGCGGCGAAGCTGAAGGCCGCCAAGGCGAAGCCGGCCACCAAGCCGAAGGCGGAGAAGGGGCGGCGCAAATCCGCACGCCTCGCCGCCAGCCTGCCGCTGCCCGCCTCCCTCCCCGCGCCGCAGGTCCTGGCCCGACCGCGTGCCCTGGCCGCCGGCGCCGGCGCGCTGACGCCTTTCGCCGTGGCGGGCGCCGAGGCCAGCATCCTCGATACCCTGTGGAAGACGGTGGAAGCCCGCCGCGCCGCCGGCGACATCGCCACCTCCCACTCCGCCCGGCTGCTGGCGCGCGGCACCGCCAAGGTGGCGCAGAAGCTGGGGGAGGAAGCGGTGGAATGCGTCATCGAGGCGACGCTGGGCAACCGCGCCGCCACCGTGCTGGAAAGCGCCGACCTGCTGTATCACCTGATGGTCGTCTGGGTGGATGCGGGCATCGCGCCGGAGGAAGTCTGGGCCGAACTCGCGCGCCGCCAGGGCATTTCCGGCATCGCGGAGAAGGCGTCGCGGCCGAAGGCGCTGGTCCGCGCGGCGAAGACCACCAAGCTGCCCTGAAGCTACCGCACCAGGTCGCGGATGTCGTTGTCGCGCCAGGGGGCGGGCAGGCTGCGCTGGGGGCAGAAGCGGGCGGCGCGACTCCAGCCATGCGGGCTGGTCTGGCGGAAGCTGGTGCGGCTGGTGATCTCGAAGATCACGGTCTCTGTCTCGGCGGCGTCGTTGCGGCCCAGTTCGCGGCAGGCCTGGGTCACGCTGTAGCGGTCCGGGCCAGCCGCCGCGATGGATTGGAATTCGCAAAGATCGCGGGCACCGCCGATGCCGTCGCGGCGCAGCAGCAGCAGCGTGGCGTTGGAGGCGCGGCCGCAGGCGGTCTCGGCGCTGACATAGAAGCCGCGTTGCAGCGGCAGGCCGCCGTCCGGCGCGGCCGTCCGCTCCGGTGCCGGCGGTGGCGCTGGCGTATTGGCCTTGGCGCCGCCCTCGGTAACGGGCGGCTTGCCCTGCGCCAGGGCGGCGGGGGCGGCGAGCAGGGCAAGGCCCCAGCCCAGGCCCAGGATCACCCATCGGGACATGGCAGCAGGCTCCGAGGTGGAGTCGCAACCTATCCGGCGACGACGCCGGCCCGCACCTCAACTCCTGGCGCGCGACCCGCTTGCGCCCAGGCGCGCGCCTCGCCAGAACAGGGGGAACGCGCCTTGGGAGCCTGACGGATATGCCTGTGCCCGGCCTGCCGCCCTACGACCCCACCAATATCTTCGCCCGCATCCTGCGCCAGGAGATCCCGGCCAAGGTGGTGCATGAGGATGACTTCGCGCTGGCCTTCCACGACATCAACCCGCAGGCGCCGGTGCATGTGCTGGTGATCCCGAAGGGTGCCTATGTCAGCCAGGCGGATTTCGCCGCGACGGCCAGCGATGCCGAAATTGCGGGCTTCTGGCGTGCCGTCGCCGCGGTGGCCAAGGCGTTGGGGCTGGAGGCGCCCGGCTATCGTAGCCTGTCCAACATGGGCATGGATGCCGGGCAGGAGGTGCCGCATTTCCATGTCCACATCTTCGGCGGTAAGCCGCTGGGCCGCATGGTCGCGGCGGACTGAGGCGTGAGCGAGGCCGAGGCCCGGGCGGCACTGGCCGCCATCGGCAGCCTGCCCGAGGCGGAGATCGATATCGCCGCGGCGGCGCTGCAACTCGCACGGATCGACGCGCCGGACCTCGACTGGCGGGCCGGTGCCGAACACCTGACCGCCCTGGCGCGGGAGGCGGTGCAGGCGGCCGCGGCGGACCGGGAGGCCGATGCCGGCGATGCCGGCCGCCGCCGCGCGGTGCTGGCGGAGGTGATCCATGGCCGCTTCGGCTATGGCGGCGACGGCGAAACCTATGACGACCTGGCCAATGCCAATCTGCTGCGGGTGATGGAACGCCGCCGCGGCCTGCCCGTGGCGCTCGGCATCCTGTGGCTGCACGCCGCGGAAGCGGCGGGGTGGGAGGCGCATGGCGTGGACTTCCCCGGCCATTTCCTGGTGGCGCTGGCCGGGCGCGGCAAGGTGGTGGTGGATGTCTTCGTCGGCGGCCATGCGATGGAGGCGCGGGAGCTGCGCGCCACGCTGAAGCGCTTCGTGGGCGACCAGGCGGAACTCGGCCCGGCCACCTTGGCGCCGATGGACAAGCGCGCGGTGCTGCTGCGGTTGCAGAACAACATCAAGGTGCGCCGCCTGCGCGACGGCGACCTGGCCGGCGCGGTGGCCTGCACGGAGGACATGCTCCGCATCGCCCCCGATGCCGCGCCGCTGTGGCGGGAGGCCGGGCTGATGCACCAGCGCCTGGACCGGATCGGCGCCGCGATCGCGGCGTTGGAGCGCTTCCTGGCGCTGGCGCCGGACGGGCTGCAGGCCGTGCGCGTGCGCGGCCTGCTGGAGGAGCTGCGCCAGCGGCTGAACTGAGCCGGCTCATCCCAACGGCCCATGCGCGTGGCCGCTCCGGGCCGCAGATACGCCGGGCTTCGCCGCAGTTGCGGCGGCGGCCGCCCGGCCCGTCCGGGAGACCGGCCAGGAGACCGGCCAGGAGACCGGCCAGGAGACCGGCCCGCTGGTCTCAGTTGGTCGCGGGCGCGCAGCTCGTGAACTGGACGCGCAGCGTGGTCCCGTCCCGGGTCGAGCCGCCCGGCGTGATGGTCTGGATCGAGGCCTGCGCGCCGGCCGGGATGACGCCGGAGCTGATCGGGCCGGATTTGCGGCTGTTGTTGCCGGACAGCTCCACATTGGCGGTGATGCGGACCGGGGCCTGGCCGTCATTGCGGACGGTCAGGAAGATATGGTTCAGGCCGAGGCTGCCGGTATGCGTCGCCAGGGCGGTCCGCAGGCGGCAGCCATTCATGGTGTTGCCGGCGGATAGCAGCGTCGGACCCTGCCAGGTGTAGGCCTGGGCCTGCGCCGCCTGCGGCGCCAGCGCGCCGAGGCTGCCGAGCAGCAGGGTGGTCATCATGATCTTGCGCATCGTTCTTGCTCGCTTCCTAAGTCGTCCGGGATTGGTCTGCCGGGACACCATGTCCGGGAATCGCGTGGCGGTCGATGTAGCTGCTTCGATGACGACCATAGGCGGTGCCTTGGCCAATCGATCACCAGCAGGCGCGGATCAGCCGAGCAGTTGCAGGTCGCCGTGGCTGCTGGCGGCGGCGCGGACCGTGTCGTCGTCCAGGATCAGGCCGATGGCGGTGGCGCCGGGCAGGCGCAGGGCGAAGCCCTCATCCGCTTCCGCCACCGCGTCGCGCAGCACGCGCACCCGCACATCCAGGCTGGACTGGCCGGGGGCGAAGGCCAGCATACCGCCGGGCAGCACCCCGCCCAGGAAATCCGCGGCATCGGCCGGGTTGGCGCCGTGCCCTGCCACGGACCACGGGGCCTGGGCCGCGAGGGAAAGGTCGCCCGCGCGGGTGACGGTGAACTGGTACAGGGCAACACCGCTGCCCGTCCCCTCCGCCCGGCTCAGGCTGGGCTGGGTGATGGTGTAGGTCATGGCCGGCGCGTCGTCGTTCAGGATGCGGCCGCCGGCGCTGGCCAGCACCTGTCCGTCCTGGCCACGCAGCGCGACGGTGAAGCCCTCGTCCGCCTCCAACACCGCATCGCGCAGCACGCGCACCTTGATGGTCTGCGTCGCTTCTCCGGCCGCGAAGACGAGCCGGCCGCCGGGCAGCAGGCCGCCCTGGAAATCCGACCCGTTCGCCGGGCTGGCGCCGCTGCCGGTGGCCGACCAGGCCAGGTCCAGCGCGGCGGAAAGGTCGCCCTGGCGTGTCACCTCATAGCTGTACACGCTGACGCCGCTGCCGGTGCCCTCGGCCCGTTCCTGGGTCAGCGGCGTCATGGTCAGGACCGGCCGCGGTGTGTCGTCATTGGCGATGGTGGCGGTGGCGCTGGCCAGCACATCCCCGCGCAGGTCGCGCAGCACCACGGTGAAGGCTTCATCCGCCTCCTGCGCCGCATCGCGCAGCACACGCACCTTGATGATCTGGCTGGTCTCGCCGGCGGCGAAGGTCAGGCTGCCGCTGGGGAGCACGCCGCCCTGGAAATCCGTCCCATCCGCCGGATTGGCGCCGCTGCCGATGGCGGACCAGCTCAGGCTGGTCTGCAGCGGCGTGTCGCTGAAGCGCAGGATGGTGAACTGGACCACGCTGACGCCGGAGCCGGTGCCCTCCGCCCGCGCCTGGGTCAGGGGGGTGATGTCGTAGGTGACGCGGCTGGTGTCATCATCGTCGAACAGCGTGACGACGCCCCAGTTGCCGCCCCCCTCCGGCGTCATGAAGGTCTGGCTCTGGTGGGGCCGCAGCAGCAGGGTGTAGCTTTCATCCGCCTCCACCAGATCATCGCTGCGCGTGTAGAATTGCACGGTGTCGCTGGATTGCCCTGACTCGAAGTGGAAGAACTGGGAGGGCAAGGTCCCGCCGCTGAAATCCGCCGCATCCACGGGTGATTCGCCATGCCCGACGATGGACCAGATCAGGAAGACCTCCTGGTCCAGCCCGCCATCGCGCGTCAGCGTCGCGGTGTGGCGCACGGACCCGCCGCCCGAGCCTTCCAGCACCGAGGGGGACAGCACCAGGCTGTAGCGCGGCGGCCCCGGCACCGGGTCGTCGTTCAGGATCGTGCCGATGGCCAGGCCGGATCCGGCGCGGCTGCCGGGGGAGAACTGGTCGAGCACGACCTGGAAGGTCTCGTCCAGCTCGAAGGCCCGGTCGCGCAGCACGCGGACCGTGACGGTCGTCTCCGCTTGGCCCGCCGCCAGGCTGACGATGCCGCCGGGCAGCACGCCGCCCTGGAAATCCGCTGCATCGGCCGGGTTGTCGCCGGTGCCTTGCACCGACCAGCGGAATTGCGCGGCGCGATCCAGCCCCTCGCTGCGCCGGATGGTGAACTGGTGCACGGAGACGCCGCTGCCGGAGCCTTCGGCGACGCGGCCGGCCAGCGGCGCGACGCTGAACTCCGCGACGTTGGTGTCATCGTCCTGGATGATGCCGGTGGCGCTGGTATTGCCGAAGACGGTGCCGAGCCAGCCGCCGGTCAGGCTGAGGCTGAAGCTCTCATCCGCCTCCGCCACCCGGTCCCCACGGACCTGCACGGTGACGGTCTTCCAGCGTTCCCCGGGGCTGAAGGTGAGTGTGCCGGAGGTGGCCTCGAAATCGGCCGCATCGGCGGGGTTCGCGCCACTGCCCTGCAGGCTCCAGGTCGTCGTCAGGTATTCATCGGCAAAGCCGCTGCGCGTGACGACGAACTGCATTGCCGTGAGGCCGGCATCGCCTTCCCGCTGCACGACGGTGGCGGGGTCGAGCGACATGACCGGCGGCGCCCCGTTATAGCCATCTGCGCCGACATCCTCGATCGCCGCGACCTGGTAGCTGCCCTGGTCGGCGCCGGTGAAGCTGACATAGAGGAAGTAGGTACCACTCAGCTCCGGTCGGAAGCCGAGGATGGAATCCGTCCGCTCCGGGTCGGGGCTGCCGATATCGTCCCCGTCGAGGAACAGCAGCAGGTAGCCTTCCGAGTCGAAGATGGCGAGCGTGACCGGCCAGATATCGCTATCGGCGGCGAAATTATAGGCGTTGCCGGCCTGCAGGCTGACCCGCACGAAATCGAAGGGCCGCGGGGCGGTGACGCTGCCATCCGTGTAGGCCGCGTTATCGGCATAGGGCAGCGTTGGGTCCGGCGTGAACGCCAGGAACGTATCGACCTCCCGCAGCGCAAACCGGGCGTTGAAGGCGTCAAGGTCGGACCAGTAGACGTTGCGCTGGGACATAAGGCGGTTCGAAACTCATCAAAGGCGAGCCGAGCTAAGCGTCGTTCTCCTACCGCGACAAGGTGCGGTCTTCGATGACGCGTTAACGCGCGGCCTTTTCTTGCGCCGCCCGCAGGTCGGCCACGAAGGCGGCAAAGCCATCCGCCTGCGCCCGCGGGTCCGGCAGCCGCAGCAGGTAGCTGGGATGGACGGTGGCGAAGATCGGCTGGCCACCAAGCCCGGTCACCACCTGGCCCCGCGACTTCAGCACCGGCAGCTTCTTCCCCGTCAGCGCCGTCAGGGCCGAGGCGCCGAGCGAGACCACCAGGCCCGGCGCCACCGCCGCCACCTCCCGCGCCAGGAAGGGGCGGTAGTAGGTGATGTCGCCGGCATCGGGCGATTGGTGGATGCGGCGCTTGCCGGTGGGGGTGTATTTGAAGTGCTTCACGGCATTGGTCAGGTAGGCCTCGCGCCGCTCGATCCCGGCCTGCGCCAAGGCGCGGTCCAGCAGCCGCCCGGCAGGGCCGACGAAGGGGCGGCCGGCGATATCCTCCTCATCCCCCGGCTGTTCGCCGACGAACATCAGGCGCGCGCCCACCGGACCCTCGCCGAAGACCGGCTGCGTCGCGCGGGCGGCGAAATCTGGCAGGTCGGGGCGGGAGAGCAATTCGTCCCGCAGCGCGGCCAGGGCCAGGGCGGGGTCGGTGGGGGCGTCGATCGGGGTCGGCATGTCCCGCGAAACGTGCGGCGGCGCCGAAAGATGCCCACGCGCCAGGTAACGGGCCAGCTGGGGGCGCGGATTGGGTGTGGCGGCGGCGCGATCCATCATTTCCGCCACCCGGCGCGGGGCTTCGGCCATCAGGCGCGGAATCTCGGCCGCTTCCGGCAGGTTGCGCCAGTATTTGCGCGGCATCTCGGCACGCATGGCGCCGGGTTTGAGGCGGGCCGGGTTGAAGATGGAGGCGTAGTAGGCGCGCCAGAGAGGCTCCATCGCATCATCCGGCGGCACATCGGCGCGCCGGCCGCCCGGGCCGAAGGTCAGCGCCGTGCCGTCCCAGGCGACGCTGCGGCGCGGCGTGACGATGGACCAGCGGAGCGCGGCGAAGCGGCGGACGAAGAACTCCGCCTCCGCTTCCTCGATGTGGTGGTCCGGTTCGAACCAGGCGATGTGGCGCGGGCCATCCTCGGCCTGCACCTCCCGGAATCGGACGAAGGCGTGCATCTTGTGCGCGTCGCGCCGCACCGCCTTGGCCAGCGCGGAAAGCCGGATCACCGCCGGATCCGTTGCCGCCTGCATCAGGTGGCGCTCGCCCTGGATGATGCGCCAGAGCAGGCCGTAGAGCAGCGCGAAGCGTTCCGGGTCGCTGTGGCGGATGGCGATTTCCGCCTGGTCGAGGAAGGCGCGCGGCACGCTGAAGGGGGCGGCGGAAGGTGGCGGGGCTGGTGCCTCGGCCAGCAGCCCGGGCAATTCGCCGGCCACCACCCACTCCGCCTGTTCCGGCCGGATATCGGCCGCCACCAGCCCGCGCGCCGCCTGCCGCCAGGCTGTGAAGTCGGCGGGGCCGGGCAGGGTCACCGCCACCCCCTGCCGCGGGGCCAGGGCCGGCATCAGAACAGCGACATCTGGATGGGACGCGCCGCGGCGGCGAAGGCGGTGGCGGGCAGCAGCCGGTGGCGCAGGCCGGCCCCGTCCAACCCGCGCGGCACATGGTCCGCCAGCACCACGAAGGGCAGCACCTTGGCCAGGCTGACGCGCAACCGGGCGAGGTCGGCTGCCCGCAGCCGGGTGTGGCGGCGCGCCACGATCAGCCGGTCCACCGTCTTCGCGCCAAGGCCCGGCACGCGCAGCAGCGCTTCCCGTGGTGCGGTGTTGAGGTCCACCGGGAAATCCTGGCGGGATTGCAGCGCCCAGGCGGTTTTCGGGTCCAGTTCCAGATCCAGCATGCCACCCTGGCCGCCGGCCAGGATTTCCTCCCGCGAGAAGCCGTAGAAGCGCAGCAGCCAATCCGCCTGGTACAGCCGGTGTTCCCGCACCAGCGGCGGCGCCACCGGCGGCAGCAGGCGGGAGGCATCGGGGATCGGGCTATAGGCCGAATAATAGACCCGCCGCATCCGGTAGCCAGCATAGAGGTCCGTTGCCGTGCCGAGGATGGCGCCATCATCCGCGCCATCGGCGCCGACGATCATCTGCGTGCTCTGCCCGGCCGGTGCAAATTTCTGGGGCCGGGCTCGCCGGGCGGTCTTTGCCTCATCCTGCGCGCCCTCGATCCGCATTCGCAGCCCGGCCATGGCATGCCTGATCCGACGAAAATCCTTTTCAGGGGCGAGGGATTCGAGGCCCGCGACGGTTGGCAGCTCCATGTTGATCGACAGCCGGTCCGCATAGAGCCCGGCTTCCGCCAGCAATTCCGGCGCCGCGTCCGGGATGGTCTTCAGGTGGATATAGCCGCGGAACCCGTGCTCCAGCCGCAGCACGCGGGCCACCCGCACCACCTGTTCCATCGTGTAGTCCGGTGAGCGGATGATGCCGGAGGACAGGAACAGCCCCTCGATCGTGTTGCGCCGGTAGAAGCCGAGGGTGAGGTTCACCACTTCCTCCACCGTGAAGCGGGCGCGCGGCGTGTTCGAGGAAGCGCGGTTGATGCAATAGGCGCAGTCGAAGACGCAGGCGTTTGTCAGCAGCAGCTTGAGCAGCGAGATGCAGCGCCCATCCGGTGCATAGGCATGGCAGATGCCGCTGCCCTCCGTGCTGCCCAACCCGCCCTTCAGGCTGTTTCGCTTGGAGGTGCCGGAGGAGGCGCAGGAGGCATCGTACTTCGCCGCATCGGCCAGGATCTCAAGCTTGCGGAGCAACTCCATCGGGCAGGCGTCCTGATCAGAAGTTGTTCATGTTATGTTCGTGGTCGGAAACCGCAAGCCCTGCCCTTATCGCGTGGTTGTGATCCGGGTGCCGGGGGCGATAGGAAGGTTGCCCTGTCAGTCGCGCGCGGCAGGCGCCAATATTCGCGAATGTCTCACCCACTGGATCGCCCCGAGGTCGAAGCGGAACCGAGGTTGGTTGGTGGGCAGAGCTTGGCCGCCATCCTGGTGTCGCTGCGGAAACTGGCGGTGGATGCGCTCGACTCCGGCTATCCGCTGGCGGCCGCGCAGATCGCCGGCACGGCGGACCGGCTGGAGGCACAGGCCTGGCCGCTGCCCCCGAGGCCCGACTACGTGGCGCGCTGACGCGCCCGGATCAGATGCCGCGCTGACGCGCCCGGATCAGATGCCGCGCTGACGCGCCCGGATCAGATGCCGCGCTGAAGCGCGCCCGGATCAGATGCCGCGCTGAAGCGCCCCTGATCAGACGCCGCGCTGCGCCTCGGCGGCCGCCGTGCTGATGCGCTGCTGCATCGCCAGCAAGGGGCGATTATCGGCCAGGCTGTAGAGAAAGGCGTTCTCGGCAAAGGCGTCGCGCAGATAGTGCCCGGTGGCGGGCGGGCAGCCGGCATAGGTCAGCCGCAGGAACTGCACCAGCAGCAACGACCGCACCATATGCACGCCCACCAGGTTCCGCAGCAGGATGGTGGATTCCATCTCCCGCTCCAGATGCGTCATCAGGTTCATGGCGGTGAACCAGGGGCCGTGGCGCAGCAGGCGGATGCGGTCCGCGTACAGCAGCAGATGCCCGCCCATGCCATGCAGCCGGGCGAGCGGAGCAGCCCCATCCAATGACGCCACCACCGGTCAGCTCCCCAGCGGTGCGACCTGGCAGGCCAGGCTGCCGCGCCCCGCCCATTCGCCCACCAGCAGCCCGCCGGCAGCGGGCACTGGCAGCATGCCGGTCTGGCTGCCCAGCGTGATGACCTCCCCCGCCCGGGGCAGATGGCCGATGGCGAGGCAGCGGTCGCGCCAGGCGATCAGCAACTCGGCCAGCGGCACGGCGCCATGCGGGCCGGCATGGTGGGCGACCTCGATGCCATCCACGGTCAGGCGCATCTCCAGCGTTTCCAGATCCGCCCAGCTCCAGGCGCCGGTAGCGGGGCCGAAGGCGCAGCTGCCGTTGGTGACGCAATCGGCCAGCTTATCCAGGTCGCTCGCCTGGCGGTGGTCGATGAAGCGGCTTTCGCAGAATTCGAACAGGATGACGGCATCCGCCATCGCCGGAAGATCGGCCGGTTGCAGGGCGGCCAGCAGCGTGGCGTCCAGCCCCTGGCGCAGTTGCACCGCCACCTCCAGCTCCATCGCGCAGCCGATCGGCAGGTGCAGCGGGGCCGGGGTGGCGAGTGCCACCGTGGCGCCAGGCAGCGGGCAGGCGATGGCCTGGCCACGGGTGCGGCCCAGTTTCCAGCCGGCGATGCCCCATCCCAGCGCGGCGTAGGTCGCGAGCTGGATCGCCTCCGCTTCCGCGATGCTGGTGGGGGCGAGGCCCTCCGGCAGGCCGGAGCAGGGTTCGCGGCGGCCGCGGCGGATATCCGCCAGCAGGGCGGCGGCGCCGGCGATGCGAGAATCGGGGTGGGCGTCGGTCTGGAACATCCTGGCTCTCCTGCCCCGCATCGTCCTGGCGGTTGCTGCGGCGGAGGGTAGAGCCAGGCGGGGCGATCTGCCCATATGCCGAGGCGCCGGGCCAGATGTCTGGTCCCAGGCTTCGCGTGATCGAGGCCCTCAAGATGCAGGTTTCCAGTTCGGTCCCAACAACCAACTGGAGGCACGCCCGCCGTGGTCAATCAGCCGCGTTTCTCAGCCGTTTTCGGACGGGTGTTACGAACGCCTGTACTCGACCGACGATAAGGTGGCCGCGATCTGGCCGGGCGTTATGTCTTCCCAGGTGACAGATCCCTCGAGCGAGATACTTCCCTTGTAAACCCCCCTGATTGTCCGTGGGACCCGTGTCCCGTCGGTGAACACCAGGACAGCATCCATCATGTAGGGAACTTCAATATCCCAGACAGTTACACTGAGCGATGCCCTGTAGATTTTATGTGCAGGAACATTGACGCTGAGATTGACCGGGATCGTTTTCCCCTCACTGATTGTCTCACCCCAGGTATATTGGAACGATGTTTCCGCACCAACCTCAATTTTCCCCTCAGCTATGAACGGAATGCCGGTCTTGAAGTTCGTCTTGATGCTGGCTTTTATGCCGAATTGGTTCGAAAAACTCTTCGTTTTCGTTTCCTGATACGTGGTGCCAATAGGCTGCGTCTGTTGAACGTCGGTCTTGTTTTCGGCCTTCGGAATGGACACGACGAAGGTCTTGGAAAGTATTTTTTTGGCGTTGCTAATGTCATAGGCGATACTGTTGGACTCGATGCTCTGAAGCAGAGCCGACTTTCCGCTTTGCCAGACAATATTATTGTTCTGCAACAGCGAAAACTTCCCATCGTCTCCGATGGAAGCGGTCGCAGAGGTGTCGAGATCACTGCTGCCGCCACTGCACCAAATCTGCTCGAGATGCGTGCTGTGGGCGAAAATCTGCAGGTTTTTTATGTTGTTGCTGAACGGCCCCTTACGGAGCTTCATGGAACTGACCTGCCAACCCGGCCTTAAATTCGAACTTGATTCCGTGGACCAGAACAGGTGTTTGGAACCATCGCCGGGGCCATCACCGACGTAGATATTGAAGTTGCCGCTGGACTCCAAAGTTCCGAAGAACATGCCGCTCGGTGAATATAAAACGTCGCCGACCGAAAACTGGTGATTATCGCCATCTTCGATGATGTTGCTCATGTTTGCTCTCCCCATTTTGGTTCAATCTTGGTCGGAACAACGACCGCCCATGCTCTTTCGTTTCTGCGGGCGACATGAAATCCAACGCATGGAGCCTGGGCCGTAACGAGCCGTTTGACAAGCCTCGATTCCGCCAGGGCGAGCCCCGGATTCGGTTTGTCAATGTCGATTGGCAACTGCGGTCATTCCAGGCACGTTGCCCGCGCAGAGGTCCAAGTAAAAAAATAAACTAGAAATTGCGGTGGGGCGGGTCGTTCGGCGCCCCCGCGTCCGCGCACCAGGACGGCAGCACCTTACCGGACAGGTCACTGGAGCGCGCTGGCTCGAGGCGTAATTGCCAGAATGGCCGCATTGCGCGACCCGGCAGGGAGAGCTGTGCCGGCAGCCTAGACCGGGCTGCCGTTCCACACCGGAAAGCTGCCGCTGGCCACCGGCAGGCCCGGGCGGCGCCAGGTGGCGCGCCAGGCCACCTGGTCGAAGACCATGCCCATATGGACGAACTGGCCGGCCTCGGTCAGCTCGACCTCGGCGACCGCGGCGCGCAGCGACGGGGCGATCTGCTCCATGGCATGCGCGACCAGATCCTCGCGTGGCACGCCGAGGAGGCTGCCGGCTTCGATCGGCAGCGGGCCGAAGGGGGATGGGGCGAGCGGGGCGTAGCCGGTGGGGGTGGCGAAATCGAAGGGCATCGGAAGGCTCCTCTGGGTCCGGGAAGCCGCTTGCCCCTTCTGGGCTGCCCCTTCTGGGGCGGAGGGTGGCGGTTCTGGCCACGGGCTCGGGCCCCATTAAGCGCACCGAGGATTGAGATGAGGTTAATGGCGGCAGGCCTTTCCGCAGGGGCCTCGATGGGCCATCTGCAGGGGTATGAAACGTCGCCTGATCCTCTCCGCCGGCCTCGCCGCACCCTTCCTGGCCGCCGGTGCCGCGCAGGCACAGGCCACCGACCGCGCGGCGGTGCAGCGGGTGGAGGCTTATCTCAATACGCTGCGGACCTTGCGGGCCCGCTTCCTGCAGGTGGCGCAGAATGGCGCCTCGGCCCAGGGCACGGCGCTGATCAGCCGGCCCGGCCGCATGCGCTTCGACTACGACCCGCCGGAGCCGCTGCTGCTGGTCGCCTCCGGCGGGCAGGTGCTGATGTATGACCGGGAATTGCGCCAGCCCACCGCGGTGCCGGCCTCCTCCACCCCGCTCGGCCTGCTGCTGACGCCGCAGATCCGGCTTTCGGGCGACATCACCGTGGTCGGCACGGAACGGGTCGGCGGGTTCCTCCGCATCGGCCTGCACCGGACCGGCGCGCGGGCGGAGGGGCTGCTGACGCTGGCCTTCGCGGAACAGCCGATGGAATTGCGGCAATGGACCGTGCTGGACGCCCAGGCGCGGGAGACGCGGGTGACCTTGTATGAGGTGGAAACGGGCATCGCGCTGGACAACCGCCTGTTCGACTTCAACGACCCCCGCTTCCTGGAGGCGGAGAGCACGCGGCGCTGAGCCGCTTTACGCTGGCCTTTCGGCTTTCTGCTGGCCTTTCGGCGGGCGGCGTGCCATAGGGCCGCCCGGGTTTATCCCGGTGACGGCCGCCTTTCGGCCCGGTTCCGGGACGGACCTTCGCTGCGATGGCAGCGGATGCCTTAGCGGACCAGCCGCGCCCGGATGGGGCGATGACGGCGCCTCCGGCCACATGGGCGGCCCCACTGATGCCGTCCCCATCGCGCCGTGCCCCTCGGGGACAGGTCGCGGTGGGACCCATGCCGCCCGAGTCGCCGCGCATCTCCAGGGCGCGACTTCCCCCGGCATCCGCCTTCGTCGCGTTCCGGCTGCCCGCGCGCCCCGCGCCGGGTGGCCACTCGCTGTGGCCCCGCATCCGGCGGGTCCAAGAAGGACGATCCATGTTCGACAAGTATTTCCGCAAGGACATCTCCTGGGGCGGCCAGCTGCTGACGCTGGAGACCGGCAAGATCGCCCGGCAGGCGGATGGCGCGGTGATGGCCCGCCTGGGCGACACCATCGTGCTCTGCACCGTGGTCGGCGCGCGGTCCGTGAAGCCGGGCCAGGACTTCTTCCCGCTGACGGTGAACTACCAGGAAAAGGCCTTCGCGGCCGGCAAGATCCCGGGCGGCTTCTTCAAGCGCGAAGGCCGGCCGAACGAGAACGAGACGTTGGTCTCCCGCCTCATCGACCGCCCGCTGCGCCCGCTGTTCCCGGAGGGTTTCCGCAACGAGGTCCAGGTGGTCGCGACCGTGCTGTCGCATGACCTTGAGAACAACCCGGATGTGGTGGCGCTGGTCGGCTGCTCCGCCGCGCTGACGCTGTCGGGCATTCCGTTCTTCGGCCCGGTCGCCGGCGCCCGCGTCGCCTATATCGATGGCGGCTATGTGCTGAACCCGACCGCGGCGCAGCTGCAGCAGTCCCAGCTCGACCTGATGGTCGCCGGCACCGCCGAGGGCGTGCTGATGGTGGAATCCGAAGCGCAGGAGCTGTCCGAGGACATCATGCTCGGCGCCGTGGAATTCGGCCACAAGTCGTTCCAGGCGGTGATCCAGGGGATCATCGAGCTGGCCGAGGTGGCCGCCAAGGAGCCCTGGGCGCTGCCCGAGGAAGCCGACAGCGTGAAGACGCTGAAGGCCCGCATTTCCGAACTCGGCCGCGCGCCGATGGTCGAAGCCTACAAGACCACCGAGAAGCTGGCCCGCCAGAACCAGGTCGGCGCGGTGAAGAAGCAGGTGATCGCGGCGCTGGAGGCCGAGGGCCTCGATGCCGGCGCCGCCAAGGGGCTGATGAAGGCGCTCGAGGCCGATGTGGTCCGCAACGCCATCCTCGACACCGGCATGCGGATCGACGGCCGCGACACCAAGACCGTTCGCCCGATCCTGGCCGAGGTCGGCATCCTGCCGCGCTCGCATGGCTCCGCCCTGTTCACGCGTGGCGAGACGCAGGCGCTGTGCGTGGCCACGCTGGGTACCGGGCAGGATGAGCAGATCATCGATGCCCTCGCGGGCGAGTACCGCGAGAACTTCATGCTGCACTACAATTTCCCTCCCTACTCGGTGAACGAGACGGGCCGCATGGGCTCGCCCGGGCGCCGCGAGATCGGCCACGGGAAGCTGGCCTGGCGCGCGCTGCACCCGCTGCTGCCGGAGAAGGACAAGTTCCCCTACACGATGCGGGTGGTGTCCGAGATCACGGAGTCCAACGGTTCCTCCTCCATGGCGACCGTGTGCGGCACCTCGCTCGCGCTGATGGATGCGGGTGCGCCGCTGAAGCGCCCCTGCGCCGGCATCGCCATGGGCCTGATCAAGGAAGATCGCGGCT
>LNFM01000347.1_pt1 | contig 24465 bp, 21 predicted proteins | sample 596031 | NCBI WGS metagenome assembly LNFM01 (sample SAMN04254537, study PRJNA301005) | activated carbon metagenome | isolation source: dual media filters at the Ann Arbor, Michigan drinking water treatment plant | place: USA: Ann Arbor | reverse complement strand
CATCCGCCCTTCGGGCACCTTCCCCCTCCGGGGGAAGGTAGGGGGCGCGCCATGACGAAACGCTCTGTCCCCTTCCTGATCGGCTCGGCGATCTTCCTCGCGTTGGCGGTTGCCGTGGCGTTCGTGGTGCGCAACGAGTACGTCTTCTTCGCCGGCTTCGTGATCCTGCAGTTCGTCGTGCTGGCGACCGCCTGGAACATCCTCGGCGGTTACGCCGGCTACGTGAACTTCGGCACCTCGGCCTTCGTCGGCGTCGGCATCTACACCGCCGTGGCCGTGTTCAAGTACGCCGGCGCGCCGCTCTACCTGCAGATCCTCGCCGCGGCGGCGGTCGGCGCCGCGCTGGGACTGGGTGTCGGGCTGCTGACCCTGCGATTGCGCGGCATCTTCTTCTCGATCGCCACCGTCGCCGTCACCATCATCGCCGAGACGCTGATTACCAACTGGAAGTTCGTTGGCGGCGCCACCGGCGTGCAGCTGCTGCGCCCACCGCCGACCGCGCCCTTCGAGTCCTACATCAAGATGCTGTTCGTCGTCGCCGCGGTCCTGGTGGTGATATCAGTCGCCCTGGCGCGCTACATCCAGGTCTCCGGCATCGGCCGCGGCCTGCGCGCGGTGCGCGACGACGAGATCGCCGCCGAATGCTCGGGCGTGCCGACGCTCAGGCTGAAGCTGCTGGCCTGCGCCATATCAGGGGCGCTGATGTCGGCCGCCGGCGCGCCGGCGGCGATGTACCTGCAATTCGCCGATCCGGTCAGCGCCTTCAACCTCAACTACTCGGTCTCAGCGCTGGCCATGTCGCTGATCGGCGGCACGGCGCATTGGATCGGCCCTGTGCTGGGCGCGATCCTGCTCGCCACCACCCAGCAATTCCTCACCGTGACCATTTCGTCGGAAGTGAACGTGCTGGTGCTGGGCGTCATGCTGGTGCTGTTCGTGGTCGGCGCGCCTGACGGCATCATCGGCCTGGCGAAGAGCGCGTGGCGACGCTGGGGGCGGCGATGAGCGATCCGTTGCTCAGCGTCACCGGCGTGTCCAAGCGCTTCGGTGGCTTCACCGCGCTGCAGGACATCTCGCTCGAGATCCGCGCCGGCGAGCGCTTCGGCCTGATCGGCCCCAACGGCTCGGGCAAGACGACCCTGATCAACTGCATCTCCGGCGTGTTGCGCAACGACGGCGGCTCGATCCGCTTCGCCGGCCAGGAGCTGAGCTCTCTCTCGGCGCATCAACGCACGCGGCGCGGCATCGCGCGCAGCTTCCAAGTGCCGCGGCCGTTTCGCAGCATGACGGTACTGGAGAACCTGCTGGTGGCGCTCGACTACGCGGTGATCGGCCACGGCCTGTCGGTGCGCGAGTCCGACGCCGAGGCGATGGCGATCCTGAGCAAGATCGGCCTGGCCGAGAAAGCCGAGGCTTTGTCGGCGCAGCTCTCGCAGGTCGAGCTGCGCAAGATGGAACTGGCGCGTGCCATGGCGGCGCGGCCCAAGCTCCTGATCTCCGACGAGGCGATGGCCGGGCTGGCCGGCGCGGAGATCGACGAAGTGCTCGACGTGCTGTTCAAGCTCAACGCCGAGGGCATCACGGTGATCATGATCGAGCACATCATGCAGGCGGTGATGCGCTTCTCGCAGCGCGTGATGTGCCTCGACGCCGGGCGCATCATCTGCGAGGGCGCGCCGCAGGCGGTGATGGACGACAAGCGTGTGCAAGAGGCCTACCTTGGCGCTTAGGCTCACCGTTTCAGGCATCGACGCGCGCTACGGCGCGGTGCGAGCGCTCAACGGCGCGTCGATATCGGTCGAGGGCGGCGAGACCGTGGTGCTGCTGGGCACCAACGGCAACGGCAAGAGCACGCTGATGAAATGCCTGATGGGGCTGGTGCGGCCCGTCTCGGGCTCGATCGCGCTGGAGATCGACGGCACGAGCCACGACCTCACGCGCCTGCCAACCGAGGAGATCGTCGGGCTGGGCGTGGCGCTGGTGCCGGAGGGAAGGCGGCTCTTCCCCAAGCTCACGGTCGAAGAAAACCTGATGCTGGGCGCCTACCGCAAAACGGCGCGCACCCAGACCGCGACCAATCTCAGCTTTGCTTACGATACCTTCCCGGTGCTGGCCGAGCGCCGCAAGCAGCTCGCCGGCACCATGTCCGGCGGTCAACAGCAAATGCTGGCGATCGGCCGCGCACTGATGTCCTCGCCGCGCCTGCTGCTGGTCGACGAGCCATCCGTCGGCCTCTCGCCACTCCTCGTGAGTCAGACCATCACCAAGATCGAGGAGCTGAAGCAGAAGTTCGGCCTCACCGTGCTGATGGCCGAGCAGAACTTCCACCAGGCCGTCCGCATCGCCGACCGCGGCTACGTCATCGTCCACGGCGAGATCGCCTTCGAGGGCAAGACCGTCGACGAGCTGCGCTCGAACGAGATCGTCAAGCAGCTGTATCTGGGTGGCGTCTGATTCCCTCTCCCCGCGAGCGGCGGTTTGACTTTGCTTTACCTTCCCCCGGAGGGGGAAGGTGCCCGAAGGGCGGATGGGGGATGTCGAAGACGGACACCGCGTTTGTTGAAGCATCCCCCATCCGTCGCGCTGCGCGCGCCACCTTCCCCCTCCAGGGGAAGGTAGATTCAAGGTCCACCGGATTAGAAGGGACGGTCGCCGCGCACCAGCATCCGGTAGAGGCGGCGATGCTGGCTGTGATCGTAGTCGAAACCGGCTTTGTGCAACGAGGCGCGGTCGTCGATGATCAGCAGATCGCCCTTCTTGTACTCGTGCGTATAGCAAAACTGCGGCTGCGTGATCCTGTCGGTCAGGTCCTGCAGAAAGTCCTGGGTCTCCTGGGGCGACATGCCGGTGACCGTCTCGGTCTTGGCCTTGTGAAACCACACGGCCTTGGTGCCGGTCTCCGGGTGGGTGCGGACCAGGGGATGCACCGTCGGCGGCTTCGTCGATTCGCGCTGGGCCTTCACGATGTCCGGATTGGCTGTCGCCATCCGCGCGGTGCTGATCAGCGTGTTCTCGGTCTTCGCGCCGACGATCTTCCGCTTCACGTCGTCGGGCAGCGCTTCGTAGGCCGCGCGCGAGTTACAGACCGATGTCCCGCCGCCCTTGTCCGGCACCGCGACCGCATACAGCATGGTGAACTTGGGCGGCAGTTCCTGGTTGGTGTGGTCGGTGTGCCAAGTGGCATTGCCACCAACCTTCGCGGGCTGCCCCTTGCTGTCGAGGTGGCGGTTGTCGAGCACGCTGATCAGCGGAAATCCGTCGACCAGATAGCGCCGGTTCTGGTCTTCCATCAGCTCGCCGAACATTTCCGCGGCGGCTTGCAGCTGCGCCGGGGAAAGATGCTCCTGCCCGCGAATCACCAGGACCACGTTGTCGACGACGGCGTCGTAGAGCGCCTTCCGCGTCGCGCCATCGATCTGGCGCGCCAGGTCGATGCCCGTGACGATGGCGCCGATGTGCTGCTTGACCTTCTCGATCTTCAGGGCCTCGGAGGGCGTCTTCAACGCGGCGGCGGTGCTCATGATCCGGCTCCACATTTATTGACCCGCGGACTCTGCCCACAGCATCGGCCGAATGTCCGCATCGATCAAGCTAGACCGGCAGGCCTACCCGCTTGCGGAAGGCCTCGTCGCGGGTCGAGGCATCCTGGCCGATCAGGTCGTCGGCGGCGGGATCGCAGAGATAGATCAGCCCGCGCACCGCATGCTCTACCGGCGAGAGATTGCCGCGCGGGATCTGGCTGATCATGTTCATGCCCGAGGCACGGATCTTCACCTGCATCTCGGTGTCGATGGTGCCGGGCGAGAAGCCGAAGACACGGATGCCCTTGCCCTGCGTCTCCAGCGCGATAGCGCGCGTCATCATCGCTAGCCCCGCTTTGCCCGAGCAGTAGGCGCTCCAGCCCTCGAGCGGCCGGTAGGCGGCGCCGGAGGAGACGTTGACGATCGTGCCGCCGCCGCCTGCCATCATGCCGCCGATCACCGCGCGCACAACGTTGTAGGCGCCGATCAGGTTGATCTGGATGTTCTGCGCCCACGCCGCCGGGTCCGACGTCGCCAGCTGGGCGATGGGATCGATCACGCCGGCGTTGTTGACCAGGATGTCAAGGCCACCGAGCTTCTGCCGCGTCGCCGCCACCACGCGCTCGACCGTGGCGTAATCCGACACGTCGCAGGCCATCGCCTCGGCCTTGCCGCCGGCCGCCGTGATCTCGCGCGCCACCGCCTGGACCGCCGCCGCGTCGCGCGCGATCAGCATCACCGCCGCGCCTTGTGCCGCCATGGCCCGCGCCACGCCTTCGCCCAGGCCACGGCCTGCGCCGGTGATCAGGGCAGTCTTGCCATCGAGTCGAATCATCACCTTGTCCTCTGTCTCATGCGCACCATCCCCTTATACTCGACCTCTGTGGCGCGAGAGGTCGAGTTAGCGATGCGGAACGACAATTGGGGTACGCGGGCCCGCTTTGGCCTGTTCATCGTCGGCAACGAGGCGGTGCCCGAGGCCGAGTGGTGGGCGATGGCGCCGCCCGGCGTGTCGATCCACGCCGCGCGGGTCACCGCGACCTCGCCCTGGACATCCTGGCGCGCGGATCTCAGCGGCGTCGAGCTGCCCGAGGATATGCTGCGCGGTTGCAAGCAGTTCGGCGCCATGAGGCTGAATGCGGTGGTGCTTGCGCACACCACGAGCAGCGTGGTCGGCGGCGCCGGCTGGCATGAAGCGACCGTGTCGGCGATCGGCGCGGCGCTGGGCACCGGCGCGTTCATCACCACGAACGGTCACGACACGATCGCCGCGCTGAGGGCGAGCGGCATCAAGCGGCCGTTCGTGGTGCTGCCGCCGTGGTTCCCTGACGGCACGGTCGGCGCCGCAATCAGCTACTACCGCGAGCACGGCTTCGAGCCGGCCGGGCATCTGCGTATGGACCCGGGCCCGGCCTGGCGCGCTGTGCCGCCGGGCGAGCTCTACCCGCGCGGCTTCGGCTTCGAGCAGGACGTCGACTCGCTCTACGCGCAGATCAAGGCCGCGTGTCCACCTACCGCCGACGGCGTGCAGATCGGCGGCACGGGCTTCCGTTGCGTGGCGATCATCGAAGCGCTGGAGCAGGCGCTCGGCCGGCCGGTCGTGACCGCGAACCAAGCCAGCCTGTGGCGCTGTTTGCGGCAGGCTGGCGTCAAGACGACGGTCGACGGCTATGGCGGACTTCTCCGTCTTGGTTGATCTGCGTGTTGGAGCGCCTGGGGGTTCGGGTGGAGAGGACTTCGCTGACGCATCCGCTCCAGATCGCGGCCGTATCGGCGGGCGCCGGGTTCGGCCGCGTGGGCATCACATTCTGCCCGGGAAAGCGCGACCGGCAGGCGATGACCGGACATTGGGAACGGGACCTGTCTCTTGATCTCGACGCGATCCTCGCCTGGGGTGCCGCCGCTGTGATCACATTGGTTGAACAGAAGGAACTGGCCCTGCTTCGCGTCGAACACCTCGGCGAGGAGGTCGTTCGCCGGAACATGCTGTGGTTCCACTTGCCGATCGTCGACGTGTCGATACCGGACGCGCGTTTCGAGCGCCAGTGGGAAGCCGCCGGGGAGAGCCTGCGCGACTTGCTACGTCGGGGATGCGACGTGCTGGTGCATTGCCGTGGCGGTCTCGGTCGCGCCGGCACCATCGGCGCGCGGCTGCTTGTCGAACTCGGCGCCGATCCGGCGGCCGCCATCAAAAGCGTGCGCGCTGTTCGTCCGGGCGCGATCGAGACACGCGCGCAGGAAACCTATGTCCGGAGACTAACCGCCGTGCCGCGATGATTTCGGGAGGGCCCATGGACTGGTTCGAGAGACTCACCGGTTTTCGCGAAATTGGCTACGAGCAAACCCGGGCCCGGCTCGAGGTCGGCGATGGCCTCTTGCGGTCACGGGTCAACCAGGCGAGCTACCGGACCGGCGAACTCGAGCTGGTGTCACTGCGGGCCCTGCGCGACAGGGCGCAAGCCGCGGGCTCGCCACGCGGCCGGATGCGGGCCAGCGTGGTCAAGGGCGACGTCCGACGCATGCACGGCCTTGCCGAGAATGCGGGAGCCCTGTTTCAGGTGGCGTCACAGTTCAACCTGCTGGAGATGGTTGGCCCCGATGTGACGCCTGAGCAGGGGGTCACGCGGTATGAAAGCGACAGGACGCAGGGGCCGGCCTGCGCCATCGCCGCCGGGGCGGCGACCATCTATCGCAACTATTTCGCGCCGGTCGATGGCGGCGAAGGTCAGACGGCCACCCGGCAGCTCGACGGCCTCGCCGATCTTGGTGCCGCGCTGAGCGATGCGCTGAAGCAGCCGGTCGGCGCGCTGTGGACGATGCGGAACGGCTACGCTCTCGCGACCCGTCCGGGGCTCGATGCCATCGCCAAGCATATCGGCGCGCTGTCGGACCATGACGTCGACACGTTGCGTGGCAAGCTTCGTATCGGCATCCATCGCGATGTCGAGGTCACCGACGTCGAGGGGCCGCGACGGCCGCTGGTGTCCCAAGCGTTCTGCTCGGCGCTGCCGGTCGCCTATAGCCGAGTGCCGGCGCAGCTCTGGGCATCCTTCGCGCGCCTCGTCCTCGACGCGGCATACGAGGCGACGATTTGGGCCGCGGTGCTGAACGCGCAACGCGGCGCCTCCAATGTCGTCCTGTTGACGCTCCTCGGCGGGGGCGCGTTCGGCAATGCCGGCGACTGGATTCATAACGCCATGCGCCGGGCGCTGGAGATGGTGAGAGATCGCGATCTCGATGTGAGGCTGGTCAGCTACGGCGTGCCGTCGCCGGAAACCCTCGCGATCATCAACGCGTTTCGTTGAAGGACCGGCTCAGATCTTCTCGATGATCTGGGCCTTGAACCGGCGCATCTCGGCGATGACCTCGGCGGCGGTGGGGCGGCCGAAATCGATGTCGATGGCGGTGACGCCGAGATCGCGCAGCGTGCGCAGGTCGGCGGTCACGTCGGCGTCGTTGCCCGAGAACAGGCGGCGTTCGCCGTCGGAGGCCAGCGGCGGCACCACACTGCCGTAGCGCTTGACGCGAAAAGCGACGCCGACCGAATGGGGGTCGCGGCCGCGCTCACCGGTCAGTGCGCGCAGGCGCGCGATGCCGGCGCGCAGGCGCGGCAGCGAATCGAGCAGGTGCTGGTTGTTCGAGCCGATGGGGTACCAGGCGTCACCGACGCGCGCGGCCCGGCGCATCGAGGGACCGCTTTCGCCGCCGACCCAGATCGGCGGATGCGGCTTCTGCAGCGGCTTGGGCTCCAGCGCGATGCCGTCGATCTTCACATAGCGTCCGGTGAAGCGCGGCTGGTGCTCGCTCCACAGCACCTTGAAGGCGTCGATGTATTCGTCGGTTACAGCACCGCGCTCCGCAAAAGGCGTGGTGACGACGGCGTCGAACTCGCTCTTCAGCCAGCCGGCGCCGATGCCGACCACCAGCCGTCCGCCACTGAGCACGTCGAGCGTCGCCAGCATCTTGGCCGCCAGCACCGCCGGGCGATGCGGCACGACCATCACGGCGGCGACCAGGCGGATGCGCGAGGTCTTTGCCGCGACATAGGCCATCCCGATCAGCTGCTCGTGGCGTTCGATGGGGGCGCTTTCGTAGAACTCGCCGGTCTCGGAGTAGGGGTAGCCCGGCACCTTGGTATCGGGCAGCACGACGTGGTCGGTGAGCGTCAGGTAGTCATAGCCCATCGCCTCGCCCTGCCGGGCGATGTCGATCATCGAACCCGCGGCCGAGAGCGGGCCGGAGTTGGGCAGGTTGAAGCCGATTTGCATTCGTTGGTCCTCTTACCTTCCCCGGGAGGGGGAAGGTGGCGCGGAGCGACGGAAGGGGGATGTTGAAGACGAACGCGGGAGTCCATCTTCGACATCCCCCATCCGCACTTCGGGCACCTTCCCCCTCCGGGGGAAGGTAAAGCTAAGCCGCCTTGATGTTCGAGCGCTTGATGTGGTCGAGGTTGGTGCCCTCGATGCGCACCAGCCGGGTGAGGCCGTCGCGCTTGGGGGAGTGGACGACGCCGACATCGTAGAAATGCGCGTCGCCCGGTTTCATCACGTAGCTCACGGTGGGCTCGACCAGCGACGGCGAGGTCTCGTCGCCTTTCTTCACGATGCGCCAGTCCGTCATCTCGGTGTCGCCCTCGGCCAGGCCGTAGATCGCCCAGCTCGGGCCGTGATCGTGCGGCGCGCCGTGCGCCGGCTTCTCGTAGACATGACCGCAGATGCAGAAGCCGAGCTCGGGATCCTCGTAGAGCACCTTGCGCGGCTTGCACTGGTCGGCCGTCAGGTGCTTGGCGATGAACGCCTCGTCGCGCAGCACCTTCGAGACGATCTTGCACACCGCTTCCTTTCCGGCGGTTCCAGCGTCTGCCTTCAGAGCGGTGCGGATCTCGATGGCGAGCTGTTCGAGCGTATGGGGCATCGGGTTCTCCTACTGTCATCTAACGTTAGTTCAGCACCTGGGATCGCGCTAGCATGACGTGCCCTGACCTCATGCTGAGGAGGCCGCGCTTGCGGCCGTCTCGAAGCATGGGCCACACACAACGAGCCGTTGCCCACCCTTCGAGACGCGCCAAGGGGCGCTCCTCAGGGTGAGGTCGGAGGAAAGAGGTGCAGCCGATGGACACCATCGAGACGCCCGAGAAGGACATCCCGCTGCGCTACGACATCCGGCTGCTGGGCCGCATCCTGGGCGACACGGTGCGCGCGCAGGAAGGCGAGCCGGTATTCGAGCTGGTCGAGCGCATCCGGCGCACCGGCGTGCAGTTCCACCGCGCCGCCGACGAGACCGCGCGCCAGGATCTGCAGGCGATCATGAGCGGGCTGCCGACGGCGCAGGCCACGCGCATCATCCGCGCTTTCGGCTACTTCTCGCATCTCGCCAATATCGCCGAGGACCAGCACCACATCCGCCGCACCCGCGCCTATGCCATGGCCAAGGCGCCGCCGCGCCAGGGCTCGATGGCCTATGCGCTGGGCCGCGCGCACGGCGATGGTGTGTCGCGCGAGCGGCTGCAGGGCTTCTTCGCCAAGGCGCTGGTCGGCCCGGTGCTGACGGCGCATCCCACCGAGATCCGCCGCAAGAGCTCGATCGACCGCGAGATGGAGATCGCGCGGCTTCTTGATGAACGCGACCGTATCCAGTTCACACCCGACGAGCTCACCGCCAACCGTCGCGCATTGCGCCGCGCCGTGCTCACCCTGTGGCAGACCAGCATCCTGCGCGGCACGCGCCTGCGGGTGATCGACGAGGTCGCCAACGGGCTGGCCTATTACGACCACACCTTCTTCTACGCGCTGCCGGCGTTCTACGCCGATCTCGAGGACCGCCTCGCCGCGATCCCGGCATGGCAGGGGGTTCACGTGCCGTCCTTCCTGCGCATGGGCAGCTGGATGGGCGGCGACCGCGACGGCAATCCCTATGTCACGGCCGAGGTCACGCGCCAGGCGCTGTCGATGCAGAGCCAGCGGGCGCTGCGCTTCTATCTGGAGGAACTGCACAGCCTCGGCGGCGAGCTGTCGCTCGACGGCCGCGTCGTGCGCGTCTCCGAGGCCTTGCAAGCGCTGGCCGAACGCTCGACCGACCGCGCGCCCGAACGGCAGAACGAACCCTATCGCCGCGCCATCGTCGGCATCTACGCCCGGCTGGCGGCGACGGCGCGGGCGCTCGACGGCATGGAAGCGCCGTATCCGCCGGTCGGCGAGGGGGCTCCTTACGAATCAGCCGCCGCGCTGAAGGCCGATCTCGACACGATCGACGAGTCATTGAGCCAGAACGGTTCCCTCGGCCTGGCGCGTGGGCGGCTGCGTGGGTTGCGCCGCGCGGTCGATGTCTTCGGCTTCCATCTCGCCGCGCTCGACATCCGCCAGAACGCCGACGTGCACGAGCGCGTCATGGCCGAGCTGGTCGAGACATCGGGCGCCTGCCCCGACTATCGCGCGCTCGCTGAGCCCGGGCGCGTCGCGCTGCTGGTGGGCGAGCTCGCGAACATGCGGCCCATGGCGTCGGCCTATCAGGCCTATGGCGAGGACACGACGACCGAGCTGGACATGCTGCGCGTCTGCGCCGACGCGCATCGCCGCTACGGCCCGGCCTCGATGCCGCATTACGTGATCTCGAAGGCCGACAGCGTCTCGGACATCCTTGAGGTCGCGGTGCTGCTCAAGGAGGTCGGCCTGCTGCGGCCGCGCGAAGGCCGGCTCGATGTCGACATCGTGCCGTTGTTCGAGACCATCGGCGATCTGCAGCGCTGCGGGCCGATCATGGATCAGCTGTTGGGCCTGCCGGCCTACCGTCGGCTCCTGGCCTCGCGCGGCGATATTCAGGAAGTGATGCTGGGCTACTCCGACAGCAACAAGGACGGCGGCTACCTGACCTCGACCTGGGAACTCTACAAGGCCGAGCTGGTGCTGATCGACGTCTTCAAGCGCCACAGGATCGGCCTGCGCCTGTTCCATGGCCGCGGCGGCTCTGTGGGTCGTGGCGGCGGGCCGAGCTACGAGGCGATCCTGGCGCAGCCGCCGGGCGCGGTGCAGGGCGCCATCCGCATCACCGAGCAGGGCGAGGTGATCGCCGGCAAGTACTCCAACGCCGAGGTCGGCCGCCGCAATCTCGAGACCCTGGCCGCCGCGACGCTCGAAGCCAGCCTGCTCGACGCCGATCACGCGCCGCCGCCGGCCGAGTACCTGGACGTGATGGAGGAATTGTCGGCGCATGCCTTCCGCGCCTATCGCGCGCTGGTCTACGAGACCGAGGGCTTCGACCGCTACTTCCGCGAGTCGACGGTGCTGGGCGAGATCGCCAACCTCAACATCGGCAGCCGCCCGGCCTCGCGCTCGACCCGGCAACGCATCGAGGATCTGCGCGCCATTCCCTGGGTGTTCAGCTGGGCGCAATGCCGGCTGATGCTGCCGGGCTGGTACGGCTTCGGCGCGGCGGTCGGGGCATGGCTGGCGTCGCGGCCCGACGGCATGGCGCGGCTGCGGGCGATGCACGCGGCCTGGCCATTCTTCCGCACCGTGCTGTCGAACATGGACATGGTGCTGGCCAAGAGCGACATCGCCATCGCCTCACGCTACGCCGAGCTGGTCACCGACGAAGCATTGCGTACGTCGATCTTCAGCCGCGTACGCGAGGAATGGCGCCGCACGATCGATATCGTCTGCGCCATCACCGGCCAGCAGACGCTCCTGGAGCGCAATCCATTACTGGCGCGCTCGATCCGCAACCGCTTCCCCTACATCGATCCGCTCAACCACGTGCAGATCGAGCTGCTCAAGCGCCACCGCGCCGGCGACACCGATCCCGCGACCGTGCAAGGCATCCACCTCAGCATCAACGGCATCGCCGCGGGGTTGAGGAATAGCGGCTGACTTTCTCTTGTTCCCCTCATCTGCAAGCAGAGAAGGGAGGAATACTGCGTGCACTCGGCACTCATGCGCTATCATGCGGAACTGGACGACGGCAGGCCGATGTGACGAAGAACGAACTCGACATGACTGCACCTGGTGAAAAGCTCCTCCTTCGTGTTTGGGACACACTCGAGAAGTGCGGGACCGGATTGCTGTCCCCTTGGCGCATCAGTCGTGAAGGCAGGGCCCGTACTGAGGTTCGTCGTCATGAGGTGCTATTGGACGCTCAGACTGCGAAGGATGTTGAGGAGATCAGGGCTGGTCGGGCCATTGTTGCAGCTAACGGGGAAATCCTACGGCTAACGTCTTCGGATGCCGATAAGCGAATAGAACCACAACCACCATCTCTCACTTACGAGCGGAGCGCGCTCAACGACACATTGGTCGTAAGGGAGAGAGCAGCAGCTACCGACCGGCTACTTAATCTCCGTAGTGTTGCCCGGCTTGCTGAAACAGAAGCTCTGGAGCATCAGGGAGTTAATGCGAACTCGGAAGTCAATGACTCGGACTCAAGCCCCTCAAGAGAGTGGATTCGTCATTGGGAAGACGGTGCTGAAGGAGCGTTTGACGAAGAAGTTCGTCACATCTGGGCGCGTCTGATCGTTAAGGAGGTTTCGCAACCTGGATTGTTTTCGGTCCGCACTCTTCAAGCGCTGCGGACGTTTACACGTGCTGATGCAGAGCTATTCTCTAGGGTTGCACCGTTCGTCATAGTCCGCGAATTTCTCTACAACGATCTGGACATGCTGAGTGAGTTTGGCGTGCCATTCTCGGACCTTCTCCATCTTCAAGGAATGGGCTTACTGCTGAACGCAAACAGCAAGACCGTTAGGCACGCCTTCAATATGATAGTTAGCGAGGAAGGTCGCTACTACTGCGGTATGACAGTTGGGGACAACCGGGGCTTAGTGGTTGAAACGCCCGCAGGTTCGGCGAAGCGCGAGTTCTTGCTCGACATCATCTCACTAACAAACGTGGCTAAAGAGATTCTACATCTTGGCGATTTTCCCGCCAATGAAGCCTTTGTCCAGCGCTTGGCGCAGCGCATCCATGCGATGGGATACAAGACCAGTACTGCGGATGCCAAAGTGACCAGCAACGGGAGTTTCACTCTGACCAATGTGGTGTGGGTAAGCGAAGGACGATCGCCGCCGATCACATGAGGATCGGACATGTCAGTGCCGTACACCATTGGCTGACGCCGCCTGAGAGCGCGCAAAAGCGTCGGACTATGTGCAATCCAGCACGATCGCGCGGCGCTCGCGGATCGCGCGTTCGATTTCCAGGCAGATCACCTGGCTGGGCAGCGCGGTTCGGGCGGAGACCAGCGGCGTGCGGCGCGGTACGTCGGCGACCAGACGACGCATCTGCTCCTCGAGCTCGTAGACCTCGCCAGATTTCTCGATCGGCACGATCTCGGCATCGGTGCCGCCGGCGCGGCGCAGCTTGAGCTCGAAGCTGGCGGTGGGCGTGCGGTCGGTGGCGCCGGCCCACCAGGTGCGGATCGCGCCATCGGTGCCGGCGATCTCCGTCACCAGGGAATGCTCGAAGCCGCCGAGGCATTGAGAAAACGAGGCGTAAGCGCCGTCGGCGAAGCGCATCGTGCAGGTGAAGGAGTCATGCATGCCCTCGCCGAGCGGCGAGCGATGGCCGTCGGCCGACAGCTCGACCGGCAGGCCGCTGCCCTGGAAGTACAGCAGCAGCAGGTCGATGTAGTGCACCGCCTCCTCGAGGATCCACGAGCCGACCTGGCTCCCTGTAATGCGCCAGTTCGCGGCGCCGCCGCGGAAGGGGCGGCGGAACAGGAGGCTGTTGGCGTAGCGCGGCCGGCCGATGGCGCCTTCGTTGATGAGATCGCGCACGCGACCCCATTGGCGGGAGGTGTGCAGCTGCAGGCCGACGCCGACGTATAGTCGCGAGCGCTCGGCCGCCTCGACGACGCGGCGCGCGTCGGCGAGCGTCGTCGCCATCGGCTTCTCCAACAGCACGTGCTTGCCGGCGGTGAGCGCCGCGATGGTCATGTCGGCGTGCAGGTTGTTGGGCGTGACGATGTCGATGAGATCGATCCCGGGATCGCGCAGCAGGGCTTCGTAGTCGCGCAGCACACGAACATCAGCCAGTTCCGCGGCGGCGCGCGCCGACTCGTCGTCGCCACATACGACTGACGCGAGGGTAAGCGCGGGGATACGGGCGATCACCTGAGCGTGCACGCGACCCCAGGCGCCATATCCGACCAGACCGATGCGCATGGGCGCTCCCTCGCGATCCGGGTCCCGACCCTACCCGGAGGAGGTTGGAGGCTACGGCCCGTGGAGGGCGGGGTCACGAGAAAGAGCGGATACGCCGGAACGAAAAAGCGGCGGCGAGGCAACCGGGCAGCGCAACGGGCGTTACCTCTGGCTTCCGCTCCGCTCTCGATCTCCAATCCGCGCAGGTGTCCGTGACGCTTGAACAAGGCCTGGCCTTCGGCATCGTCGTCGGTCTGATGATCCTGTTCGTGTCGAACCGGATCAGGTACGACCTCGCGGCGCTCCTGGGCCTGCTGGCGGCGATCGCCGCGGGGATCGTTCCCGTCGCCAAGGCCTTCAGCGGCTTCAGCGATCAGGTCGTCATCATCGTCGCCGCGGCGCTGGTCGTGAGCGCGGGCGTCGGCAAGTCGGGCATGATCGCCCGTCTCCTGCGCCGTTCGGAAACGCTGGTGAAGACGCCCGGGTCGCAGGTCCTGCTGCTGTCCTCGACGGTGGCGATCCTGTCGTCCTTCGTGAAGAACATCGGAGCGCTGGCGATCTTCCTGCCGGCGGCGCTGCAGGTCGCGCGTCGCACCGGCACCCCGGCCTCGGCCTTGCTGATGCCCATGGCGTTCGGATCGCTGATCGGCGGCATCGTCACGCTGGTGGGAACCTCGCCCAACATGCTGGTCTCGCGGGTGCGCGAGGAGGTGCTGGGCAAGCCCTTCGAAATGTTCGATTTCGCGCCGGTCGGGCTGGGCATTCTCGCCGCCGGCCTGGCCTTCCTGACCTTCGGCTGGCGGTTGCTGCCGGCCGGGCGCACCGCGCCGATCGCGCCGGAGGACACGTTCAAGGTCGATGCCTACCTGCTCGAAGCGACTCTGCCGAAGACATCCGTCCTGGTCGGCAAGCCCGTGTCCGAGCTTGAGAAGCTGGCGGAGGGAAACGTCTCCGTGGTCGGCATCATCCGCGAAGGCGGGCGCCGCTACGTTCCCGCCGGACATTGGTGGATGTTCGCCGAGGACATCCTGGTGCTGCAGGGCGACGCGCACGCGATCCGCGAGCTTGTCGAGGAGGCTGGCCTGGCCCTGGTCGGTACCGCCAAGCCGCCGACGCCCGAGCCGGCGCCCAAGGAACTGGCCGTCGTCGAGGCGGTGGTCATGGCCGACTCCGTGCTGGTCGGGCGCACGCCGACCGATCTGCGCCTGCGCGATCGCTTCGGCGTCAACCTGGTGGCGATCAGCCGGCGCGGCCTGCCGCGCCATGCGCGCCTGCGCGACATCCGATTCCAGGTCGGCGACGTGCTGATCCTGCAGGGCAGCGCCGAGTCCACGTCGGAGATCCTGCAGGATCTTGGCTGCCTGCCGCTGGTCGACCGCGCCGTGGGACTGGGCACCGCGCGACGCGACTACCTGCCGCTCGGTATCCTGGCCGCGGCGATCCTGGCGATCGCCACGGGATTCGTTCCTCTGACGGTGGCGTTCCTCGCCGCGGCGGTGGCGATGGTCGTGTCGCGCGTCCTGTCGCTGAAGGAAGCCTACGAGTCGCTCGACCCGCCGATTCTGGTCCTGCTCGCCTGCCTGATTCCCATCAGCGACGCGATCAACAGCACGGGCGGCGCCGACCTCGTGGCGAGCGGATTGGCGGCGCTGGCCAAGTCGGTTCCGGGCTGGGCGACGATCCCCCTCGTTCTGATCGCCTCGATGGCGGTGACGCCGTTCCTCAACAACGCCGCCACCGTGCTGATCATGGCGCCGATCGCGGCCGGCGTCGCCAAGACGCTCGGCTTGAGCCCGGATCCGCTGCTGATGGCCGTGGCGATCGGCGCCGCGTGCGATTTCCTCACGCCGATCGGGCATCAGTGCAACACGCTGGTGATGGGGCCGGGCGGCTATCGCTTCGGCGACTACTGGCGGCTGGGCCTACCACTGTCGGTTATCGTCGTCGTCGTCGGCTCGATCCTGATCCCGCTGTTCTGGCCTCTCACATCAGGCTGAGCGATCGCATCACGAGCTGGTGGAAGTGGTGCACCGCGGCTTCGCCGTGATGCGGATTGGCGGCGTCGTGGACGATGCGGCCGAGATCGTAGCCCAGAGAATTCAGACCGCGCTGCGCGCTCTCGCAGATCGCCACGTCCTCAGGGCCGAGCACCGCGCGCTCGTAGGCCTCGCGCGCGGTATCGAGGTCGGCGCCCGGCGGCGCGAAGCGCTGGAAGCGGCGCAAGGTGTGACCCACGCCATCAGGCAGGATGGTGCCGACCACTACCTCGGGCTTGCCCGGCATCACGTTGATCACGGTCGATGGGAACAGCCACCAGAACAGCGCGCGCTTCTCACCGGCATCGTCAGCCACGGGGTAGGCGGTGTTGTCGCCGTGACGCAGGACGCCTTTCTGTGACGACCACAGCCCCTGCACCGTCATGCGATAGCTGGCCATGTCGACCAGGTCGCAGAAGGCGGGGTGCGACGGCGCGCAGTGGTAACATTCGAGGAAATTGTCGACGACGACCTTCCAGTTGGCGGCGATGCGCTTCGGCTCGTCCATGGGCCGGGCCGGATAGCCCGATAGCGCCGGCAGCATGGCGCGTAGATCGGCGTCGAGATCGCCGGCGAGTTCACCGAGCGGTTTGACATGCGGGTCGAGGTTGAAGAAGACGAAGGCGTCGGCCAGCACGTCGATGCGCACCGGTTTGAGGCAGAACCGCGCGGCGTCGAAGTCGGGTTGCTTCTCCAGCCCGCGCGCGCTCAGCAGGCGGCCGTCGTCTGTGTAGGACCAGGCGTGATACGGGCAGACGATAGTACGGGCGTTGCCGCGTCCTTCGAGCAACTCGTGGGCGCGGTGCTGGCAGACGTTGTGGAAACCGCGCAGACTTCCGTCGCGTCCCCGTATGACGATGACGTTCTGATCGAGTAGCCGAGCGGTGACGTAGTCGCCGGGCTTGCCGAGCTCGCTCAGGCCACCGGCGTAGTGCCAGGTACGGAAGAAGATCGACGTGCGCTCGCGCGCCAGCGCATCCGGGTCGACATAGAGGCGCCCGGGCAGCGTGGTCGAGCGGGCCGGATCGTCGGGCTGCATGTCCTCAGGCTTTCACCGTCACGCCGGCAAGCTGTTCGAAGATCTTCACCACAGCCGCGCCGTCCTGCTTGTTCAGGCCCTGCGCGCGGGCCATCTGGTAGACCTGCTGCGTGACATTGGCCAGCAGCAGCGGCACGCCGAGGCGCTTGGCGAAGGCGGTCTCCAGCTCCTGGTCCTTGTAGGAGATGTCGATCGTGCCGCCCGGCGCGTAGTCGCCGGCGAGGATGCGCGGCACGCGCAGTTCCCAGGCGGCGCTGGCGCCGGTCGACACGCGCACGACCTCGTAGATGGTCTGCGGATCGAGGCCGGCCTTGACGCCCAGCACCAGCGCCTCGGCGACCGCGACCGTGTTGACCTGCACCAGCATGTTGTTGACCAGCTTCATCGCCAGGCCGCTGCCCAGCGGCCCGACATGGAAGGCGCGGTTGCCCATGGCGTCGAACAGGTCCTGGCATTGGGCGAAGACATCCGCCGCGCCGCCGACGATCACCGACAGCTCGCCCGATTGCGCGCGGCCGGTGCCGCCGCTCACCGGCGCGTCGAGCATGGCGATGCCTTGCGCGGCCAGTTTGTCGGCGAAGCCGCGCGCGGCGAACGGATCGATGGTCGACATGCAGAGCACGATGTGGCCAGCCTTGGCGCCATGGATGATGCCGTGCGCGCCGAGGATCACCTGCTCGGCCTGATCGGTGGTCTCGACGATGACGATGGTGCGCTCGACCAGGGCGGCGACCTTCTCCGCCGAGTCGACGACCTCGGTACCCTTGGCCTTCAGCGGCTCGGTCTTCGAGGCGTCGATGTCATGCACGACCAGCGCGAAGCCGGCTTTTGCCAGGTTCAGCGCCATCGGTCCGCCCATGGCGCCCAAGCCGATGAATCCGACTCTGCCGGCCATGGTGGTCTCCTGATCCCAACGAAAGCGGTGCTACTCCGCCGCCTGCGCCACAGGCTCGCTCTTCCACGATTTCACGACCGGCAGCACTTCCTTGGCGAAGAGCTTCAAGCCGCGCTCGGAGACCTCCATCGGCGTGCCGCCGAAGCGGAAGGAGACATTCATCTCGAAATCGCCGACGAGCTTCCGCCGCGCCTCCAGCCCGCGCAGGATCTTGTCCGGCGTGCCCCAGCTCGCGGCCTGCATGAAGCCGGCGACCGCGCCCTCGTGGCCGCTCTTGCGCGCGATCTCGGCCTTCTGCTGGTAGGAGTCGTAGCCCTTCACCGTCTTGAAGTGCTCGCCGAGGAATTCGTAGTGGTGGAAGTTGCTCTCGACGAACTTGCCCTGGTACTTGCGCGCCTCTTCCTCGGTCTCGGCGAGATCGGTGCCGCAGACCACGAACTCGGTGAGCATGGGGGTGGGCGGCGTGGTGCCGTGGTACTGGCGGTGCAGCTTGCGGCCGAGCTCGATCATCGGCAGGCGCATCTCCCAGGGGCGGTCGGCGAACATCACGATATGCGCGCCGAGCTTGGCGGCCGAGTCGATCGAGTCCTCGCTCGAGGCCACGGCGTAGATGCGGCCGTCGAAGGAATGCTGCGGCCGCGGTCGGATCTCGACACGGGGCTGCTTGTAGAAGGGGCCGTCACCCTCGATGAAACCGGTCTTCAGCGCCTTGATGATCATCGGCGCCGCCTCGTCGAAGCGACCCCGTGATTCATCCATGCTCAGCCGGAAGGCGGCGAACTCGCGGCGCGCCAGGCCGCGGCCCATGCCGAAGCGCAGGCGGCCCTTGCTCAGCATGTCGAGCACCGCGGCGTTCTCGGCCACGCGCAACGGGTCGTGCCAGGGCAGGATCACGGCGGCGGTGCCGACATCGATATTGGGGCAGATGGCCGTCAGGTAGGTCATCAGCGCCAGATTGTCGGGCACGAAGGAGTAATCGTTGAAGTGATGTTCGGCCGACCACAGGCAGTCGAAGCCGAGATCATGCGCCAGCCGCGCCAACCTGATCTCCTCGTCCCAGACGCGCTGGTCAGGGCAGTTCTCCCAACCGTAGCTGGCGAACACCATCATCATGCCGACGTCCATGGCTTCCTCCGAGACAGGATTCGTATTGCCGCAATACTGACAGCGGCGACGCAGGAGTCGAGGGCGGCGGCGGCATGGCAGGACTTTGCGCTAGACAGAGGTCCGTACGCCGATATCCAGTGTCGTTGACTCCCTGACGGCCGGCATGCGTACTCATCAGCATGGCACGGGGTGACATCGGAATCTCCGCCCGCGCGTTGGTGCGACAGGCGGCATGAGTCTCTCACGGCGCGACCGCCGCGAATGGCGAATCATCCTGTGGTTCAGCCTGGCGAGTGCGGCGATCAGCGTCTATTTCGGCTATGCCGTCACGCGGCCCGGCGATCCGCCGGTGTGGGGCATGGCGCAGGGTATCCTCGCATCGCTGCTGATCGCTACGCCGATCATGATCTTCGAGCTGCGGCGCGCGCGCTTCGGCTCGTTGCGCCGGCTGCGCCGCCTGCCTCTCGCCGGCTATTTCGCCGCGAAGGTCCTGTTCTATTTCATAATCATCGTGAGTGGGCTGCTCCTCTCGAGCGCGCTGATCTCACTCGTCACACCCACGTCTCGTCCCGTCGTCTTCGACGCCACCTTCCGCGGTTCCCTCGTTCTCGCGATCGGCATGTCGCTGCTGGGCAATCTTGTCGCCGAGACGGGCCGCCTGCTGGGTTTCGGCGTGTTGAAGAGCCTGCTGATCGGGCGCTACGTCCGGCCGCGGCGCGAGCAGAAGGTTTTCCTGCTGATCGACCTGAAGGATTCGACCGGGCTGGCCGAGCGGCTGGGACCAGTACGCTTCCACGAGCTGCTGAACGCGTTCTTCCGCGACGTCGCCCACGCGGCGCTCGAATGCGATGCGGAAATCCACAAGTATGTCGGCGACGAGGCGATCCTGACGTGGCCGGCCGGTCCCGCGCTGGCCGACGGCGCGTGCCTCACCTGTCCCTTCATCGCCCGCGCCGCGATCGCCGCCAACGCGGAGCGGTATCGCGCGCGGTTCGGCGTCGTCCCCGAGTTCCGCGCCGCCCTTCACTACGGCGAGATCGTCACCGGCGAGATCGGCGACTTGCGGCGCGAGATCGCCTATGTCGGCGATACCCTGAACGTGGCGGCACGATTGCTCGAGGCGGCAAAGGCGCTGGGTCATGACATTCTTGTTTCCGCCGATCTCCTCAAGTTGGTGGCCTTGGCCCCGGACCGCGCCGCCCACCCGCTGCCCACGCTCCGCGTGCGCGGCCGCGCGGCGCCCCTCGAGATCTTCGCGCTAAGCTGACCCATCGCTATCTCGGCGCGCGATTTGACAGTTTCTCGGTGAGCCCCGCAGACTTCGTCCATGTCCACCCAACCCCTCCGCTTGCTCCTCACCGGTGACAGCATCCTGCAGCGTCGTTTGCGCAGCCGCGACGACGGCGTCATCAGTCCGCTTTTCGATCGCGTGCGCACGGCGGATGTGGCCTTCACCAACCTGGAAACGCTGGCCAACGACTATCGCGGCGATCCGGTGCTGGAGAGCGGCGGCTCGCATTTTGGCGCGCCGGCCTGGGTGCTTGACGAGCTGGTCGACGCCGGCTTCGACCTGTTCGCCACGGCCACCAACCACAGCCTCGATTACGGCGTGTCGGGTCTGCTGCAGACGCTGGAGGCGCTGGAGGCGCGCGGACTCTCTTTCGCCGGCACCGGCCGCAATCTCGAGGATGCGCGGCGGCCGGTCTATCACACCCATCCGCACGGCACCGTGGCGATGATCTCTTGTGCCTCGTCCTTCGCCAAGGGCCAGGAGGCGTCGGCGCAGCGGCCGGATCTGCCGGGGCGGCCCGGCCTCAATCCGCTGCGCTTCGAGACGGTGCACGAGGTGACGCCACCGCAGCTCGCGGCGCTACGGGAGATCGCCGACCAGCTCGGGCTGGAGGTCGAGCGCCAGCAGAAGATCAAGATGGGCTTCGCCTTCGCGCCGTCCGATCCCGAGCTGTTCCCGCTCGGCACGATGAACTTCCGCGCCGCCAATCGTGCCGCGGTGCGCATGACGGCGAACCGCAAGGACATCGACGGCATGGTGCGCTGGATCAAGGAGGCGCGCGGCCTGTCGGATGTCGTGCTGGTCAGCCTGCACGCGCATGAGCAGGCCCAGAGCAAGGACGTGCCCGCCGAGTTCATTCCGGTCTTCGCACGCGAGATGATCGACGCGGGCGCCGATCTCGTCGTTGGCCACGGCCCGCATCTGCTGCGCGGCCTGGAGCTCTATAAGGGCAAGCCGATCTTCTATTCCCTCGGCAACTTCATCGGCCAGAACGAGTTGGTGCCGAAGATACCGGCCGACGGCTACGAGCGTTTCCGCGCCGAGCCCGATCTCACGCCGGGGCTGGTCTACCAGAAGCGGGTCAACAACGATCAGGTCGGCTTTCCCTCGGACCGGCGCTACTGGGAGTCGGTGGTACCCGTGCTCACCTACGAAGCCGGCGGCCTAACGAGCATCGAACTGATCCCGATCAGCCTCGGCTGGAAGGAAGCTCGCCACAAACGCGGCCGGCCGCGGCTGGCGGAAGGCGAGGAGGGGCGTTCGATCCTCGAACGCTTCGCCGCATTGTCGAAGCCGTTCGGCACGACGGTCGAGATCGGCACGCAGTCAGCGACCGTCGCGCTGTAATACCTCCCCCCGGAGGGGGAAGGTGCCCGAAGGGCGGATGGGGGATGTCGAAGACGGACTCCTGTGTTCGTCTTCAACATCCCCCATCCGTCGCTCCGCGCCACCTTCCCCCTCCGGGGGAAGGTAATTCAAGTGGCGCGCTGCGGCCCGCGCACGAGGCGGCCGGGGAGGGCGCCGGTGGGCTCGCCGTTGCTATGGACGACCGCGCCGGAAACGATTGTCGCGACGTAGCCGTCGGCGCGTTGCACGAGTCGTTTGCCGCCGGCCGGCAGGTCGTACCAGAGCTCGGGCGAGCGGACACCCAAACGATCGTAGTCGATGACGTTGATGTCGGCCTTGCAGCCGGCGGCGATCAGGCCGCGATCGGCCAGGCCCAGCGCCAGCGCGTTGTCGCGCGTCAGCCGCTTGACCGCGAACTGAAGCGGCAGGCGCGACCCGCGCGTACGGTCGCGCGTCCAGTGCGTGATCATGTGCGTGGTCGAGCTGGCGTCGCAGATCAGCCCGACATGCGCGCCGCCATCGCCCAGCCCCATCAGGGTATTGGGATGTTCGACCATCGTCTTGACGGCGTCGAGATTGCCGTGGGCGTAGTTGATCACCGGGTAGTTGATGATGCCGCGCCCGTCGCGCTCCAGCATCGTGTCGTAGGCGACGTCCTGAGGATCGCGTCCTTGCCGCTTGGCGATCGCGGCGATGCTGCTCTCCGGCGGCGGCTCGTATTGCGGCGGATCGCCGAGCGGGAAGAGATTCTCCCAGGTGTTCAGGCGCCGCGCCATCAGCGGATCGGCGGTGGGCTCCGACAGCAGGCGCGCGCGGAACTCGGGCTGGCGCAGGATCGCCAGCCGCTCGGCGAAGGGCAGGTCGGCGATGGCGCGCCAGCTCGACCGGGTGACGAACGGATGCTGGCTGAGCTCGAAGCCGAGCATCAGGCCGATCGGCCGGCCCATCACCTGGCCCAGGATGCGCGTGCCGTCGCGGTTGGCGGCCTCGATCTTGCCGAGGATCTGGCGCCACAGCTCGGGGCGATTGGCGCGTTGCAGGAGCTGCGTCGACATCACCTGGCCCGACGCCGCCGCGACACGGCGCAGCATGGCGAACTCCTCGTCGGGGTCGTCGAAGTCGGAAATCACCTGCATCCAGCCGGCGCCGACACCGCGCAGCGCCTCGGCGATGGTGCGCAGTTCGCCCTCGGCCGCGCCCAGGGTCGGCGTGTGCTCGCCCTTGCGCGTCTTGTGCGCGATGGTGCGCGAGGTCGAGAAGCCCAGCGCGCCGGCGCGGATGCCCTCGGCGGCGATGCGCGCCATCTCCTGGCGCTCGGCCTCCGTCGCGGGTTCGCGATCCGCGCCGCGCTGGCCCATGACATGCACGCGCACCGCGGCGTGCGGCACCTGCGTGGCGACATCCGTGTCGTAGCGGCGCGCATCAAGCGCATCGAGGAATTCGGGGAAGCTCTGCCAGTTCCACGGCAGGCCTTCGGTCAGCACGACTTCAGGGAGATCCTCGACGCCCTCCATCAGCTTGACCAGCATGTCGCGCCGCTCCGGCAGGCAGGGCGCGAAGCCGACGCCGCAATTGCCGATCAGCGCCGTCGTCACGCCATGCCAGCACGACGACGACAGGCTGTGGCTCCACGTCACCTGCGCGTCGTAGTGGGTGTGGATGTCGACGAAGCCCGGCGTCACCAGCAGGCCGCGCGCGTCGATCTCCTCGCGGCCGCGCGCGGCGACCTTGCCGACGGCGACGATGCGGCCATCGGTGATCGCCACGTCGGCGATCACGGGCTCGCGGCCGCTGCCGTCGACGACGGTACCGCCGCGGATCACCATGTCGGGCGTCGTGCTCATGGTGCTTCCTCTGATGGATCGTGGCCGGAAGAATAGCCGGTGTGATCGGACTCTTACCACGCGGCGGCGCGCAGGTCAGATATGAGGATCGCCTGATGTAGCGGGCGTGTGGCGCTTTGCGCTAGAGAGGGCGCCTACTGTTGTCGGGGGAAATCGCATGAAGACCAAGCCCTTGGGCCGCACCGGCCTCATGGTCTCGGAACTGTGCTTCGGCACCATGTCGTTCGGCGGTGACGCCGACGAGGCGATGGCGGGCGCGATGTACAAGGCGGTGCGCGGCGCCGGCGTCAACTTCTTCGATACCGCCAACGAGTACAACAAGGGGAGGTCGGAGGAGATTCTCGGCCGCCTGATGAAGTCCGAGCGCGACGATCTGGTGATCGCCACCAAGTGCTTCAACCCGACCGGCCCCGACATCAACGCCCGCGGCGCCAACCGCCGCCATGTCGTGCAGGCGGTCGAGGCCAGCCTCAGGCGCCTGGGCACCGACCGCATCGACGTGCTGTTCCTGCATCGCTTCGACACCCGCACGCCGATCGAGGAGATGATGCGCGCGCTGGAGGACGTCGTGCGCTCCGGCAAGGTGATCTACCCGGCGGTCAGCAACTGGTCGGCGTGGCAGACGCAGCGCGCCGTCGATGTCCAGGAGCGCAACAACTGGGCGCGCCTGCAGGTGGTGCAGCCGATGTACAATCTGGTCAAGCGCCAGGCCGAGGTCGAGATCCTGCCGATGGCCGAGGCCAACGGCATCGGCGTGATTCCCTACAGCCCCGGCGCCGCCGGTCTGCTGTCGGGCAAGTACGCCAAGCAGGGCGTCGGCCGGCTGAAGACCAACAAGATGTACGAGGCGCGCTACGGCGACGCCTGGATGTTCGAGGTCGCCGAGGAGTACACCGCCCTCTGCCAGGAGAACGGCCTGCACCCGGTGAGCACGGCGGTCGCCTGGGTCGGCGCGCATCCCGCGGTGACGGCGCCGATCATCGGCGCGCGCAACACCGACCAGCTCAAGGATTCGCTGGCGTCGGTCGACGTGGCGATGACGCCGGAACTGCGCGCAAGGATCGCCGATCTGTCACGCACGCCCGCGCCGGCCACCGACCGCTCGGAGGAGCTTAAGGTCGCGCGGTAGCTGGATCCGAATCTGGGCCGATCGATCCGATACCTTCCCCCGGAGGGCAGGGGAATCGCATATGGAATTAGCGAGGTATTGCAAGGCGTTGGGAAAAGGATTCTTTGTGTGTCACCCGTCCTCT
>LNFM01009225.1_pt1 | contig 24471 bp, 24 predicted proteins | sample 596031 | NCBI WGS metagenome assembly LNFM01 (sample SAMN04254537, study PRJNA301005) | activated carbon metagenome | isolation source: dual media filters at the Ann Arbor, Michigan drinking water treatment plant | place: USA: Ann Arbor | reverse complement strand
GCGAGATCGGCAGCAGCACGATGCCGCACAAGGTCAACCCGATCGACTTCGAGAACGCCGAGGGCAACTTCGGCCTGGCCAACGCGATGCTGGCGCACCTCAGCCAGAAGCTGCCCATCAGCCGCTGGCAGCGCGACCTGACCGACAGCACGGTGCTGCGCAACATGGGCGTGGCGCTGGGCTACGCGCTGCTCGGCTGGGACAGCCTGGCGCGCGGCCTGGACAAGCTCGAACTGAATGAATCGGCGCTCGCCGCCGACCTCGATGCGGCCTGGGAAGTGCTGGCCGAACCCATCCAGACGGTGATGCGCCGCCACGGCCTGCCCAACCCCTACGAGCGGCTGAAGGAACTCACGCGCGGCAAGGCCATCACGCGCGAGGCCATCGCCGGCTTCATCGACACGCTGGAGCTGCCGGCCGATGAACGCGCGCGGCTGAAGGCGCTGACGCCGGGCAACTACACGGGCCTGGCGCAGGCCCTGGCGCGACGCGCCTGACACCGTCCACCCCTGACCGGAACCCGATGCGATTCACCGACCAGATCTCCGCCGCACAGGCCCGCAACCAGTCGATGCTGTGCGTGGGCCTGGACCCCGAGCCCTCGCGATTCCCCGGGGCCTGGAAGGGCGACGCCTCGCGCATCCACGACTTCTGCGCCGCGATCGTCGAAGCGACCAAGGATCAGGTCATCGCCTTCAAGCCGCAGATCGCCTACTTCGGCGCGCACCGCGCCGAAGACCAGCTTGAAAGGCTGATGGCCACCATCCGCCGCACGGCGCCGGGCATTCCCGTGATCCTGGACGCCAAGCGCGGCGACATCGGCAGCACGGCGGAACAGTACGCACGCGAGGCCTTCGAGCGCTACCAGGCCGATGCCGTGACGCTGTCGCCCTTCATGGGCTTCGATTCCATCGAGCCCTACATGCGCCACGACGGCAAGGGCCTGATCCTGCTGTGCCGCACTTCCAACCCCGGCGGCAGCGACCTGCAGGCGCAGGTGCTGCAGGGCGGCGAGCTGCTGTACGAACGCATCGCGCGGCTGGCCGCCGGCGAGTGGAACCGCAACGGCCAGCTCGGCCTGGTGGTGGGCGCCACCTTCCCCGCCGAGATCGCGCGCGTGCGCGAACTGGCGCCGGGCCTGCCGCTGCTCATCCCCGGTGTGGGCGCGCAGGGCGGCGACGCCGAAGCCACCGTGCGCGCCGGCTGGCGCGGCGGCGCGCAGCCCGCGCCCCTCATCGTGAACTCGTCACGCGCGGTGCTCTACGCCAGTGCCGACGACGACTTCGCCAGCGCGGCCCGCAAGGTGGCGATCGCCACCCGGCAGCAACTGCAGAACGCCCGACCCGGGCCCTGAGCCCCCCAGATGCCCGGCGCTCAGACACAAGGCGGCGAAAGCCACCTGTCCGAAGGGCTGGACACCGAACTGGCCGCCGCCCCGGGCGAGTCTTCGTTCCTGCCGCCGCCGCGTCGGCAGAGACTGCCCGTGGCGCGCTCCACGCCCAACACGGCGGTGGCGCATTGGGGCGTGGCCATCCTGGCCGTCATCGCCTGGTCAGCCGTCCTGCTGGCGGGGCTGGGGGCGATGTCGCTTCCCGCGGACGCACACACGCCGGTGCTGGCAGCGCTGCTGGTGCTGGCGGTGGCGACGTTGGCGGCGCTGCTGGTACCGCGCCCGCGCGCCGCGCTCGCACTGAACGGCGTGCTGTTGCTGTCGGTGCTGATCATCACCCTGCTGGCTGTCGTGCTGGGCCTGGGCGCCGGTGCCCCGGGCCTGGGGCTCATCGGCATCTTCACGGCCGTGGCCTGCTTCGCTGCCGGCCTGCGCGCCGGCGTGCTGCTGGCGACCATTGGCGCGGCCTGCGTGCTGCTGCTCCAGTTCGGCGCGGGCTGGCTGCCCTCGGCCGTGCCGACGGGGCCCGCGGGGAGCCAGCTGCAATGGCTGGCGCACCTGCTGGAGATCACCGCCGGGCTGCTGTGCGGCTGGGCCTTCTCGCGCGCCGTGTCGCGCCATCTGCACGACGTCGACGAGCGCGAACACCGCTTCAGCGGTCTGCTGGCCGTGGCCGCCGACGCCTACTGGGAGCTCGACACGCAGTACCGTGTTCTGACCCTGGCGGAACCGCGCAAGAACTTCAGCCCGACCGGCCTGGCCGCCGCGCGCGGCAAGCCGCCCTGGGAGATACCGGCCTTCGGCTGCGAGCCCGACGTGCTCGACACGCTGCAGGCCGACCTGGAGACGCGTGTGGCCTTCCGCGACCTGCCGATGCGCTGGCACTCCCGTTCGCGCGGGATGCTGCACTTCAGCGTGAGCGGCGAGCCGCGCTTCGACGAGCGAAACGTGTTCCGCGGCTATTGGGGCGTGGCACGCGACGTCACCGCGCACGTCATGGCACGCCAGGCGCTGGCCGCCACGGAAACGCGCTACCAGGAGCTGTTCACGCGCATTCCCAACCCGCTGGTGCTGCACCGCGCCGGACTCGTGATCGACGCCAACCCGGCCGCACTGCAGCTCTTCGGCTACACCGACCTGGCGGCCATGCTGGGCCACGACGTGCTGGAGAACCACGAGAGCGGCGACTCGCGCGAACGCGCGCGGCGCCGGCTGGAGCAGCTCGAATCGCTGCCGCCGGGCGAAGCCTTGCCGGTGGCCGACTTTCGGCTGCGCAACCGCAGCGGCCGCCGCATGGCCACGCGTGCCACCGGCGTGCGCGTGGAGGCCGAAGGCGGTCCGGCCACGCTGTCGATCTTCGTCGACGACACCGAACGGCGGCGCGCCGAAGAGGCCGTGCGGCGGTCCGAAGCGCTGCTGTCGCACCTGGTGGCCACCAGCCCTGACGTCATCACCCTGACCGACCTGGCCACCGGCCGCTACGCCATGGTCAACCACACCTTCGAAACCATCACCGGCTACAGCGCCACCGAGGTGGTGGGCAAGACCTCGCTGGAGATGGGCATCTGGCGCGACACGCAGCAGCGCGAGGGCTTCGTGGCGCTGGTGCGCGAACGCGGCATCGCGCGCGAAGTGCCCTGCGACTTCGTCACCAAGACCGGACAGACCGTGCAGTTGCTGGTCTCCGGCGCCGTGTTCGCGATGGACCGCCGCACCTACCTGGTGATCAACGGCCGCGACATCACGGCCCAGGAACGTTCGCGCCTCGAACGCGACGCGATCCTGGCGAACGCCTCGATCGGCATCGCCGTCACGCGCGACCAGCACTTCGTGCTGACGAATCCGCGTTTCGACCAGATGTTCGGCTGGGCCGAAGGCGAACTGCTCGGTCAGTCGGGCGCGGTGGTCTGGCTCGACGAGTCCGACTACGCCGAAGTGGGCCGCCAGCTCGGCCCGGCGCTGGCACGCGGCGAGCTGGTGGAGATCGAGCGGCCGGGCCGCCGACGAGACGGCAGCAGCTTCATCGCCCGCATCCTTGGCAAGGCCATCGACCCCACGCGCACGGCCAGGAGCGGCACGATCTGGATCGTCGAGGACGTGACCGAGCGACGTCAAGTGGGCCAGGCCCTGGCACGGGCGCGCGACGAGGCCGAAGCCGCCAATCGCGCCAAGAGCGCCTTCCTGGCCAACACCAGCCACGAACTGCGCACGCCGTTGAACGGCATGCTGGGCCTGGCGCAGCTGGCGCGCGAACCGGACATCGACCCGCAGCGCCGCCAGCTCTACCTCGACCAGATCGTCGACAACGCCCACGCGCTGGCGGCCATCATCAGCGACGTGCTGGACCTCTCGAAGATCGAGGCCGGCAAGCTGACGCTGGAGGCGACCTGCTTCGACCTGGCCGAGCTGCTGCGGGGACTGAAGCAGGCCTATGGCGCCCTGGCTTCGGGGCGCGGCCTCGAGCTGCAGGTTCACATCGACGACGGCCTGCTCGGCCACGTGCAGGGGGACCCGCTGCGCGTGCGCCAGGTCCTCAGCAACTTCCTCAGCAATGCCATGAAGTTCACCGAGAGCGGCGCGGTGCGTCTGGACGCCCGACGCCTCGATGCCGACAGGGTGCGCTTCGAGGTCATCGACAGCGGCCCCGGCATCGATGCCGCCACGCAGGCACGGCTGTTCCGTCCCTTCACCCAGGCCGACGAGTCGATCACGCGGCGCTTCGGCGGCACCGGGCTGGGTCTGTCGATCTGCCGCGAACTGGCCGCGTTGATGGGCGGCACCGTGGGCGTGACGAGCGAGGCCGGCGCCGGCGCCTGCTTCTGGGCCGAGCTGCCCTTGCCGGCCACGGACGAGCCGCAGCCTGCCGTGCTCCGGCCGGCACCGCGCGACCTGGCCGGACTGAAGGTGCTGATGGTGGAGGACAACGCCGTCAACATGATGATCGGGGTGGCGATCCTCGAGCGCTGGGGGGCGCAGGTGATGCAGGCCAACGACGGTCACCAGGCGGTGCAGGCCGTGCAGCGAGCCACTGCCGAGGGCCGTCCCTTCGACGTCGTGCTGATGGACGTGCAGATGCCGGTGATGAGCGGCTACGAGGCCACGCGCGCACTGCGCCAGCTCGAGGGCGGACGCCATCTGCCCATCATCGCGCTGACGGCGGCTGCGCTGGTCTCCGAGCGCGAGCAGGCGCTGGACGCCGGCATGGACGACTTCCTCACCAAGCCGATCGACGCGGACAAGCTGCGCCACGCGCTGGGGCGCTGGTCGCCGCAGGCGCCGCAGGACCCCAAGGCACCGCCCGCTCCACCCGCGCCACAGACACCCGCCGAGACGGCCTGAGCCGCCGCGACCCCGCCCGCCGCGCCCCGCCGCTACAGCCGCAGCGGCAGTTCGCGCAGCCGCCTGCCCGTCAGTGCGAACAGCGCGTTGGCCAGTGCGGGGGCGGTCGGCGGCACGCCGGGTTCGCCCATGCCGCCAGGCTCGCGGGTGCTGGGCACGATGTGCGTCTCGATGGCCGGCGTCATGGCCAGGGTGAGCATGGTCTGGTCGGGAAAATTGCGCTGCTGCACGACGCCGCCGGCGATGTCGATGCGGCCGAACAGCGCCGCACTCAGGCCGAACATCACACCCGACTCCATCTGCTGCGCCACGATGCCGGGGTGGATCACCGTGCCGCAGTCGACCGCCGCGACAACGCGATGCACCCGGGGGCGGGCGCCCTGCGGCCCCGTCTCCAGCGACACCTCGACCACCATCGCGACGATGCTGTTGTAGCTCTCGTGCAGGGCCACGCCCTGCGCGCGGCCGGCCGGCAGCGCGCGGCCCCAGCCGGCCCGTTCGGCCGCCAGGCGCAGCACCGCCGCGTGGCGCGGCAGATGCGCCAGGCGCTCGAGCCGGAAGCCCAGCGGGTCGATCTTCGCCGCGTACGCCAGCTCGTCGATGAAGCTCTCGGCAAAGAAGGCGTTGTGCGAATGGCCCACCGCGCGCCAGGACCCCACCGGCACGTCGTGGCGCGTGGCGACGTGTCGCACCGCCAGGTGCGGCAGCTCGTAGGGCAGGCTGAACAGGCCTTCGGCGGCCGTCTTGTCGGGCGCGTCCACGCGCGTGGCCAGCAGCGGAAACACACGCTCGTAGTAGCGCGGCAGCACGGCGTCGCCGGCGCTGCCGATGCGCAGGGCCAGCGGCAGGCCCTGCTCGTCCAGCGCGGCCTGCATCACGACGGCAGCGGCCGGGCGATAGAAGTCGTTCTGCGTGTCCTGCTCGCGCGACCACAGCAGCTGCACCGGCAGGCCGCCGGTTTCCATCGCCACGCGCACGGCCTGTCCGACCACGTCGACCTCCAGCCGCCGACCGAAGCCGCCGCCGAGGTAGGGCACGTGCACGGTCACTGCCGACTCGGGCACGCCGGCGACCTGGGCGGCCAGCGTGCGGGCGAAGCTGGGCACCTGGGTCGGCACCCACAGCTCGACCTGACCGTCGGCCACGCGCGCCGTGCAGTTCAGCGGCTCCATCGCCATGTGGGCCAGGTAGGGCGCGCGGTAGACGGCCTCCAGGCGACGCGGGGCGGTGCGCAGCGCCGCATCGGCATCGCCCCGGTTGCGGAAGGCGAAACCGGCCCCGTCCTCGGCTGCGGCACGCGCATGCAGCTCCAGCTGCCGCAGGATGTCGGCACTGTTCGCGCCGGGCCGCGGCGGCGGTTGCCAGGCCACCGGCAGCGCGGCAGCCGCCTGCTGGGCGTGCCAGGTGCTGCGCGCCACCACCGCCAGCGCCGGCGCGCTGCCGCCCAGCGGGCCCAGGCGCACCACGCGATGCACGCCGGGGCGGCGCAGCACCGCGTCGACGTCCACCGCCCCGGCACTGCCGCCCAGCATGGGCGCGTGCAGGATCGCGGCAAACAGCTGGCCCGGCCGTCGCACGTCGATGCCGAACACGGCGCTGCCGTCGACCTTGGCCGGCAGGTCCGTGCGCGGCACCGAGGTGCCCACCAGCCGCCAGCGTTCGCGCGGCTTCAACGCCACGCGGCCCGGCCGCGTGGCCGAGGCCATGCGCGCCAGTTCGCCGAAGTGGGCCCGCGGGCCCGACGCGTGGCTGATCACCCCGGCCTGCACCACCAGCTCGCTCACCGGCAGCTTCCACAGCAGCGAAGCAGCGCCCAGCAGCTGCGCCCGCACGGTGGCCGCAGCCAGCGGCAGCACGGGGTAGAGGTCGGTGATGCTGGATGAACCGCCGGTGGCCACCACACCGAGCTCGCGCGTGATCTTGGACAGCATCCAGCGCACGCTGCGCACCACCGGCGTCTGGCGGCCGGGCTCGACATCGACGGGCTCGAAGAACAGCGCGGCATCCACGGCGGCGGCGACGTTGCCGTGCAGCGCCTCCGGCTGCGCCTGGACCACACGCACCAGGGCCAGCGGCACATCGAGCTCTTCGGCCACCAGCATCGCCAGCGCGGTGTGCACGCCCTGGCCCATCTCGGCGCGCGGCAGGGCCAGCCGCAGTTCGCCATCGCCGGCGAGCTTCAGCCAGCCGTTGAGCGCCACCTCGTCGGCCAGCGCAGGCAGGGTGTCGCGCCCGCCAAGCCGGCTGCGCGGCGGCAGCAGTCCCCAGCCGAGCAGCAGCGCGCCCCCGGCGCCCAGGCCGCCGAGCAGGAAACGACGCCGCATCAGGCGCGCTGCGCGCGGGCCGCGGCGTGGATGGCCTGGCGCATGCGCGGTGTGCTGCCGCAGCGGCAGAGGTTGTCGATGGCGGCGTCGATGTCGGCATCGGTCGGTCGCGGCTTGCGGATCAGCAGCGCCGCCGCCGCCATCAGCACGCCGCTCTGGCAGTAGCCGCACTGCGGCACCTGGTGCTCCAGCCAGGCCAGCTGCAGCGCATGCAGGCGGCCGCGGGCCGGATCCGGCGCCAGCGCCTCGACCGTGCGCACCGCCTTGCCGACGACGGCGGACACCGGCACCACACAGGACCTGACGGCCTGTCCGTCGACGTGCACGATGCAGGCACCGCAGGCGGCGACGCCGCAGCCGTACTTGGTGCCGGTCAGGCCGAGTTCGTCGCGCAGCACCCACAGCAGCGGCATCTCGGGCGGCACGGCGACCGCGTCGAGCGCGTGGCGCTCGCCGTTGACCTGGATCTCCATCGTCGGTCTGCGGTGCCGGCGCGCGCGCTACTTGGTGCCGAAGATGCGGTCGCCGGCATCGCCCAGGCCCGGCACGATGTAGCCGTGCTCGTCGAGCTGTCGGTCGATGGCCGCGGTGTAGACGGGCACGTCGGGATGGTGGGCGTGGAAGTTCTTCAGGCCCTCGGGAGCCGTCAGCAGGCACACCATGCGGATGGACTTGGGCCGCGTCTCCTTCAGCCGGTCGACCGCCGCCACCGCCGAGTTGCCGGTGGCCAGCATGGGGTCGAGCACGACGGCGTCGCGCTCGTGCATGTCGTGCGGCATCTTGTAGTAGTACTCCACCGCCACCAGCGTCTTCGGGTCGCGGTACAGGCCGACGTGGCCCACGCGCGCGCCCGGCACCACCTCGAGCATGCCGTCGAGAAAGCCGGCGCCGGCCCGCATGATGACGACGAACACCGTCTTCTTGCCGTCGATCACCGGGGCCATCATCTTCTCGAGCGGCGTCTCGATCTCGATGAGCTGCGTCGGCATGTCGCGCGTCACCTCGTAGGCCATCAGCATGCTGATCTCGTGCAACAGGCGCCTGAAGCTGCTGGTGCTGCGCGTCTTCTCGCGCATCAGCGTCAGCTTGTGCTGCACCAGCGGGTGCGTGATGTGGTGAACCTGTGATGTCATCTGGGAATCCCCTGGGGCCGCCACGCCGCGGCGATGTCTCGCGTGATCTGTGCCGCCGGCACGGCCCGGCAGCCGCTCGCATTCTGACCGGCCCACAGGGGCGACCAGTCGCTGCGGCCGAGTGCCTCGGCCGCAGCGCGCAAGGGTGCCATCGCGGCAGTGGCGCCGGGAAAAGCCGGGGCCTGCGGGTTCATCGGTCCCAGTTCGCGCATCGCGGTGTTGACGATGCTGCGCGCCGGGCGGCCGGTGAAGACGTTGGTCAGCGCGGTGCTGACAGCCGCCCCGCTCTGCAGCGCGGCGCGGTGCACGGCGCTGGTCGTGGCCTCGGGGCACAGCAGGTAGGCGGTGCCCGCCTGCACGCCGGCCGCACCCAGCGCGCGTGCCGCAGCGGCCGCCCGCGCATCCGTCACGCCGCCGGCGGCGATGACCGGCACGCGCAAGGCCTGCACCATCTGCGGCAACAGCGCGAAGAGGCCGCTGTGCGTCCCGACCTCGAGGTCGCCGCTGAGGAAGTGACCGCGGTGGCCGCCGGCCTCCAGGCCCTGCGCGATGACGGCATCGGCGCCGTGCGCCTGCAGCCACAGACCTTCGTCCACCGACGTGGCCGACGACAACACCTTGGCGCCCCAGCCCTTGACGCGCGCCAGCAGCGCCGGCTCGGGCAGGCCGAAGTGGAAGCTCACCACCGGCGGCTTGAAGGCCTCCAGCACGTCGGCCAGCGTGTCGTCGAAGGGCATGCGGCCGGGGCCGGACGCGATCGCCGCGGCATCGATGCCGTAAGCGGCAAGGTGCGGCGACAGCAGCGCGCGCCAGGCGGCCTCGCGCGCGGCATCGGGCGGCGGCATGCGGTGGCAGAAGAAGTTGACGTTGTAGGGCCGCTCGGTGCCGTTGCGCAGCGCCAGCAGCTCCTTCAGCAGCGCCTCGGGCGTGAGCATGGCGCAAGGCAGCGAGCCCAGGCCTCCGGCGTTGCTGACGGCCAGCGCCAGCGCGCTGCCCTGCACCCCGGCCATCGGCGCCTGGATGACGGGCCACTCGATGCCCAGCAGATCGCCGAGGACACTCACCCCGGGGCTCCCGCGCCGCCATGCGGCAGGAGGCGGCATCGACGAGATGGGTGCGGGGCAGGGCTCATGGACGGCAGGCGCTTGACCTGGGAGGTCATCGACGCCGGGGATGGACAGGCGGACCATGGTGCCACATCGACACAAGGAGCCACAGCATGAACGGTATCGACCTGCTTCCCCTGGCCGTGGGCCACATGATCGGCCTCGGAGCCATCGGCTCGTGCCTGGGCATCGGCGTGATGGCGGCCAAGTACCTGGAGTCCAGCGCACGCCAGCCCGAGCTGATGGACAAGTTGCAGGGCAAGGTCTTCCTGCTGGTGGGCGTGCTCGACGGCGCCTTCATCATCGCCACCGGCATCGGCCTGTGGTTCGCGACGGCCAACCCATTCAAGGGCTGATCAGGGCTGCGCCGCGGGCGCGCACGCCAGACCGGCCTGCATCTCCCGCAGCGCCGCCGCGGTGGCGGCGTCGGCGGGCAGCAGCGTCTCCACCGCCAGTTCGGCCATCGTCACGTCGTGCGGGGCACCGAACACGGTGATGGTGGTGAGGAAGTTCAGCACGCCAGCGGGCGTGTGCAGCGACAGCGGCACGGCGACATCGTCGACGACGGGCGGCGTCGCCACCGCAGCAGGTGCATCGGGCAGCGGCAGCGCGCGCAGCTCGGCGAGCAGTGCGGCGAGTGTGGGGTCGCCGGTGGTGGAGATCTGCCGCTGCAGCCGCGCCAGCCGGCAGGTTGGCCACCATCGGCGCCAGGCCCTGCGGGTGCAGCGACAGGCGCAGCACGTTGATGGGCGGCAGGCGCAGCGCCGGCGCCGCCTGCACGATGAGCAGGGGCACGAGCCGGTTGTGGGCCACCAGGTTCCAGTGGCGGTCGACGGCCAGCGCGGGCCAGGGTTCGTGCGCGTCGAGCAGGCGCTGCAGCGCGGCCCGCACGGGAGCCAGCGCCGGGTCGGCCAGCGGGCGCTCGCGGTACAGCGGCGCGAAGCCCGCGGCAGCGAGCAGGGCGTTACGCTCTCGCAGCGGCACGTCCAGCGTCTCGGCCAGACGCAGCGCCATGGCCCGGCTGGGCATCGCGCGGCCGGTTTCCAGCCAGCTCAGGTGGCGCGCGGAGACCTCGGCGCGCAGCGCCAGCTCCATCTGGCTGACGCGGCGTGCCTGGCGCCACTGGCGCAGCAGCGGGCCGAAGGCAGTCGCGCGCGTGTCCACGTCGCCGCAACCCCCGTCGTCAGAAGACCGTGCCGTCGCTGTCGATCTTCACCGGCGGTGCGCCGTCACGCAGTTCGCCTGCGATCTCGCGCCCGGCCGCCCAGGTGCCGCCTTCCAGGATGCAGGCCAGCGGCATTTCCTCGGCACTCTTGCCGAGCTGCTGGCGCACCAGCACCGCCAGCTCGTCGAGCAGCGTCACGGTGAGGGCACGCCATTCGACGATGAACTCGTCGGCCGGCCGCCAGGTGCGGTCCAGGCTGGCCGGGCGGCGCGGCACGATGACGCCGGTGTCCAGCAGCAGGCCGCCATTGCGGTACTCGGGCAGGCCGGTCAGCGCGTCCAGCCCGGTGACCTTCACGCCGGCCCACTGCAGCGGCTCGATCAGCGAGTAGGTCAGCCACTGGCTGAGCTTGTGGAAGGGCACCCAGCCCTCGGTCTGCGGGTTGGGGCCCTCGCCCGTGGCCTCCCCCGCCCACAGGTGGGGCCAGACGTCGCCGGCCGGCAGACCCATCACCTTGCTGCCGCTTTGCCAGATGGGCGCAAAACTGCGCAGCACCTGCTTCAGCACGTCGGCGGCGGCCACCTCGTGGCGCGCGCCGTTGGCGGTGATGCGGTCGTAGATCAGCCCCGGACGGGCCTGCAGACCCTCCCGGGCCCCTTCGGCCTGCATCGCCTCGCCCAAGCGCGACAACAGTCCGGCGCGGCCTTCCAGACCGACCAGCGGGTTGGCAGGGCTGACCTGGAAGATGCTGCGCAGCGCCGCGGCGTCGACCATGCGCAGCGCCGCCGCATCGGCCCGGCAGGGCTGTCCGTTGACCGACGAGAAGGCTCCGGCCACGAAGGCCCTGAAACTCGCCACGGCCAGGCCTTCGGAGCGCGCATAGGTGGCACTGGCAGCGGCGGCATCGGCAACGGGCGGCTGCTCGGCGGCCTGCTCCTTGTCGACCGGCGCCTTGCCCGTCGCGGCCTGATCGAGCATGGACAGCAGATCGTCGCGCCCCTGGCGTTGCGGTGGCAGCGCCATCGCCGGCAGCGGGCCGGCGCGTTCGACGAAGCGCCACTGGGCACCGGCGCCGGCATCGAGCAGCACGCTCACCACCGTGAGGTCGAAGCGCGCGCGCGCCTGCTCGGCGACATCGAGACCGCTGATCAGGGCATCGAGTTCGGCCTTGCGGTCGACGCCGCCGGCCTCGAAATGGCGCCAGCGGCTGTGGTACGGGATGTTCAGGTCGGGATAGCGGCTGCGGATGCTCTTCACCACCCGTGCGGCAGCGATGGGCAGCTGCCCGCGGTCGATGCGGAACAGGCCCGAGCGGCTCTCGTCCACTGCCTGCGTGATGGCCGCACAGCGGGCCCGGATGGTGGCGGGCTCGCGCAGCACGGTCAGGATGTCGCTGGGCTTCTGCCGGATGGCCGGGGCACCGGGCGCAGCGGCCCCGCCTCCCGTGTCTGTCGTCGAATCACTCAAGCGCTCGCCCCTTCACCCTGGACAGTTGATCTTCCGTCGGCACGCTGCCGTCGGTGAAATACCCGGCGGCGATCTTCGCCTCCATCTCGACCTTCGCATCGGCCGGCACGAGGTCGTCGGGGATCTTCACCCGCTCGCCGACCTCGATGCCGCTGCCGGTGATGGCGTCGTACTTGTCGTTGCTCATGCTCACCAATCGGTGGATCTTCTGGATGCCCAGCCAATGCAGCACGTCGGGCATCAATTCCTGGAAGCGCATGTCCTGCACCCCCGCCACGCACTCGGTGCGCAGGAAATACTTGTCGGCACGGTCCCCGCCTTCCTGGCGCTTGCGCGCGTTGTAGACGAGGAACTTGGTGACCTCGCCCAGCGCCCGGCCCTCCTTGCGGCTGTAGGCGATGAGCCCCACGCCGCCGCGACCGCCGGCCTCCACCGACTGCGCGCCCTGGATGCACTCCTCGATGGCGTGGGTCAGGTAGGGCCGGCAGGTGCAGATGTCGGAGCCGAAGACGTCGGAGCCGTTGCACTCGTCGTGCACGCGCGCCGTGAGCGTCACCGAGGGGTCGGCCAGGTCGCGCGGGTTGCCGAAGATGTAGAGCGTCTGCCCGCCGATGGGCGGCAGGAAGACCTCGATGTCGCTGCGCGTCACCAGCTCGGGATACATGCCGCCCGTCTCTTCGAACAGCGCGCGGCGCAGTTCGCCCTCGCCGACCTTGAACCGCTTGGCCACGCCGGGCAGCCACCACACCGGTTCGAGCGCGATCTTCGTGACAGTGGCCGAGGCGTCGTCGAGCAGCACCTTGCCGTCGATGTGCAGGCGCTGGAAGGCGATGGCCTGCTTGATCTCAGGCAGGTGGATGTGCGCCTTGGTGACCGCGATGGTGGGCCGGATGTCGTAGCCCTGGGCCAGGTGGTCGGCGTAGACGCTCTGCACGCTGGCCCCCCAGGGGTCGATCGACACCATCTTGTCGGCGTCTCCCCACTGCGGGTAGGGTCCGATGAGGTCGGTCGGCGCGGTGTTGGTGAGGTCGGCGCGATGGCCGCGCGTCAGGTTGCCGGCCGCCACCGCCAGCGCCCGGTAGACGCCGTAGCTGCCACTGTGCGTGCCCACCACGTTGCGCTGGCCGCGGTGGGTGGTGGTGCCCACGACGGGGCCACGCAGCAGCGGGTCGGGGTCGCCCCAGCGGATCACCGGCGCACCCGCCGGGCCCTGGTTCGGATGCGAGGTCAGGCGGATATGGCGGGCGGGTTGGACGGGGTCCTGGGCCATGCGGGAATCTCCAGCGGAACGGCGCAGCATACTGCGCCGGCCGCCGCGGGCGGCATGCCCCCGCGCGGCGGCCCGGCTCGGCGCGCTGCGCCGGGTCAGGTTTCGGTGGGCAGGCGCGGCGGCGACAGATCGTCCAGGCTGCGCCCCTGCTGGCGCAGCAGGGCTTCCAGCGCCGGCCGCAGGGGGCCGAGCTGCTCGTCGATGGCGGCACGCACGGTGTCGACGAAGACCTGGGTCTGGCGTTCGATCTCGATGTTCAGCAGCGCGCCCTCGGGCTTGTCGCCGAAGGTCGTCAGGCGCAGGGTCTCGGGAATCAGCCAGACCTCGAACCAGCCGCTGCCATCGGCCGCGCGCTGCGCTTCGGCCACCGTCAGGCTGGCGCCGTTGACGGCGATGTAGCCCTTGGCGAAGACATAGCGCATCCAGGGTGCCGGCAGCACGATGCGCAGCACGTGGTTGTTCTCCGGGCGGCGGATCTGCTCCACGCGGCCCATCGCATCGACATGGCCCGACAACGGGTGGCCGCCGATCTCGGCGCCGTCGCGTGCCGCGCGTTCGACGTTGATGCGGCTGCCCGGCTGCAGCATGGCCAGCGTGGTCAGGTTCAGGCTCTGCTGCATGACGTCGAAGTCGGCCGCCGCGACCCGGCCCGGGGCGCCGTGCAGCGCCGTGGCAGTCAGGCACACGCCGTCGACGGCAACGCTGGCGCCCACCGCCAGGCCGTCGCCGAAGCCGGGCGGCAAGGCCAGCGTGAAGCTGCGCAGGCCCGGGCGCTCGACGAGCGCGGCGACGGTGGCGATGCCTTGGACGATGCCGGTGAACATGGAAATTGGGGGGTCTGGACGTGAAAGCCCGGCCAGCTTAGCAGCAGCTCGACACACACGCGCCCGTGCGGCCTCGCGGCGCCGCAGCTATGCTGCGGCCCACTTGCATTGCCTGCGGAGCGCCGATGGCCGTCCCCCCGTCCCCCTTCTCGACTTTGGGCTCCGGCCTGCTGCTGGCCCTGGCCATCGCTACCGGGGCCGCCAGCGCGGCCAGCACCTCGTCCCTGTCGATCTCCGACAGCGTGGCGACGTCGATCGGCAGCTTGTCGACGTCGGTGAAGAGGTCCAGCGACAGTTCCTCGGGCGACGACAAGGTGGCCGAAGGCGACTACCGCGTGATCGAGATCGCTGCACAAGCGGCCCAGGACGACCAGGCGGCACGGATCCGCCTGACGCTGCGCGCCGTGCAGGGCACCGACGAGTTCTACCTGGTGTTGCCGCCGGTGGTGGTCGCACAGCACGGGCTGGCGCAGGGCATGGTGATCAACGCGCGACACAAGCCGTACGGGCTGGCATTTGCCAAGGCCCCCACGCAGGCCGAGACCGCGACGAGCCCCCGGGCTGCCTCGAGGGCCGATGCGGGGAACCCGGTGCCGACCGAGTTCTTCCTGGTGCTGGAAGACCACTGGCGACGTGACCTTGCCGCGCGTCCTGTCTCGCTTTGAGTCGTCGCCGCCGGACCGTCGCACCACATCCGCGCCCGGCGCGCGACCCTGGCGACGCTTGAGGAGCCGCTGCCGGGCCCTGGCCGCTGCCGGCCTCCTGCTGGCCTGCCGTGCCGCGGCGCAGGCCGGCGTGCTGCACCCCTGCGATGCACAGCCGCCGACGAGCGCCGCCCAGCAGGACCGGCTGCTGCAGTTCGCCGCCGTGATCCGCGCCGAACTCGCCAGGGCGCCCGAGCCGGTGGCGCTGATCGCCCGTTCCGGGCTGGACCTCTCCCGCTTCGCCATGCGCTACTCGCACGCCGGCCTCGGCCTGCGAGACCATGGCGATGGCCCCTGGACGGTGCGCCAGCTCTACTTTTCCTGCGACGAGCGCCGACCGCGGCTGTTCGACCAGGGGCTGGCCGGCTTCGTCTTCGGCACCGCCGACCCGGCTGCCGGCCACATTGCACTGGTGCTGATGCCGGGTCCGGCAGGCGACGCCCTGGCGAACGCGGCACTCGACCGCCAGCGCGCGCTGAGCCTGCTGGGCGCGCGTTATGGCGCCAACGCCCACGCCTTCACGGCCGACTACCAGAACTGCAACCAGTGGGTGGCCGAGCTGATGGCGAAGGCCTGGGGCGGCACGGACGGGCCGGAGGCCGGCCCGGAAAGCACGCGAAGCCGGGCCCAGCGCTGGCTTTCAGGCCGCGGCTACGAAGCGACGGTGTTCGACGTGGGGGCCGCAGGCATGCTGGCCGCGCTGTTCGTGCCCTGGGTGGTTCGCGGCGGTCACCCGCCGGACGACCTGGAGCAAGGGCGTTTCCGCGTCAGCATGCCGGCCTCACTGGAGGCCTTTGCCCGCAGCCAGGTCCCGGGGGCGCGCCGGCTGGAGTTCTGCCATGCCGACGGCCGGGTGGTGGTGCGCGAAGGCTGGGAGGGCATGGGCCCAGGCTGCCAGCCGCGCGCAGGCGACCGTGTGGTCGCGTTCAGGTGAGCGGCAGCATCGGCCGCGACGTGTCGGCGTGCCGTGCTCGGGCCGTCAGAGCGGCAGCGAGCCGAACAAGGCCAAGCCTCCGACGATGAAGGCCACTGCCAGGGCGGTGAGCGCGCCAGGCCAGCGCGTCGCCGCCGGCGTGCTGCGCACCCAGTTGCGCCGCCGCTGCGGCTCGTCGCGCTCGTTGCGTCGCTGGGGATGGGGCCAGACGCTGTTCTTGCGTCGCGGGGCGCCGATGTGCAGGGTCGTCGACATGGTGGTGGCTCCTGTTGCGAAAGGCGAAGGTTGGCCGCTGTTCAACCGCGCAGCCGTTCGGTCAGTGCCAGGGTCAGCATCGAGGCCGGATCGGGCGCGTCGCCGTCGTCGCTGCACCAGCCCAGCAGGCCGCCGGAGCAGGCCAGCGCAATGCCGGCCCAGGCCGGGTAGAGGCGGTCGGACGGGTGTGCCGAGACACCGGCACGCAGACGCTGCAGGAAGCGATGGCCATCGCCATCGTCCTGGTCGCCCGAACCCAGGTCCGGCGCCGGCTTCGACGCCGGCGGGCAGTGCGGGGCGGTGGTGGTCGATTGCAGATTCATGGTCGGCTCCAGAGGTCGGTGCGAGTCGTCTCGCAATGTCTGCAGTGTGTCGGTGTGTCGGCGGCGTCGCTGCGGCGCCGGTCACGGGCAGGGTGTGCGCCATTCACGGCCGCCCTCACCCGCACCGGACGGGTCCACCGGCACGCCAGCCCCGGGGGCAGGCGCTAGCATGCCGTCATGCAAGACGCAGGCGACCCGCTCAGCTTCAGCCTCGTGGCGCCGCCACCAGGGTTCGTCGACGACCCCTATCCGGTGTATGCCGCGCTTCGCGCGCGGTCGCCGGTGCAAGCTCTGGGCGCCGGCAGCTGGCTGCTGACCCGCTACGACGACGTGCTGGCCGTGTACCGCAGCCCGCACGCCAGCAGCGACAAGCAGCGCGAATTCGGCCCACGGCTGGGCGCGGGCACGCCGATCCTGGAACACCACACCACGAGCCTCGTCTTCAACGACCCCCCGCTGCACACTCGTGTCAGGCGCATCCTGATGGGCGCGCTGAACCAGCGTGCCATCGCCCGCATGGAGGCCGGCCTGGTCACGCTGGTCGACCGGCTGCTCGACGACCTGGCCGACACGCCCGATCCCGACCTGATCGAACACTTCGCGGCGCGCATCCCGGTCGAGGTCATCGGCAACCTGCTCGACCTGCCGCACACCGAGCGTGCGCCCTTGCGCGACTGGTCGCTGGCCATCCTGTCGGCGCTGGAGCCCGCGCCCGGCGCCGACGTGCTGGCGCGCGCCAACGCCGCCGTCACCGAATTCGTCGCCTGCCTGCGCGACCTGGTGGACCGGCGGCGCCGTCATCCCGGCGATCCCGAAGTCGATGTGCTGACGCGGCTGCTGCGAGGCGACGACCAGGGCCAGCTCAGCGAGGCCGAGCTGCTGCACAACTGCATCTTCCTGCTCAACGCCGGCCACGAGACCACCACCAACCTGATCGGCAACGGCCTGCACGCGCTGATGACGCACCGCGACCAGCTCGACCGCCTGGTGGCCGAGCCCGCGCTGCTGGGCACCGCCGTCGAGGAGCTGCTGCGCTTCGAGAGCCCGCTGCAGCTCAACAACCGGCTGCTCACCGCGCCGATGACGCTGAGCGATGTGGCGCTGCCGGCCGGCAGTTTCGTCACGCTGGGCATCGGTGCGGCCAACCGCGACCCGGCCGAGTTCGATCAACCCGACCGACTGGACGTTGCGCGCAGGCCCAACAACCACCTGGCGTTCGGCCAGGGAGCGCACGCCTGTTCCGGAATGAACGTGGCGCGCCTGGAAGCCCGCATCGCGCTGGGCGCGCTGCTGCGCCGCCACCCGCGCATCGAGCCCCGCGGCGCACCCGAACGCGACCGTCGCGTGCGCTTTCGCGGATTCAGGCGCGTGCCGGTCCGGCTGGGCTGAACCGTGGTCGAACCCTTCAAGAACCTGCTCAACGGCGAGGGCGTGGCGCGCGCCGCCTCGCACCTGCGCCGCGCCTGGCCCCGATTCGACGCCGCACGCTTCGAGACGCTGGCCACGCAAGGGCTCGATCGGCTGGAGATGAAGGCGCGGTCGATGCAGATCGCTGCCGCACTGGAAGCCACGCTGCCGGAAGACTTCGACCGGGCCGCCGGCATTCTCGAGTCCGCACTCGCCTCGCCGCTGGTCGAGGACGACCTGGCCCCCATGCACCTTGCACGGGACGGCCTGGCCGGCTGGATGCTGTGGCCGGCCGGCGAATGGGTGGCCCGCCGCGGCATGCAGCAGCCCGAGCGCGCGCTGCAGTCGCTGCACGCCCTCACCCAGCGCTTCACCGCAGAGTTCGCGATCCGCCCCTTCGTCGTGGCGCACCCGGCCCTGGTGTTCGCCACGCTGCAGCGCTGGACGACCGACCCCAGCGCCCACGTGCGGCGCCTGGTCAGCGAGGGCTCGCGGCCGCGCCTGCCCTGGGGGCTGCAACTGCGCTCGCTCATCGCCGACCCCTCGCCCACCCTGCCATTGCTGCAGGCGCTGCAGGACGACCCCAGTGCCTACGTGCGACGCAGCGTGGCCAACCACCTCAACGACATCGCCAAGGACCACCCCGGGCTGATCGCCGACTGGCTGGCGGCGCACCTGCCCGAGGCGCCCGCGTCGCGGCGCGCCCTGCTCAGGCACGCCAGCCGCACGCTCATCAAGAAGGGCGACCGCCGCGTGCTGGCCGCCTGGGGCCTGGGCGCTGCATTGAAGGGCAGCGCACAGCTGGCGCTGTCACCCGCGACGCTGACGATCGGGCAGGTGGTGGTGCTGGACGTCAGGCTCGATTCGGACTGCAGCAAGGCGCAGTCGCTGCTGATCGACTACGCCGTGCAGCACGTCAAGGCCGACGGCCGCCTCAGCCCCAAGGTGTTCAAGGGATGGCAGGTCGAGTTGGGTCCGAAGCAGAGCCAGACGCTGGTGAAGCGGCACTCGATGCGCGAAGTCACCACGCGCCGCTATCACGCCGGCGAGCACCGGGTGGACCTGCTGGTCAACGGGCGGGTGGCGGCCAGCGCGAGCTTCGTGCTGCGCGCCGGCGACTGAAGTCGTCAACGGGCGAAGGATCGCCCGAAGAGTCAACGGGCGAAGGATCGCCCGAAGAGTCAACGGGCGAAGGATCGCCCGATGGCCTGCCCCAACGCGAACACCGAATTCGGCGCCGAGGTGCGCACCGGCTGCACGACCGGCTGGGCCGAGATGGCGCGGCGCGGCGGGCGGTTCTCGATCACGGTGCCGCTGGCCACCTGGTCGTCCACCAGCGACTGCAGGCTGATGGTGGCCATGTGGCGCAGCATGGCCTCGTGCAGGCCGGCCCACAGGTTGGCCGTCATCTCGGGGCGACGCGGCGCGCTGGACTGGCGTTCGTCCTGCTCGGGAACGTCGTCGATGGCCCCGATGATGTCGGCCACCGAGATCGCAGCAGCCTCGCGGCCGAGCGTGTAACCGCCACCGGGGCCGCGCGTGCTGACCACCAGGCCCTCGCGCTTGAGACGGCTGAACAACTGCTCCAGATACGACAAGGAAACCTGCAAGCGGCTGCTGATGGCGGCCAGCGTGACCGGACCGGCGCGCTCACGCAACGCCAGGTCGATCATCGCGTCGACGGCAAAACGGCTCTTGGTGCTCATGCGCATGGTCATCTCCTGAAAGTGCCTGACAGTGCCGCCACCTATGAAAACGGTAGCGACTGCACGGAATGTAGGGTCATGATCACTTCGCGTAAATGCGAACTTTCCGGATAATCTCTTCGAGAAAATCGCAGTGAAGGGCCTCCCATGCTGAACTTCAAGCACCTCCAGTACTTCTGGGTCACCGCGCGCGCCGGCGGCGTCATGCGGGCCGGCGAGCAGATGCACACCACGCCGCAGACGCTGTCCGGCCAGATCAAGCTGCTGGAGGAGCGCCTGGGGCGCAAGCTCTTCCGCAAGAGCGGGCGAAGGCTGGAGCTGACGGAAGACGGCCGCGTCGCGCTGGGCTACGCCGACGAGATCTTCAACCTGGGCGGCGAGCTCGAGAGCGCCATGCGCCAGAAGCGCGACGGCCAGCGGGTGACCGAGTTTCGTGTCGGCGTGGCCGACTCGGTGGCCAAGTCGGTGGCCTACCGGCTGCTGGAGCCGGCCCTGCAGATGCAGGAGCCCGTGCACATGACCTGCAGCGAAGGCAAGTTCCAGGATCTGCTGGCCCAGCTGGCGGTGCACCGGCTCGACCTGGTGATCGCCGACGAGCCGCTGTCGCGCCGCGTCAGCGTCAAGGCCTTCAACCATGCGCTGGGCACCAGCCCGATGAGCTTCTTCTGCGCGCCGTCGCTGCAGGGCCGGCTGCGGGGCGAATTCCCGCAATGCCTGAACGGCGTGCCGATGCTGATCCAGGGCGCGGCGTCCTCGGTGCGACAGCAGTTCGACGCCTGGCTGACACGGCTGGAATTGCACCCGGCTGTCGTCGGCGAGTTCGACGATGGCGCCCTGATGGTGGCGTTCGGGCGCGAAGGGCGCGGTGTCTTCATGGCGCCCAGCGTGCTGGAGGAGGAGATCGCCCGGCAGTACGGCGTGATCGTGATCGGCCGCAGCGACGACCTGCAGGAGGAGTTCTACGCCATCTCGGTCGAGCGCCGCATCACCCACCCCTGCGTGGCGGCCATCACCGACACGGCGCGCGGACGCCTGTTCCACGCCTGAGCGACAGGCGGGCGGTGGCCGGCAGCCGGCCGATCCCCCCAAGCGAGGGGATGGCGCGGTGTCCGGTCAAGGCTTCCGGGCGCGTCTGTCCAGGAACCAGGCGTCGACAGATGCCCTTCTCTTCCGGAGCAGCCCCATGATCACTGCCTTCCTCGGCCGCCAGGACTTCAGCGACACCGTGGCCCTGACGCCACCTGCCCGCCCGCCCGGCCGCCCCTTCGACCCGCTGGAACAGATGGCGCGCGCCGACCACGAGGACTGGACGCTGCTGCGCCTGGTGCTGTGCACCGCCGTGGCGACATTTCTGCTCGCGCTGGCCACCAGCCTGCATGTCTGAGCAGAGAGCTCGTCCTGCGCCGGGCTCGGGAAGCGGGAGCAAGGTCCGGCCGGCGGGCGCTCGGCGGGCCGGTCGACCGGCCGGATGAGCGGAGCGTGAAAATTCTCTGAAGCCAGGCCGGCGATCGTGTGCAGCGGGGTGCTGCACACCTGCCCGTCGGTCGCCGGGGCATCCTGTCGGTCGCGCGTCACCGTGCGTCGCCGGCGGCTGGCGGCCCGGGGCGGGGCATGCGTACAGTCCACCATCGACGCCGCATCCCGCCCGCCCCCGACACCATGAACGCCCCGGCGAACGCCTCCAATCCCTGGCCGGACCGCTGGCAGCGCTTCGCTGCCGCCACGGTGCGCGGCTTCCACCGCTACGCCAACTGGCTGGTCGGCATCAGCTGGCGCAAGTTCCTGGTGCTGTCGCTGCTGCTGGTGATCCTGGCCAACGTCCTGCAGTCCCTGCCGCCCTTCAGTTGGCGCGTCACCGAGACGATCGACAACGCCAAGGGCGATCCCACCCCTGCGGACCGGCCGGCCAAGCCGCCGCAGCCTCCTGCGGTCGGCCAGACGCCAGGCGGGCCCACCGTGGGGGTGGACCACAAGGGCATCCGCATCGAGACACCGCCCAAGCCGGGCTCGAAGAGCCCCGAAGGCATGGAAATCAGCATCGACGAGCGCGGCATCCGGATCCGGCCCCGCGCCGCGGCAGCAGCGGCCAGCGCGGCGAGCGGCCCGTCCTCGGCGCCCGCAACCGCCGCTCCCGTCGCCGTGCCCGACATCAGCATCACGCTGCCACCCGGCGCCGACCGGGCGGAAGTGCGGGAAGCGATCCGCGAGGCGCTGGAAACCGCACGCGAGTCGATCCGCGACGCCACGCTGGCCCAGCGCGAAGCCATCGAGACCGCCCGCGAAGCCAAGGCCGAGGCCGAGGCCGCCCTGCGCGAGGCGCGCGCCGACGCTGAACAGGCCGCTCGCGATGCAGAGCGGGCCGCGCGCGACCTGCGAGGCTCGGTGCAGCGCACCCGCCGTGTGCAGTGGGGCGACTTCCTGCCCGAGCTGGCGCTGCTGTGGGTGCTGGGCTCGGCGGTCATCAAGATCACCTACAAGGGACGCGTGCAGGCCGAGGTGAAGGCCGCGATGGCCACCGAGACGGCCGAGGCCGAGTCGCTCAAGCGCCAGGTGATCGAAGCACGCATGGCCGCCATGCAGGCCCAGGTCGAGCCGCACTTCCTGTTCAACACGCTGGCCTCGATCGACCACCTGATCGAGACCGACCCGCCGCGCGCCAGCCAGATGCAGAAGAACCTGATCGCGCTGCTGCGCGCCAGCATGCCGACGATGCGCGAGGCCAGCGACGGCGCGGCGCGCGACCTCGGGCGCGAACTGGCCGTCATCCGGCCCTACCTGGAGATCCTCAAGGTGCGGATGGAAGAACGGCTGACGACACGGATCGACGTGCCCGAGGGCCTGCTCTCGGCCGAGTTCCCGTCGATGATGATCCAGACCCTGGTGGAAAACGCCATCAAGCACGGACTGGAGCCCAAGGCCGAAGGGGGTTCGCTGACCGTTCGCGCCGAGATCGTGCACGGCAAGCTGGCCATCAGCGTGGCCGACACCGGGCTGGGCTTCGGCCGCGCCGCCACGGCGGGCACCGGTGTGGGCCTGGCCAACATCCGCGAGCGGCTGCAGATCCTGTATGGCGCCAAGGCCTCGCTCGTGGTGGCCGAAAACCAGCCCAGTGGCACGCGGGTGACCGTCACCGTGCCCTACAGGACACTCGAAGGAGAAGCCGCATGATCGCTGCCGGAACAACGACCACCCCGGGCCCGACCGTGGTCGTCGTGCGCCGCCCCTGGGCCTGGCAGCTGCTGCTGTGGCTGCTGGTCTCGGTGCTGGCGCTGGGCGCGGTGGTCGGCGCGATAGGCGCTGCGGCCTGGCAGACGGTGCCCGAACTGTCACAGGCGATCCAGGGGCTGCGCATCAGCATCGACGGTCACCGCATCGACGTCCCGCCCATCGATCCGATGCACGTGTGGGTGGCCGGCATCGTGCTGGTGGCCGTGCTGGCGCTGCTGCTCACGCTGCTGCCGCTGGCCCTGGCCGTGGCCGCGCTGGCCATCAGCGGCGGCGTGGTCGTGAGCCTGCTGGCGGCGGCCGGCGTCGTCGCCGTGGTGCTGTCGCCGCTGATCGGCGCCGCTGCGCTGACCTGGTGGCTGCTGCAACGCCGTTCCCGGCGCGGCGTCCAGCACACTACGATGGCGCCATGAACCAGATCATCACCCCCACCCCTGCCCGGGCCGCCGGCACGGGCCCGCGTGCGGTGCTGGCCGACGACGAACGCCTGATGCGCGAACAACTGAGTGCGCGCCTGGCCGAGGTCTGGCCCGAGCTGCAGATCGTGGCCGAGGCGAAGAACGGCGTGGAGGCGGTGGCGCTGGTCGAGCAGCACCGGCCCGACATCGTGTTTCTGGACATCCGCATGCCCGGGCTGACCGGCGTCGATGCGGCGCGCCAGATCGCCCAGATGGCGCCACGCGAAGGCCACGACGACGAGCTGCTGCCCGAGATCGTCTTCATCACCGCCTACGACCAGTACGCGGTGGAGGCCTTCGAACAGGGCGTGGCCGACTACGTGCTCAAGCCTGCCGAACGCGAACGCCTGGCGCTGACGGTGCAACGCCTGCAGGCACGGCTGGCCGCGCGCGCAGCCGGCGCCAGCGACGCAGGGGCCGACGGCGACGCGCACGCACGCAGCCCGTCGGCGCCGAACCTGCAGCAGCTGCTGCACCAGCTCTCGGCGCGGCTGAACCCGGGCGGGGCGCCGCAGTACCTGAAGTGGATCCAGGCCAGCGTCGGCCCCGCCATCCAGATGATCCCGGTCGACGAGGTGCTGTTCTTCGTCAGCGACGAGAAGTACACGCGGGTGCAGACGCCTGGCGTCGAGGCGCTGATCCGCAAGCCGATCAAGGAGCTGGTCGACGAACTCGACCCGCAGCTGTTCTGGCAGATCCACCGCAGCACGCTGGTCAACGTGAAGGCGATCTCCGCCGTCAGCCGCGACTTCCGCGGGCGCCAGATCGTCAGCGTCAGGGGGCACCCCGAGAAGCTCGAGGTGAGCCGCAGCTATACCGGCCTGTTCAAGGGCATGTAGCTCAGCCCAGGCGCCAGACGTCCAGCAGCACCCGCCGCGCCTCGCGCGTGCCGCAGGCCAGCGCGATGAGCTTGTTCAGGTGGGCCCAGGCCGGGTGCCCGGTGGCAAAGCGCAGCGCGGTGCGGAAGTACATCTCCTCGCGGGTCACGGTCTCGCCGCGCGCCAGTCGCGCCATCACCTCGGGCGATCCATGGCGCAGGCCCTCGCTGCGCACCTCGACCAGCGCACCGTCGGGGGTGCGCACGATGTAATGCGCACTGATCTCCAGCGCGCCGTCGCCGCGCAGCCACTGCCAGTCGGTGCCGCCGGGCACGATCTCGCCCTGCAGCTCCGGGCCGTGCACGCGGCCGCCGGTCAATGCCACGCATCGGCGCTCGCCCATCGGGGCCGGGCCCAGCGTCATCAGCTCGCCGACCTCGCACTCCACGTGCGCCATCAGCGTGAGCCCCGGCGGCTGCGGATCCATGGCGCGGCCCGCCGGCTTCACTTCGCCACCGGCATGGCGAACTCGGCGCCCTTGCCGATGCTGTCGGGCCAGCGCTGCATCACGCTCTTCTGCTTGGTGTAGAAGCGCACGCCTTCCTCGCCGTAGGCGTGCATGT